>VTLG01002919.1_pt1 | contig 15388 bp, 31 predicted proteins | sample 4694571 | NCBI WGS metagenome assembly VTLG01 (sample SAMN12604809, study PRJNA352737) | marine metagenome | biome: ENVO:00000447; feature: ENVO:00000209|ENVO:00000569|ENVO:01000036; material: ENVO:00002151; isolation source: viral sequences binned using virsorter ...
TTGCAATAAAGATTGGTTCTACAAATTTTTCTGGTAAACTAATAGCAGGTGGTATTTTATTGTTATTTTTTACCCTCATTTTACTAGAGGGTTTTGGATTGAATGAGTTATTAATGCAATGAATTTAAATAAATTACAAGAACAAATAATGTTTGAGGAGGGAGTTAAATATGAAATCTATAATGACCACCTCGGTTATAAAACTTTTGGTGTGGGGCATTTAGTCCGAGCAACAGACCCAGAAAACGAAATGGAAGTGGGAACCAAAGTATCAAAATTAAGAGTCGCTGAATGTTTTGAAGCTGATTTATATGTTGCTATAAATGATATGGAAAAGTTTACAGAAGGTATGAATGTAGACGATAATATTAAAGAATGTGTAACACATATGGTATTTCAATTAGGATTACCTAGATTAAATAAATTTAGAAAATTTAAACAAGCTTTATTAGATGGAGACATAAAGTCAGCACAAGCCGAGATGAAAGACAGTTTATGGTATAGACAAACAACAAATAGAGCAGAAAGATTAATTGAAAAATTAGGAAAAAGCATCTAAGTCATTGATTTTAAAGGGTTTATCCCTGGGAAGTGAGGTGTTAAATGATAGCAAGTTTATTACCAGTAGCATCAAAGTTACTCGATAAGTTTATTGTTGATAAAGACCAAAAAGAAAAATTGGCTCATGAAATAGCAACTATGGCTGAAAAACATGCTCAAGAATTAGCATTGGCACAAATAAAAGTAAATCAAGAAGAAGCAAAAGGAAATTGGTTTCAAAGTTCTTGGAGACCCCTTATTGGTTGGATTTCAGGTCTGTCCCTCGGAATAAATTATTTAATATCGCCTATTTGTGCAGGATTTGGAATTATTATACCTCAAGCTGATATGACAGTAATGATGCCACTTTTATTAGGTATGTTAGGAATTGGTGGTATGAGGTCATTTGAAAAATTTAAAAAGGTGGACACAAAAAAATGACAAAATTTTATATGAAGCTATATGATTTTTTTACAAGCATAGCCAATTATTTTTGGAAAAAAGCATTGCAACCGAAAAAAGAAAGGGTTTATCATGAAACTAACACCAAAACAAAAAAAGTTACCAAAAGCACTTCAAGAAGCAATTCTAAAAAGTCAAAAAAAAGGTAAGAAAAAAAAGAAAGGAAAAAAATAATGCCATATCATACTGGAAAAGGTTCACATTCTAAGGGAATGAAAAAGAAGAAGAAAAAAAACAAAAGAATGAAAAAGAAAAAATAAATGGTTCTAGTTAAATCTATAAAAAAATTTACAGAAGGTTTAACAGCTAGACAAAAGAAAACCATGAATGCCCATGCTAGGCATCATTCCCTTAAGCATATGCGAGAAATGGCTAGTGCTATGAAAAAAGGTTCTACATTTGCTCAAGCACATACTAGGGCAATGAGGAAAGTGGGGAAATGATAGGTTTTACAACTTCTGCAACTATTTCTGAACTAATAAATAAAAGACCTATGAAGAAAAGAAAAGGTCGCAGAAGATACAAGATGCCCTTAAAGGGCAATTTTAGGGCAGTACAGAAGATTTTAAAGCTAAAGGGTGGTAAACTAAGGTAAATAATTAACCCCATTTAGGAATGTATTTTTCAACGATTCCTCTCACTTGTTCAATACATTCATTCAAATCCCCTTGAACTATAAAATGGGGAGTGCCTAAAGTTTTAGAATGTACTGCCCACAATTTTTGAGAATTAGTCAACCTGCCCTTTTTAGTTTTTAATTCAATATATAAAATTTTACCCTCTGGATATTCAATAATTATATCTGGGCAACCAGATTTTAAACCCATTCTTTTCATTCTATTATGTAGCCAAATAGACCTTTTACCTTCATTTGGTACATGAAAATGTCTAAAGTTATATTGCTTTGAAAGATATATTAGATAATCGTTACAAGCTATTTGAATGTCTGATTCTTTAGTAATGGGGGGCATATTATCATTAACCAACATATTACCCCCCACACAATAGTAGAATTGGAGTTCTTACTATATTCCCACTTTTGAGGTTGGAGGAACTTTATCAATGTATCACAGAAAACCCATATTTTACAATAGTTTAAAAAAAATAAAAAAAAGTGTATTTAGGGTTTGACTTATAAATAAACCTAATTTAATATCTAGGTTAGTAATAGATTGGAGTTCTAAATTATGGATAATACTTGTATACCTTGGAATAGAAGAAGAAAACAAACATTATCTTATGAGGTAAAAAGAGCATCTTGTTATAATGATGATTGTTTTGGTACTCAATATGCAAAAAAATTGTTTGGCAAAGATATTGTCAATTATTTCCCAAAGAAAGTAAAAGGCAAAAGAAAAGGCGATTACAAAGTTTACCTTGAATGGGTAAAGGTCAACAAAGGTGGTTTTCACAATCAAAGAGGAATGGTTGTAAACTACAAAAAGAAAGCTGTTCTTAGAACAGATGATGACAAGCTGATTGCCATGATTGGCTATGACAATGGAAATGCTTTACTTATTGCTAGTGATTATGAATTTTCTGGTGTTGGAAATACAGCTTATTTTACAGAATACAAAAATTGTGGCGATTATGACAGCATTTGCCATATCGTAAATTCCCAAGATTGCATCAGAAAATGGGAAAAAAGATATTATGCAAATCAATCAAACGAAAAAATTAAGGGAGATAAATAATGATTGATAAACCAACAAAAATTGGAAATACTGAACTCTATATTACTAGGGTTCAGAATATCAATGTGGCTCAATCTTATAATGTTTTTTGGGAATATGTAGAAATTCTTAATAAAGCAAAGACAAAATATAAGAAGCAACTTGAAACAAAAAATAATTATAAACTTGAACTAAAAATTATCTTTGAATGTAAAAAAGAACTGCATGATTTGATTTATAACCAAGAAACAAAAAATAGAGGACAAAACAATGTATAAAGGCATAATGCAAAGAGATTTAATTATAATTTGGCAAAGATGGTTAGTAGCTGAATATAATATGCTAAGACTAGAATTTCTTAATGATGAACCAAATAGTTATTTAGATAATTGGTTTCAAAAATTTGACGATACATACAATATTGAAGAATTTCTGTGGAAATTTAGTGTAGAAAAAAAATGTTTATCACAAGCTCAAAAAGATTTTGCTAATCATTTATTACAAGTAATGGTTGAAATACAAAATCATGATAATATTCAAGAAAGTTGGCATATTAAAAAGAGGGCAACACAATGAAAATAGAATTTACAAAAGATGAACTAGAACATCTTATGGCATCTTTAGAGGGATATCTTTTAATATTAAATGAACAATTAGAAACCTTTAAAGAAGATGAGCCACATTTAGAACCTTTTTCAAAAGAATACGAACAAGGTATAGAGTTTCTTAAAAATCACAAAATTGAATTAGAAATGACAAATAAATTATGTTTCAAAATACACAATAAAATAAGGGGGGTAAACTTATGATTAAATTTATAAAAAATTATGGTCTTTATACCATTTATACATTCATTGGTTTTATAATATTTTTTGTATTTGCTTACGTTTCGGTACTAGCTTTTTATTAAAATATCTTTATAATTTAGAATGAATTGGAGTTCAAAAATGAAGAATACTAAACTAATTTTCACTTTACTTACTGTTGCATTTGTTGGGGGGTGTTCAACAATGCCAATAGTCGATAGTAGGGGGAAATCATCTGCAAATATCAAAGGGGATATGAACAGATTCCATGATGATTATTATACCTGCAAAAGCCTAGTAAAAGACCAGACTAATGGTGGTTGGGATATTGGGAAAAACATTTATAATAGTCTTAGATTTAAAGTGTTATGGCTAAGTCCAAGACTAGACACCAGAAAAGATTACATCAATAGGTGTCTTGAAGGTCGTGGCTACAATGTAATTAATAAATAAGAGAGGATAAAATGAATATTATAAATAAAATTTATGATAATACTAAAGATGGTGTTCCTAGCTATTCTTTTGATTTAGTAGATGGCAGAAGATTGTATTATACTGGGGTTCAAATGAACCCTATGCCAGTTAATGGTGATGCAATAAATTTTACAGTAATTGCTACAAAAACATCAGCTAATGGTAATCAATACACAACTATCAAAGATGTAGAGGTTATCAAAAACCCAGATGGACATAATGATGCACCACAACAATTAAGTAATGTTGTTCAAAATGTTGCACCAACACCATCTGAACAAAATAATGTTTTGAGTAAAACCGATACACAATCTCTTATGATTTTTGTAACTGGAATAGTAGGAAGGTCAATGCAATCAGGACATTTTTCTATAAACGATATTGAGCAACTCACTAAAAATGCAGTAAGGGCATTTAATGAAAACCTTAAAAAATTATAAAAAACTATTTGCTGATTTCTGGGGGTATCATGAAAATGATATTCCCATTTGTTGGGGTTGTTTTAAGGCTCAAGCCACGGATATACACCATATAGAAAATAAAGGTATGGGTGGTGTTGCAGGAAATAGATTGAATAGGATAGACAACTTGTTTCCATTATGCAGGGGTTGTCATAATCGTGTTCATGCAGATAAATCACTTAATGAAACATATAAAAAAATATTAATGGCAAGATTTAAAAGCAATAGGCAGGAAAAAATAGATTTTTGGATTAAATGCAAAACACCAGTGAATTTAGTAAAAAAACAAATAGCTAGATTAGATAAAAAATACAAGGAATATGGAATAGATGTCTGATATTTATACAATAGATTTTGAACCAAGCAAACTATCACATAGGCAAGAAGAATTAGGTTTGGAGTTTGCTGATTTAGATACAGCAGTAGAATTAATGAAAAAAGAGGAAAAAATGATAATTTCAGAATTAACATTGTTTTTTTCTAAAAATGGTGGTTATAAGAATATTACTGAATTAAATGGACATATTTATTCAGATAAAAGGTTTAAGGACTATTTCGATAGATACGAAAGAACCCTTAAAGAAAGGAATAGAGCCAAGATTAGGTTTGAATCCTTTAAAGCTTTCAGAGATGACCTAAGAACTAAGGTAGTCAATGAAAGAGAACTAGCCAAAAACTTATAGAAAGGAGTTTACAATGGCAATATCACAAAGAGAACAAGTTTTAACCCACTTAAAAAAGGGTTTACCAATAACCTCATGGGAAGCAATTCACGAATTTAGAGCTACTAGATTAAGTGCTATAATTTTTGATTTGAGACAAGCAGGTTATAACATCATCACAGAAAACATTACTAACCAAGAAACTGGCAAAAAGTTTGCTCGATATACCCTTTTTAGGGAGAATAACTAATGTCAGATAGATTAGTAGAAGATGATGAAGTTTTTGTTGATGAAATAAAAGAACAATCTTTAGCAAAACACAATAGTGATATTGAGGTTATGACCAAGCTTATAAATGCTATTGACGAGTATTTAATTAGATTTGGCAGGACTAGTAATATTCATGACGAATGTTTCGATTTAAAAGCACAAGTTCTTAAAAATCGTGAACACCTACAAGATTGGGTGGACAAAATATGATTGAACATTTTCAAAAGTTTGATGATGGCAGTAAGAGTCTATTGCCATTGTCATTTAGTCATCTTAATGAGTTTGCTTTTTATCGTGAAAGATGGGCATTAAGGAGAATATTTGGTTATGAGTTTCCAACATCTGCATCAGCTATTCGAGGGCAAGTTGTTGAATCTGGCATAAATATGTTTCTGAATGGTTTACCTATAGAAGAAGCAAAAGAAAAAATGCTATCTGAATATGATGAAAACTGCTCTAGGATAAATGACCCAAAGATAGAAGATGAAAGAAACAATTTAGTACCATTATTTGAATTAGGAACTAAAAAGTTTCAAGATTATGCTTATCGGTGGAGATTTATAGATTATCAAAGAAAATTAGAAGTTGAAATAGATGATATACCTTTTATCGGATATACAGACTTTTATTTTGAAGATAATCACACAAGAGAAGATTTTTTTATTGATTTAAAAACATCTAAAAACTTGCCACAAAAGATTAGTATATCTCATGCTATGCAACAAGCTATTTATCAAAAAGCAACTAATGCCAAGCAAATATTATGGTATCTTAAAACACCAACTAAGACTAAAGATGCTGAATATATTGCTATGTCATTAGATGATTATGTAGAGCCTTTTAACATATGCAAACATATTATTAAGGTTATGGGTAATTACCTAAAAACAGTAGATACCCCAGATGATGTAAAAAATTCTTTAGTGCCTAATCCAGATAATTGGATATGGAAAGAGCCTACAGTTCTTGAAGCTAGAAAAGAAGTCTGGGGATATTAACCAAAAAACCCCTTTAGGTTTTTACTTAGAGGGGTTATAATAATCAAAGAAATGGAGTTCGATATGATTATAGATGAAAATTCAAAACCAAGAGAAAAACTAAAAGCATGGTATTTATTTACAGATGATTTTATTGCAGGAACACAGCATTTAACAAATCTTGAAGTTGGTATTTACATAAGATTACTTTGTTGGAACTGGAATAAAAAATGTGTTGGAATACCTAGTGATAATATTACTTATTACAGAATTGCAAGTTGTCATACTTTCAATGAAAAAGAAGCTTGTGATAATGTATTAAGAGAGTTTTTTATTTTGATGGACACTAATAAATATCAAAATGCTAAACAATTAGAAGAATATGTTTATATCACTAGAAGAATGGAAGCATCTAGGGAAAATGGTAGATTAGGTGGTAGACCTAAAAAACCTAGAACAGAACCTAAAAGTAACCTAGATGATAAGGTAAATGAAAGCCCCCTACCTACACCTAAACCTATACCTAATACCAATAAAAATAAAATAAGTTATTCCCCTCATTTTCTAAAATTTTGGGAAAAGGTACTTAACAAAGTATCTAAAGGTATAGCAGAAAAAAATTATCTTAAATTAGATCAAGAATGGCTAGAAAAACCAGTAGAACTAGCTACAATGTATAATAACTATTATAATTCTATAGAGGATAAACAATTTGCCAAACAACCCGCTTTTTGGTTATCAGCTAAAAAATATTTAGATGAACAACCTAAGAAAACAAGCGAGGAAAAATTAGAGCAGTTTGATATGAGGTTGAAAATATTTAAGGAAGCAGTACAAAAACAACAAGGCAGTGCATTTGTACACAAATTTGCTAAACAGCACTCATATGACGTTCTAAGGGCAATTAATGAGGGTCATTTCACCAAAGATGAAGCAGTTAAATATTTAGATATGGGGAGTTGGGTATGAGAAAACTAATATCAATTAATTACCAAGAATTTTCTGAAATAGCTGTACCAAAGCCACAAAAAGCATTTAAAGAAATGTCAGATGTAATCCAAATGGATTGTTTAAATGATGCAATAAATGGTCTTTTGCTTATGCGACATGAATTGAGAAAAAAAATGTACCCAGAAAAAAAAGAAGTACCATATGTTTTAGAATATGATGCAAAAACTGACACAAATACAATGAAAGATTTGTGATGTTTTTAGATAATGGTTTGACATTAGAGCAACAGGAACAAATGGATTATGTTTTTGATACTCTAATGTCTGAGGTTAAAATTATAAATCCTAAGTTATATCAAACACTTAGGGCAAAAGAACTAACAGAAAAAGATGTTATGAAACTCATACATAGCAAAAAAGATAAAGTAATAGAAAATGAGCAAGGTCAATATCAACTTTTTGAGGAATAAAATGAAAATAAAAAAAGCAAAAGATAGTTATTATGAGATAAAACAGATATGCAAAGATCTAAAAGAAAATAACTTGAAAAAAAGAATAAGAGAAGAAGGTAGGTTTGAAGATGTACCAAAACATATTTCAGATAAAGATGCAGAAGGTAGTTTTAGAAGAAACTCATATATGAACTTTTTTCAATCTGTAAAATATCATTTTGACCAGACACTACTAACACAACCTTCTGGGGTAACAGCTACAAATAAAAACTATGATTATGCTAACAGTAAATTTATTGAGCAACTAGATTAGGTGGATTTTACAGGGTACAAACACACACAGGGTATAGTTTACCCATACTGTATGGCTATTATACGAAGCCGAAAATGTATAAAAAGTAAAAATATTGTAGATTTTTAAAAAAATATTAGATAAATCTTAATTACCTAACTAAGGGTAAATAGGAAATGGCAAGACCAAAAAAATATAATATCAAAGAAAATGAAGTAAAAAAATTAGCATCTTATGGTTGTAGTAACGTAGAAATAGCAGACTTTTTTGGTTGTGATGAAAGCCTTATTAGAAAGAGTTATTCCGAATTTCTAACAAAAGGTAGAGCAGACATGAAAATAAAACTCAGAAAGTTACAATGGAAGTCAGCAGATAAGGGTAATGTTACTATGCAAATATTTCTAGGTAAGAATATTTTAGGTCAGCAAGATAGATTAGAAACTACTGAATTAGATGAACCCTTAGTATGGTCTGCTGATTAATGCCATTAACGAACACTCAAAGAAATGTAATAGATAATTCAGAAATTATTAAATTATACAATGATGATTGTTTTAATGTTTTTGAAAAAATTGAAGATAATTCTATTGATTTTATTTTAACTGATTTACCTTATGGTACAACAAAGTGTAAATGGGATAATGTTTTACCGTTTGATGTGATGTGGAATCATATTGAAAGAATAACTAAAGAAAATAGTTGTATAGCTTTATTTGGTACAGAACCTTTTAGTTCTAATCTACGATTATCAAATATTGATTGGTACAAATATGATTGGTATTGGAATAAAAAAAGAATATCAAACCCATTACTAGCAAAAAAACAACCTTTAAGAAATATTGAGTTGATAAGTATATTTTATAAGAAACAACCCACCTATAATCCACAACCAACAGAAAAAAAAACAAGTGTTGGTTTAAGTTTAAAAAGACATGATGAAAAACACCAAACAGAAACAGTTCACACAAAATATCAAGTTAATAGAAATTTGAGTGAAATAGGTTATCCAAAATCACTTATTAACCATATTAAAGTTATAAACAATCTAACAAACGATAAATCAGGACTACACCCAACACAAAAGCCTATTGAGTTATGTGAATATTTGATAAAAACATATACAAACAAAAATGATTTAGTTTTAGATTTTACAATGGGAAGTGGTACAACTGGAGTTGCTTCAAAGATTACAAATAGAAATTTTATTGGTATTGAAAAAGATAAAGATTATTTTAAAATTGCTAAAGAAAGAATAGATTTTGCCTTTATCTAATAAACAAAAAAATGTAATAACAAATAATACAAGGTTTAGGGTTCTTATTACTGGTCGTAGATTTGGTAAAACATTTGTTGCTATCCATGAAATAGCTAAGTTTGCAAGTATTCCAAATAAAAAAATATGGTATGTTGCACCCAGTTATAGACAAGCGAAAGCTATATGTTGGGGTGTATTGAAGGAAAAGATGATTTATCACAAATGGGTAAAGAGTATAAACCATAGTGATTTAACATTAACATTGAAAAACAATAGCCAGATAACACTTAGGGGAAGTGATAATGAAAGTAGTCTTAGAGGTGTTGGGTTAAATTTTCTTATACTTGATGAATTTCAAGACATAAACAAAACAGCTTGGTATGAGGTTCTTAGACCTACATTGTCAGATACTAAAGGTCATGCTTTATTTTGTGGTACACCAAAGGGTTTTGGCAATTGGTCATACGAATTATATAAACAAGCTGAAAGCAACAAAGAATGGAAAAGTTTCCAATATACAACTTTAGATGGTGAACAAGTATCAGAAGATGAAATAGAACAAGCTAAACAAGATTTAGATTTAAGAACATTCCAACAAGAATATGAAGCTACATTTGTTAACTATTCTGGCATGATTTACTACAACTTTGGCAGGGATAAAAATATTATTGAGAAATATAATAAAAATCACCAGTTCCTGCATATTGGTTTAGATTTTAACGTAGACCCTATGTCTGCTGTAGTTTGTGTTGTAGAAAAAGATATTGTTTTTGTTATAGATGAAATACAAATTTATTCTTCAAATACTCAAGAAATGTGTGAAGAAATAAAGAATAGATACAAGAATAAAAATATACTTGTTTATCCAGACCCTAGTGCTAGACAAAGAAAAACTAGTGCAGGTGGATTTACTGACATAAGTATATTGAAAAATGCAGGATTTGATGTAAGATGTAGGAATACAGCACCTATGGTTAGGGATAGGATTAACTCTGTTAATTCACGATTAAAAAATGTTAATGGTAAAAATAGTCTGTTTATCTTAGAGTCATGTAAGAATGTGATTAAATCTATAGAAAGACAGATTTACAAAGAGGGAACACACATTCCAGATAAAGGTGGGTATGACCATATGAATGATGCTCTAGGTTATTTTATTGAATATACTTTTCCACTTAGAAGGGATTTTGTGGCAACCCCTCAAAAAAGGTGGAGTTAATGGACAAAGAATTTCTACAAAGCAAACATGACTTATGGCATTCAAATATATCTAACTGGGAGTTTTACATTCGCAGTTATTTAGGTGGTAACGATTATAAAAATGGATATTACCTGCACAGATATATTTTAGAAACACCAGAAGAATATGATGCAAGAGTAAGGCATACCCCAGTAGATAACCATTGCAAAAACGTAGTTCAAATATATACAAGCTTTTTATGGCGAGTACCACCAACAAGAGATTATGGTGATTTAGATGGTGATTTACAATTAGCTTCATTTTTAGAAGATGCTGATTTAGATGGCAGAAACTTCAATACCATTATGCGAGAGGTTCAAATGAATGCTAGTATTTATGGCAATTGTTGGGTAATTGTAGATAAGCCACAATCAAATGCCAAGACTAGAGCAGAAGAATTAGCTCAAGACATCAGACCTTACGTTTCAATATATACCCCAGAAAATGTTGTGAACTGGAATTATAGACGTTCTGCTAGTGGTAGGTTTTATTTAGATATGTTGGTTGTTGTAGAAGATATAAATGCAGATAGAGCAATCATTAAAGTATTCACAGAAGAATCTATAATGACTTATGAATTTGAGGATTACAGCGAAGAATACACAGATAAGAAACCGAGATTGATTGAAGAAATACCAAACCCTATAGGCACAATACCTGCTGTAAATGTTTATAATCTTAGAGGTGCTAAAAGACCTATAGGAATTAGTGATTTAGCAGATGTTGCTTACCTACAACAATCAATTTACAATGATTATTCAGAAAAAGAACAGTTAATTAGATTGGCAAACCACCCAAGCTTAGTTAAAACACCTAATGTTGAAGCTAGTGCAGGTGCAGGAGCAATTATAGAAGTTCCAGAAGATTTAGATGCTAGTTTAAAACCCTACATTATACAACCAAGTGGGCAGAACTTAGATGGCATAATGAAATGTATTCAAAACAAAGTTGATGCCATTGATAGGATTACACATATGGGTTCTGTAAGGGCAACTGGTAACCAAATAGCTAGTGGAATAGCATTACAGACTGAATTTCAGCTATTAAATGCAAGATTATCAGAAAAAGCAGATTATTTAGAAAATGCAGAAGAACAAATCTGGGGTTTATTTGCTAAATGGCAGGATAAAGAATGGAATGGTAAAGTAAATTATCCAGATACATTTGACATTAGAGATTGGGCAAATGACCTGCAATACTTACAAATGGCTAAAGCTAGTGGCATCAAATCAGAAACATTTAATAAAGAATTAGATAAACAAATAGCAGAAGCTGTCATTGATGATAGTGAAATGATGAAAACTATTAATGATGAAATAGATAGTGCTAGAACTGTTAGAGGTCAATTCACAACCACAGAAGTAGAAGGGCAAACAGTTGAAGAAGAAGAAACGTAAAATTCGTAGAGTTCCTAAAGATAAACAAACTGGTATTCCTAAAAAATATCTTTCTGGGTTAAAGGGTGCAAAAAGAAATGCTAGGGCAAATCTTTTGAAACAAATAAGTTCTTTATATAAATCTGGTGCAAGAATACCATTGGCATTATTAAGACGAAGGAATAGAGCATAATGGCAGTAAGAAGAAAACCTTTATCAGCAAAAACATTGGCAACACTTAGAGCAAAAGCAAAAAAATCTAAATTATTTAGTCTTGCAGATTTAAAAGCATCATTTCGTAGAGGACAAGGTGCATTTCTTTCAGCAGGGAGTAGACCAAGAATACCTATGAATGCTTGGGCAATGGCAAGAGTTAATAAACTAATTAGTCGTGGAAGGTCTGGCACTTTTGATAAGGATATTATCAGACGAGCCACGAAAAGAAAAAAGAAATGATTATATGGAAAAAGAAAAAACTAAATTTTGTATTAGGTGCAAAATTGCACTTAAAAAAACTGAGTTGAAAGATGTTTATAAATGTATAGCTTGTGGAATGATAACAAACGAAAGATTAGACGATAGACAACCCTGGGAAAAACCTAGTAAAAACAAGGACTTAGATGGCTAAGTATAGAGGAAAAGAAGTAAAGCTAAACAAACCTTTTAGATTATCTACAGCAGAATCTAAAAATAAAAAGTTTGGTGTTTATGTTAAAAACAAAGCAACTGGTAATGTTAAAAAAGTCACTTTTGGTGCTAGGGGAATGTCTATAAAGAAAAACATACCTGCAAGGCAAAAATCATTTTTAGCTAGAATGGGTGGTGTTTTAAAAGAAGTAAAAGGGCAAAAAACATTAAGTCCTGCATATTGGTCTATAAGGGCATGGAAAAAGAACTTTCCATTGTAAAATATGTCCAGAATTTTAGAAAAATTAGCTGACCAACATGAAGAAAGAATAATCAATGTTTTATACAAGCTAGAAGAAGATGTTGTTAAGGAAGTTACAAGAGCCACAAAAGGGCAGTTGGTATCGCAAAGACTAGCAATACAATTACAACCCCAGATAAGAAAGTTAGTTGCTGATAACTACTTAAATGAAGCCGATATAATTATCAATGAGGAGTATAATAAGATAGCCAAAGAGGTATTAGACACTTTTGGAGAAATGCCTATTCCTAAGAAGTTTAAAAGCCTTACAGAAGTAGATTTACAGACAATCAATGCTTTAAAGACTCAATCATTTAGTGGTTTTGAAGATATAGCTGAAAGATTTTCTAAAGTTATCAATGATGAAATATACCAAAGCACAATAGCAGGTAGACCATTTGAGGATATGGTAAGCAATATTAAATCTCACATAAATGGTGTATATAAAACATCAAACACTGCTGAAATAAACGAATTAGTAGATTTTATTAATGAAAATAAGTTTGATAGCACCAAAAAAGCTCAAGTAGAAGATGCAGTAAGAAAATTACATACGCAATATGCTTCTGATAGGGCAGGAAACAACCTTAGACGTTATGCAAGTCAAATAGCACATGATTCAGTAATGCAGTTTCATGGGCAGTTTACAGTGGCTAAAGCAAAAGAAGCAGGATTAAATCATTTCACATATACTGGAACTATAGTTAGAGATAGTAGACCTTTTTGCCAAGAGATGCTTAATAGGACACTTACCGAAGAACAAATAAGGGATATGTGGAACAATAGGGCATGGCAAGGAAAGTCCACTGGTGACCCTTTTATTGTTAGGGGTGGTTATAGATGCAGACATACTTGGATACCCACAGACCCTGCATGGGGTGAGGAAACAGTAGATGAAGTGCCAGAAGAACCAGTAGTAGAAGAAACACCTGCACCACCAATAAAAAAGGGAAGAAGGTCAACATTAAATAATCCAGTTAAAGAAAGTGAAATTGATGTAATATCAAGTTCTATTGTTGCAGATAGACTGCAAAAACAAATTTCAAAAAATGCAAAAGATGATAGATATGCTTTTAATAAAGATGGCACACCAGTTAACAAATTTGGACTTTCAAATATTGGTGTAGTAAGTGGAATGGATAAATTAGATGCAGAAACATCAAGTCAAATACTTGCTATTTTTGCAGAACTTGATGATTTGTCAAAATTATACAATGTGCCAAATTTAAGAGGAATCAGAGTACATAAAAGAAGTAGTGCAATAATGGCTATGGGTGATGGAGTATTAGATATAAACCCAAGATATTTTAGTAAAAATAAAGCAGATGAAAATTTTAGAAATGCTTTTGTTGCAAAAGGTCAATATCAAAGAGAAAGCAAATTAGGGAAATCTTTCAAATTAGGTGTAGATGTTTCTAATGAAAAAGAATTTGTGCCAAATACATGGAAAAGACCCCAAGGAAGTAATAATTTTTTTGAAAATAATTTAGATAAATTAAGAAGTGTAATTTATCATGAATTTGCTCATCAAGTCCATCAAACAAAGAATTATAAAGAAGTTACAGAAAAAGGTGGTATGTTTGCTCAAGCACCTATTGAAAAAGCATTAAGGAATCCTACTATTTCTAGGGGGGTTAAAGGTAGTAGTGCTACTAGATATTCTGATGAAAATGTATATGAATGGTTTGCAGAAAACTTTAGTTTGTATCACATGGGCAGGGAAGAATTAGTAGACCCTAATTTTATAAAATTTTTGGAAAATGAGGTTCTTAAATGAGGAAAATTTTACAAGAAGCAAGTGAAATTGTAAAAAAAAATATTTTAAATGTTGAAGATTATAAAAAATTTAGAGAAATCGGAAGAAAAATTAATTCTAATGAAATTTTATATTTTGGATATTATCAAGAAGCTTTAAAATTAAGACTACCAGAAATAGCAAGTAAAGAAGGTAATTATGATTGGTTAGAACCAGAAGATGATGACTAATATTAATAATTATGATACAAATAAGCATATCCAACTAAGGAGATTTAAATGGAAGAAAATCAAGTAGAACATACTGCTGAACCAAATGCAGAAGTGCAGGAAACCGAGCAAAAGCCAGTTGAAAATACTTTTACTCAAGACCAAGTTACAGAAATAGTTAAAAAGAGATTGGCTCAAGAAAGAAGCCAGATGTATAAAAAGCTAGGTGTTGATGATATTGACATAGCTGTAACAGCAGTTAAAACCCAAAAAGATTTAGAAGAAAAGCAGAAAATCCAGAAGGGTGAGTTTGAGGAAATTTTAAAAAATAAAACTCAAGAATGGAATAAAGAAAAGGCAAGTCTTGAAAGTCAACTTGTAGATATTAAAATAAACAAGTCTTTATTGTCATCAGCATCAAAGAATAAAGCTATAAATCCAGACCAAGTTGTTAGCCTTTTACAGTCGCAAATAAAGTTAAATGAAAGTGGCAATGTAGAAATACTTGATAAAAATGGATTACCTAGATATAATTCAAATGGGGAACTTTTTACCACTGACGAGTTGGTACAAGAGTTTTTAACACAGAACCCACACTTTGTTTC
>VTLG01008205.1_pt1 | contig 15387 bp, 25 predicted proteins | sample 4694571 | NCBI WGS metagenome assembly VTLG01 (sample SAMN12604809, study PRJNA352737) | marine metagenome | biome: ENVO:00000447; feature: ENVO:00000209|ENVO:00000569|ENVO:01000036; material: ENVO:00002151; isolation source: viral sequences binned using virsorter ...
TTTGAGCGTCATTAAGAGCTGATGTAACACTTGTAACAGTAAAAACACCATTGTTAGATGATTCTTCAGCACCAGATATAATAATTTTTACTGGTAAATGACTAGAAGAAACTCCCGGAATAAGATTATTAGCAGTCCAAAAATTATCATCATTAACAAATATTTTATTACCATCAAAAAAACATAATGTATATTCACTATTACCATCAGGCCCTTGTCCAATATCACCAGTACTTCCGTTTGCTCTAATAGTAGTTCCCCTTACACCTATAGGGTCATCAGCTTCAAAATAAAATAATCCATATCCGGGGTTTAAAGACGCTGTAAAATTATCTACATAATTGTCTCCAATTCGATAAGCATCATTATCATTTTCAGAATTCCATTCAGAACGTGGTACTAACTCTCCATTTTTAGATACATTCCAATTTCTACAATCAGCCATTTCTCCAATAGATAAGTCTCTAGGATTCTTAACATTGTTAATTCCTCTACCGAAATTATTAATACTTAAAAATTGTTTTGGCATTAGTCTAATAACTCAAAGTGAACTAGGTCATCAAAATTATTATCTTTGGTTGTGCGCTGTCCTTTAAATAAAGAACTAGCGTTCCAGTCGCCTCCCCAGCGTATCTTAATGCCCATAGAAGTAGCCGTAGCGAGTACAAAACCACCAAGGTAGTGGAAGTCATCCCTTGCGTCCCAATCTATCGGATACGGGGAAATATCAACAGCTTTACCTTTTACGTGCTTTCCAAATTTTGTTTTACTTCTACCTTGAGCAACTAATTCATTTTGTCTTTTTTGTGAACGTAATCCCTCTATAACAGTAATATCAAAATATTTACATACTTCATTAAGAACATTGACCAGTTTAGGGTCAACTCCTTTTAATCTACTTTTACTTCTTCTTCCTAATTTTGGCATTTTAAAACCTCTTTAGTACTTTTTTTATTTCAACAAGCATTTTATCATCTTCTTTAGATGGAGTTAACTTTACTATAATGCTTACTACTTTTAATATAAAAGCTTTAACACCCATTTTTTTAACTTGTCGTTTGATATAACTTGATAACATACTCATTATTTAGATTCCTTTTTTAACATTTTTGTTAGACCTTGAAATACAACATCAACTAAGATGTCATCTTTATCTGATGGAGACAACTTGACTATTTTTTCTAAACAGAAAAAAATTACAAGAACTGTTTCCCAATTTGCACTTAACCATTCCATTGCATACTCCATGTTATTATTGTGGTTAAAATAGCCATTCCACCAAGCGTATAATTACGCCAGTTTTCTAATGACCTTGTTCTATTATTAGCAAGTTTTAATTGCTCTTTAATATCGGGTAATTCCCTATTAAGAATAGTTTCTATTCTTGTAAGCCTTTCTTTAATATCACCTCTATAATCGTCTATGTTATCATAATCCATTATTTACTATTTCCATTCATACGACTCATTATTCCATCCATTCTTGATAATTGTTTTTCTAAATCTGACATAGCTTCTATTTGAGCTTCATAACGTCTATCTCTTACAGAATCTGATTCATTCCATCTAGCGATAAGTTTAATAATCATACCTTCCATATTTTCAATAGTCTCACTTTGACCTCTATTTTCTACTTCAAGATTTCTTAGTGACTCTTGTTGCGCTTCTGATTTCTTTGACATAGATATAACAAGGTAAACAAACATAACCCCTACTACGCCTATCATTCCAGCTTCCCCGTATATTGCCATAAAGTCCATTATTTCTTTTTCCGCTTTCCCCAACTTAATGGGTTAATGTTTTTCTCATACCAAGCTACTTTTTCTGCCAGCTCTTCTCGTTCAACCCTTTCTTCCAAGATGTGTTTATCAAGTAAATTCCCAATGTTTTCATCAGCAACAATAATTTTATTTTCAAGGTCTCGAATCCTTGATTCAATTTGCCAATAACCATATACCAACGCTCCAACCAATACACAGATTTGTAAAGCCCACTTAAAGTTAATAGTGATAGCCATGGAATCTCCAATGACTTCTCCTTTATAACTCCTTGCTCCGTTGTTTTCACTCACTTAATTTCCCAACCAACAACACTACTAATCAATATAGGTATAATAAACAGATATATTGTAACTTGTTGTAGTATTTTTATTATTCATTATTTAGAACCAAAGACCTTAGAAAAAAATCCTTTCTTTTTCTTAGAACCTTTCTTAATAATTTTCTTACCTTTTTTCTTTTTCTTTTTAACATCTTCAGCGTTAGCAAATTGCTCATAAGTTACAACTGGTTTACTACTATTTGAATCTGTACCAGTTACAGCAATTAAAACTAAAGAGGTTAATAAAGTTAATATACTTTTCATTTTACACCTTTATATGTTTGGATACTTCTTTAGTACCACTTAGTTGAGGAACTATTCTTGTTAATAATTCCGATTTAGTTTCACTAGAACCATATGAGATTCCACGTTTATCATAAAAATCTTTTATTTCTGCTTTAGTATTTGTATTAGTAGGATAATCTGATTGTGTAGTAGCAACACCATTTATCATATGATGTTTTCCTATTGTTATTCTACCATGACCATCACTATGTTTCTTTGCACATTCATTAACATAATACTCTTCAGCAACTTTAAAACTATTTGTTTTCTTAGCTACTTCGCCATCTACGTCTACAAAGTATGTATATGCAGAAGGATAAGCCAAGGTTTCCGTTGTTCCATCAGTATATGTTTTTACTCGGGTTGAACCCGGTGAAGTATTTCTATGGACTCTTACTCGATGACCTTGGCTACACCTTCTTACAATCATTCTACTACTTCACCTTCTAAGGATTGACGAAGCATATGCACCTGACCTTGTTTCCATCTTTCTAATCGGTTTATTTGTACTTGATAATTGTTTACATCATCAAGTATTTGTTTTTGATAATCAGTCATATCTTTAATAATATATTCTTTATCGTCAAGATTCAAGACTGGATTTGGTTCGATGTCCTTCTTAGCCATTATTGACTCCTTGTTTGTTAGTTAATTATTTCTTTTCTAATTCTTCTACTTTTGCTGTTAGTTCCTGTACTGCTTTCACAAGTATTGGAATAAGATTTCCATCTGCAACAGTTTGAGTTCCATCATCTTTGAGTTTCCACATTTTAAAACCTTCTTTAAGGCTACTATGATTGTCCACTACCTCTTTTACCTCTTGAGCTATAAACCCATGTAAGGTTTCTCCATATTCTAAGCCTAATACTGGTTCTTCAGAATCTTTATACTGAGGCATACCATTATCTACATCTTTTGCCTTTTTCCAATTATATGTAACTGGTCTCAAGTCATTAATTACATCAAGTCCAGCGGATGACGTTTCTATGTTTTCTTTTAATCTTTTATCAGATGATGCTGCTGCCCAAGAAGTGTCAGAACCATCTAACCCAAGTGAGGCAGTATTGGAACCAATCCCTAATGTAGCTGTGTTATCAGCAGTACAAGTAACAGCCTGTCCTATTGCTATTTGACCAACAGCCCCAGAAGCACTTACGTTTGCTTGTGAGCCTAAGCAAGTATTATTGCTACCAGTTGTAATTGTATCTCCAGCCCCATACCCAAAGCAACTATTCTGGTGAGTGGTGTCGTGATTACCAGCTCCTAAAGCAGCATATCCAACTGCTGTATTATCGTCAGAACCAGCAGTTAAAGTGTCAGCGGCTTGATACCCAATTACAGTATTACGTCTACCCGTTGTGCAGTCGTGAAGTGCCTCGTAGCCGATTGCGATATTTTGCCCACCTGAAGTAAGGGCTCTTGCTGCATCGTATCCGATAGCAATTGTTCCATCAGCACCAGCAGTTGCATTTCCAGCATAAATAGCGTTCTTTCCAATTACTACCGCCCTATCTATGTCTGCTGAATTATATAAAGCCTCTGCACCGATTACTGTGTTATTTGCTCCAGTCGTTAATCCATATCCACTATTGAAACCGAGGGCGATATTTTGATTTGACGATACGACTTGCCCTAAGGCATTTCTACCGATTGCTACGTTAGATTCCGCATCTTGAATCGCTATTCCAGCTCCCGAACCCATTGCAACATTACCATGCCCAGAGGTCAAAACATTTAACGCAGTATATCCGATGCCGACATTATGGTCTGTAGCATCAGTAAACGTACCTCTACCAGCCCTATATCCTATCATCACGTTTCCATCTGTATCGCTAGAGCCTACGTTTTCGCCAGCCTCTTGTCCAATAAATATATTTCCTAAAGCATTAGCGTGTCCGGGCATTCCAGCTTTGTATCCGAATACTGTACTTGATGTCCCTGTATCATTATTACTTAGCGAGATTCGGGAGTTGGCATCAATCTTAAACCTACTAACATCCGCTGCATGAAAAGCCATGTATCGACCTGTATGATTGTAGGTAATCCGACCATCATTTGTATCTGCATCATCTCCAAAATTTATATCCCCAGTATCATTAGCTGCTGAAATAAGTTGTATCCTAGCACCTGTATTGCTTGCTGAAGCTTCAATTCTTAAAACACAATTACTTGCATCGTCTTGAACATGAAATTTGGTATCTACATTTGCACCAGTTCCAATTCCCACATCACCATCATGAGTTATTATCATATTTGTGGTATTGCCTGAATTTCTAAAATAGTAATGGTCACCTGAAACAACAGTTCTAAATTTCATTCCATCACCATCACCAATTATTCTACCAATAGCGGTACCAGATACTTGAAGTTCTAAACCATTTAACCAACCATCACCACTTGAACCATTGAGAGTTAATCTTGTATTTGGAGATGCTGTTCCGATGCCGACATTGCCTGTTGAGTCGATACGCATACGTTCAGCATCATTGGTATGTATAGCTAAATAATTTGAAGTATGGTTATAAGTAATGCGACCTATATTTGAATCTCCACTATCACCTAGATAAAATTCAGCAGTATCGTTTGTTGCTGAAATCATTTGCAACCTTGCACCATTTCCAGAACTTCCAGCTTCTATTTTTATTACAGCATTATTAGAATCATTTTGGACATGGAGAAGTTCATCTACATTTGCACCAGTCCCAATTCCAACTAGCCCAGCAGAGGTAATTCTCATTGCTTCAGTTGCAGAACCGCCTGAAGGAACAGTTTTAATAATTAAATCTTCACCAGCTCTTACCCCTTCTATTAATAAAGATTCATCCCCGTCTGTGTACATTTTCCAATCAACGTCTGCACCATCGCTTCTTGAAAAGAATAATTGAGAAGAGCCGCTAGAACCTTTATCTAAATACAGAGCAGAATTATCACTCCCAGTACTTGACGGATAACCGACTTGTAAAAAGTTTTTAACCTTTACTTTTGTATTGGTGGTATCTACAACAAAAACGTCCCCACCATCACTATTTTTTCTAATCAATAAGGCTTCTGTATTGGTTACGTCTATTATTGAAGTTCCTTGAATAACTTCATTTGTTGTAATTGCGGTACTGCCAGATACAGTTAAATCTGCATCAATAGTTAAATTACCACTTATTGTACCACCTGATGCTATATGTTCGTCAGTTGTTGTTATAAATCCCATAATTTACTCCTAACCTAATATATATCTAATAGTACAATCTGAGCTACCTTTACGTTCCCATTGAAGATGTATTTCATCTCCATCTTTATTGTATATTCCGTGAGGTATTTTTAACGAGTATATAGTATCTCCACCTTTTAAATATAAATCGTTAGATGTACTTAAAGCATCTGAACTTGAAGTTTTAAAAGTAAAGTAAAAATCTTCGTCTGATTGTAGGTGTATTGTATGATAACCATCTACTCTAACTGTAGAGGCGGTTGAACCAACTGTAGCCACAGATTGAACTTGCCAGTCTCCTGCAGTTTCTACGGCTAATGATTCGTGAGCTCTAAATTTTTGTACGTTTGCCATTCTATTCTCCTATTAAATTAACTTAGCTTGCGGGGCGAGAATGCTCCCTATCTAAGATTACATTAAACTAACTGATTTTAATACTCTACTTCCACCAGTTTTATCACGTTTTCTCATTCCATATCTTTTTATGGATTCATTGAATTTTAATTGATGACTATTTGATAATTGCATTGATGTAGATACTATGTTAGGGTCTGAAGCATTTCCAGCCTTATCCATGTATAAACATTTTTTAACATAATCAACTATCGCTAAATGCATTGTATTATCTAAATCTAAATCATCATTAATAGATACTACACTATTTGGTTCAGCATAATAATGAAGTAATAACCCATCGGTTACAGCTTCAGATATAGCCTTCCATTGTTTTCTTTCTGTAGTTCTTGTATTGCCATCACTATCAACATTTGTAATAAGGCATATCTTATCACCTTCTATAAACCATCTAGCTCTATCATCTGGATATTTAATATTACTTGCCATTATCTATCATCCGGTGTTGTAAGAGCTGACTCACTTGAATCAGCGTCCATTAATAAAATATTTTTATCTATAAGTCTTGGAATCTGTATATAATCTCCATCTTCATCCATCAAATCTACTCTATAAACCTTATTAGCTTCAAGACTATTTCCGCTAGAATCTTTAGCATCATCTCCTATTTTGTACCACATTTGGTCTGCAACTGTACTTAATTTAGATTGTACTGGTTTTGTACTATGCATCCCAATTTCTACTAAAGCATCGTTTACAAGATTTAAAACATAATTCTCAGGAACTGCTGGAAATATTTGATGTATCCTACTTATAAGTTGTTTTACTGATATTTTATGTACTGACATTAGTCTTTATATCCACTTAAAAATTTTTGAACTCCACTTTCATAATCTGTTTGCAATTTCAACTGTTGTTTTTCATACCATCCATATTGAGAGGTATCTATTTGCAACCTAACTTGAATTTCATTTGCGTATGCATTTGAAATATTAATCTTAGTTTGAATTTCATTAGTATATCCTTGAGCTACTGAAATATATCCATTAGCTACTGCTATTTGAGATGATACTTGATTAGTTCTTGCTGACACTTCATTAACATATCCTCCAGCTTCTTCTAATGAAGCTTTGGCTTCATTAATATATTGAGCTCCAGCATTAGCATATCCTTGAGATGTAGATATATATCCATTTGCTAATTCTATATCTTCAGCATCTACTTGAGCATTTGCTAAATCAACTTCAGCATTAACTAAATCAAATTGAACATTAGCTAAAATAACAGCGGTATTAACTCTTCCAAGAGCTGTAGTTATTGCACTAAGAGCTGTATCTATATTACTATCAACATTTGTTGAGGCTTCAGCTATTTCTGCAAGAGCCGAATCTACTTGAGTATTAATTAAATCACATATAGCTTGTGTTTCATTTAGCTCTGAAACCATAGCCACTAAAGCTGTATTAATAGTTGTACTGGTACTTGACTTATCACTTAAAACATTTTGTAAAGACTTTATAGACGCATATAAAACAACTAGGTATTCAGCCTCATCTGGGAAAACTGCAATTGCACTATCTCCAAAAGCTACTGCGGGATATTGTACTTCATCATACTTACATGAACCACCTTCAGGAAGAACATTAATTTTATTATTTTGAGTATAAAATACAGGGTCAGTTACAGAAGCGTATCCCATATCATCAGGGTCAGTTACATAACCTTTATCGTCTGCTTTTATTCTTCGACATACTCTATCAAAATCTCCATCACTTCTATATACTCTAAGTATTTTACCTGTATTCATTGTTTCAGATTCACTATTTGGAACAGTTGATGTAAATGTTTGTCCAGAAGCACACCAATCAAGAAGATTGGGTGGAAGAATGTTTATTATTTCTTTAGCCCCATCAGTAAGAAATTGAGTTAATTCAGTTTGAGTAGGAGCAGTTCCCCCAGCTATTGATAAACTTGTCAAACCCTCTACTTGAGCTTCAAATGTAGCCATTAAGCACTCGCTACAATCATTTCAATATCAACTGCATTACCACCGGGATTACATGATATTTTTGTTAAATCTGTCATTGTTCCAAAACTAGGAGACGTATCAGCTTCCGCTAATAAAAGAGCTGTTCCACTTCCAAGAATATGACTTTGATTAGCAGCTAAAGTAACTTGATAATTAGTAGCTGAACCAACAATTCCAATTTCAACTGCGTTTGTACTATCTAGGTTTGTTACTCTAATGTATTTACAGTTTTCAACATCTAAAGCCCCACTTGCATCGTAAGTATCAGTAGAAAATACAACAACTGTTGTAGTGTTACTAGCTGGACAAGTAACAATTCGTTTATAAATATCAGTTATACTACCTATCTCTAATGTTCTTTTAGAACCATAGTTTTGATTATCTAGTATAATGTCTTCTTGTATTTTTACTTTTAATGTAGCCATTGTTATTTCTTCTTCTTAGCTGTTCTTTTTGATTTTTTAAATGCCTTTGCAGTTGGAGCACCCTTAGTACCGGGTTTTCTCATTTTTTCACCACTACCAGCTTTAATACGTTTACGTTTTGCATGAATATTTGCATATAAACCTTTTTTCTTTGGCATTATTTTTTTCTCCAACTTTTTTTAGCATTAACTTTAGATTTTTTACTTAACTCTCCAAAGTGATATAGTTTTTTAGATGACTTAGTATGAGTTTTACCACTATGCAAATCACCATTTTTCATTTTATGCATACCACCTTTCCAAGTTTTTCCTTCTTTTGTATAATGTCTTACACCTTTCATAATTACTTTTTTTTCTTCTTAGCTTTATTTCGTTTACTTATTCCGGCCGCTTTTCTTTTTGCATCCGCTTTTGAACTAGCTCCCCATGCTCGTAAAGAAAGTAAAAGTCGTGTTGGTTTACCATTTTTCTTTTCTGGGCCAGCCATTCCTCCCATACGAGCTAAAAAAGAAGCCCTTCTAGGATTATCACCTGATTTAACAGGTGCTTTTAATGTTCCACCTGTTTGTTTTTTATAACTAGCTCTTCCTTTTGCGTTTAAACCGCCTTTAGGATTTTTACCTGCTTTTCTAGTCCACGCTGGAGATTTCTTTTTAGTAGGCATTATTTTTTCTTTTTCTTAGCCATTCGTTTTCTTGCTTTTGCCGCTGCTTCTTTTCCCTTCTTAGTATAAGGGTATGTTTTTTTTCCGACCTTTGGCATAATTTTTCCTATTCATGTTTTTAATATCTTCCTCAACTGTTGTATTAGTTAATTCAATATCGGTTCTTTTTGCTAATTTACTCATCATGAATAAATTAGTCGTAAACTTAGATTCAGATGTTTTATTACCGCAATTTCTGCAATTAAACCATCTTTCTGGATTAGGAGATTCACAATGAACACAATTCATTAAGCTCCACCAACAACCATAGTTAGTATCCTGTCCCCATTTAATTGAGTATGGGTAATAGATAGAATTTTATTATTTGTAGAATCTAATGTCTCTACGTAATCTTTTATATCCCTAGCTAAAGTACCAGCATCATTCGCTTCAGTACTTGTATTAGCGTGATGAAGAAAAACTTTTACTTTAACATTATTGTATACTGCCATGACATCTCCAATTTAATTTTTTTTAGATTTGGGGGTCGCCCTTTATACGACAACCCCCACAGTTCTAAGGACTGTTTAACTTTATGTATTTAGTTTATGAAGTAGTAACAGCTCCATCTTTACCAGATTGACCATTTAAAAACCAATGACCACCATAAGCGTCGAGTTCTATAAAGTCACCTTTTAATGCAGATGTTCCTAAAATAACATTAGATACACCAGTTGCACCATCGGCACTTGAACCCGGGCCATCATCGCTAGTATCAACTTCGGTTTCATTAATCTTACCGAATACAATTGCACTACCAGCAGCGAGTGTTATCGCTCCTGTTGGAGTGTTTTCTTGTACCCAGAATTTATAATTTACTCCGTCTTCAATATCAGCACCAGTTGGTAAAGTAATTGAAAAAGCACCACCAGAAGATTCTAGGTAAAACTCTTTTCCACTATCAGCTTCAGTAAGAGTTCTTGCAACTCCTATAAGTTCTACTTTTTTCTTCCAATCAGTATGTTGGCTGTTTTGATTTAGCACGTCACTTCTCATTTTACACACCCTCCAAATTAATTAAAGCATGAGTTTCAGGAAGAGAAACTTCAAGACCTGCTTCTGTAAGAATCATGTCTTTTCTCAAATCTTCATCTGCTGCTTGAACATTTGTTTGGATAGAGGTATCACGATTAATACCATTACCAACAAGAGGTCGATAAGATACATGGTCTAAATCAACCATACACATAAACCCTGCTGACATACCTCTAAATAAAGGTTCTTTAACTAGAGAAATATCACCATGAACAGTTTCAATCTTCATAATACGATGTCCAAATGAACCTGTACTTTTTTCAAAGTTATAAGCGATAGATGCCGCATCAGTTGCAACAGCCATACTATTATCAATAAACCCACTTAATTTATTAAAGTGTGAAATTACAGGAAGACTAGCTAATGCTAGTTTTGATGTACTTCCACCCCTTGCTGGGTCAAATATAACTTCAAAATCAGAAAGTAAGTCATCATAAGTCCATTGTGCGGCTGTATTAGATTTTAAATAAGCCTTATCTTCTGTATAAGATAATTGACTTCCATCTAATACTGCTTGAGATTGAGAGTTTGCAATTATATGGCCTGCGATACCATCAGTATAATTAATACTGTTAGCAGTTCCACGCATACCAAATAACATCGCACGTTCAATGTCAACCTTATGTTCTCTTAGTTTAAGATTCCAGATACGTTGCCATTCGTCAGCGTATCCACGATAAACTTGTGCTCGAGCTGTATTACTCATTTCACAAGCTGTTTTAAAAATCTGAGTATATCCATAGTCATGGTCTAATTTTTGAGACCATACGTCTGGAGCCCCAGAACCTTCTTCAAATGCAGTTCCGATAACTGTACACTTCGTATTATTATCAACAGCCGTGGTAGAACCATTAGCTGCGGCGATAGTAGTTACGTTTGCTGTAGTTACTGTGGCAGATGATTGAACAACACTATTAACTCGAACAGTTACCCATTCAGGTTGAGATGTTGAATCATCGTCTTCACCAATAGAAACAACCATACCGGGAATAAGCCATGCGACATTAGCCCCGCCTTCGGTATCAAATGTTACTGATGTTGCACTTCCAGCGGCAGCAACTGTAACAGCTGCTTGAGCTAGAAAAGCCCTATCAGTAATAGATACTTTTGTTCTATCTTCTAAAAATCGAAACTGAGAATCTGTAGTAGGCACTTTTGCTACTTTTGACAGATATACGAAAAATGGAGACTCATCGGGGGATAGTTCTGCTACCCTATCACTAAAGTCGAATAATCGTCTTGTGTGAAAATCAGTATTAGATGTCCCCGCAGTTCTTGCGCCATTTGCCGATAAACTGCCTGCACTATATGTTGCCATATTCAGTACTCCTTAGTTTATTCATTATTATAACACTTTACTTCTGCTTCCCGCTCTTAATATAGAATCCCACATCACATCTTTTTCAGACTTTGGTTGATTGGCCTCTTGGCCTTGTAGGACTCCTGCTGTACGAGGAGCTTCTTTAGCGGCTTGAACCGCTTCAAATGAACTAGGAACTGGTTCATTAGATGGCAAAACAACAGATTGTTGATTCTTTGATTTAAAAACATCAACTAATGTATCCAGAGTCATGCTGCTACCCGGGTCAGTTGACCATTCCATAAATTCACGAACCTCTGATTCTGTCATCTTATGACTATTTCTTAGGTCATTCATTGTATTATTGATTAACATTTGCTCTTGCATTTGAGCATTTTGTTGACCCATAGCCTGATTTACAACTTCTTGTTCTTTTTGTTCTCTGAACTTGAAACTTGCTGAATCAGGTTTATAATACGCATCCCACGGATTAAATTCATCCTCGGGTAAAGAAGTTTGGTTATTAACAATGGATTGCCTCTGATTAATGGCTCCAGCTATTTGTTCCATATCTTGTTTCATCTTAGAATTTTCAGCCTTTTGTTTATCATACATTGACTGAAATTTTCTAGTTTCATTTTCCCAATCTACTTGAAAGTTTTCACTATTGGATACACCTTTATCAGCTACAGGGACATTTTCATATCCAAGTTCTTCATTATATCCATTATTATCTAATACCTGTTCTTCTTGATTGATTTCACTCATTATTATCTCCTTGCAATATCCTTAATTTTCGGGAATAGAACCGAGACCTTCACCAAATTCTTCCATTTGAGGTTTCAATTTTTCCATTTCAAGCTGTACTGCGCTGTTGAGTTTATTCGATTGTACTCGCCTATCGGCCTTAGCATCAGATTGCACCTCTGAAAGTTTGGATTTAAATTTCTCAACCTCAACCCTCTTTCTGTCAGATACAGATTCTCTTTGTGCCGTCTGCAAGTCTCCTTGCAATTCTTTGTTTTGTTCAGAAAGTTGCTGTACTTGTGATTGCAACTTTTGAATCTCACCCATTCTTTCAATGAGACCTTCTTTATCAAAAATTTCTGGATTCTTTTTAATTACCTCTGTTCTATCTATTAATCCCATTTGATATGCTTCTGCATATACTTGGTATTCAGTCCATTTACTTGTAGGTAATGTAGAACCCGGTTCAATACTAACATCATGTTGACCAATATTATGTCTATCTTTTTGAATATCCATTATAGTTTCACTATAGTTATCATAGTAATTAGCCATAACTTCGTTAAGATTATTGTTAGCTTGTGTTAATCTAAAAATCTTTTTAAATGTATAATGTCCTTTTGACATTCCATATATAACTTGACCAAGTTTTCTAATACTTAATTCAATATCACGTAGTTTAGACTTAGGTCTTTCAGCTCCTTGAGCCAACATTCTTTCAGTTCCACGAACTGTATCTGGAGCTTTTTCAGAAAAACCATGCATTAGTTCTGGAAGTCCAAATGTAAAATCTATATAAAATTCACATGACTGAATAAGTTTATAAAACTCTCCTGCTAGTGGTGTAGGAGCTGGAAAGTGTGGTTCTCCTTGAGAACTATCAACCTCTATAACAGCATTGGGATTAGACCAATCTTGTTCTAATTGACTAATATCATCTACACTACCTATTGGAACAATTAATTTCAGACCCGCAGAAGCCTGAGCATGAGACAAAGCTAATGACCAGAGTTTATTCAGTAGTCTTTGCATAGGTCTCGCCCTAGAAATGTCAGACCTCGGGTAGGGTGTACCACTATAAATATTTGGAAGTGGTACAATGGGATATATATCAGTATTGAGAACTGCTTCGTATAAAACAATTTCTCCAACAGATGCCACTACCGCAATACGGGTCTGCAAAATTTCCTGAAATTGAACAAGTCCACGTTCAAATACACCGGGATTCTCATCAAGAAATTTCTGAAATTCTTCTTCATTCAATATCATTTCTTCCTGATTATTAATATCAATTATTTGATAAAAAGGAATCTTTGTTTTATAAAATCTTTCTAATACCTGATATTTTTCCTGATAAGAGTTTTCTAAATCTTTAGATTCAGCAGGAGTCCAAGTTTTTTGTTGATTGCTTTGTTGAGATGACGGATAATCTTCATCATCACTATAACCTGATATATTCTCTAATAACCCTTCTTCCATTTCTCCCGTTTCAGGATTCACTTGAGGCCCAAGTTCAGGATACATATTTACAATTTGTTCACCAGTTAAAATTGTAGATAGTATAATATTATCAGCATCCTTAAAATATCTATCTCTACTTGTTGATGGAACATAAATACGGAATGGATTAATACTGGTAAATTTTACTTCTCCTTTTCCAAAATCAGACTCAGTATCAATATAAGCATATAAATAACCTAATCCAGACGAACTATGGTCATGTATAGCTTCTTTGAGTTGAGCGTTACCATCAGAGATTTCCCAAATATAACTTAAAATAACTCTCCACATCTTAGAAATCTTTACATCTGAGTCTTCTCTTGGTATAACTGTAAAGGCGGGAGATGATGATGTCAGCATAGCTTTCAGTTTCTCAACTGCTGGGCCAACCCTGTCCATTGGGACAGCTGCTTGGTTCCTGCTTTCTAACTCATCTACTTCATTATCGCTAAAGTGGTTGCCATAGAAAAAATCAATATCTTTCCTAGCCTCCGTATCCCAATCGGAACGGGCATCACGATATCTACGATATAGCTCTCTGGTAGTCTTTGCTCTTGGGTCTTCTTGAATTTGCATATAAGCTCTACAAGTTAATAAACAATTATAATACTTGTCAAGAGCAAATATAAACTTTTTTTAGCTAACTCTTGCACCAGTAAACCAGTTATATTTTTTGCTGGATTTAGAAGATTTGCCACGTGTATCTACTTCTTTCCTATCAACTTTGCCGCTTAATGGTGGCTTAGCATAATAATCAGCATAATATAATCCATCTAAAAGGTCATCATGTTTAGCAAAGGGATGTTCAAAGAACTCATCAACAATTTCTGTCATACTATTTTTAATATATAATTTTTTTGAGTTTACAATAGGGCCAAGTGATGTTTCTAATCTATCTTCCTTTTTAATACCTGCTGGCGGCCTAACTCCCTTAAATATACCGGGTATTAGTCTTCTATCCTTTGTAGCTATTCTTGTAACCATATCACGAACCATTTCCTGAGCAGCTACTGTTTCTATGGTAACTCTTTTAACTGGAGCGTATTTCTTAGCTAATTCAATAATTTTCTCTGGAACATCGAATGTTGGTATCCTTTCATGGAAATATTCAATAATATATCTATTTTTATCTTTATCAATACCAATTACCATAATAACCTGAAAATCAGATTTCTTTGTAGCCGTAGCAGCAACATCAACCCCTATATACACATTAATTGGAATAAAGTTCCCATCATCGTCTTCAAGGTATGCAAATTTATCTTTAGATACAAAAGTATGGTTATGTTTCTGTATTCTGTCAATCTTAAAAGATGCATCAGAAATATCACGAGCATCATTCATATACTCCTGAGCAAACTTATTAACCATACCGGCTTCAATAAATTCTTTTTTCTTAGTATCAAGTTTAGATAATGGGAATTGTTGAGGCCATAATGGTTTCCCATCTTCAATCGCTTTATGGAATGTAACATCCCAAGGATATTTACGACCTTCTTTTTCAGCGGTCTTAACTCCATCAACAATCATTTGTAGAAATGAGTCATAATGAACAATAGTACCTGCTAACCATATCCATCCTTCCCTACCGGGAGATTCTTCAAGAGCTGGATATACTGTAGATACAATCCATTTCTTAATCTCATCCCGCCTTTCGGGTGTTTTAGTATTTAACTCAGACTCGAAGTCATCAAGAATAATACCAG
>VTLG01011692.1_pt1 | contig 15386 bp, 14 predicted proteins | sample 4694571 | NCBI WGS metagenome assembly VTLG01 (sample SAMN12604809, study PRJNA352737) | marine metagenome | biome: ENVO:00000447; feature: ENVO:00000209|ENVO:00000569|ENVO:01000036; material: ENVO:00002151; isolation source: viral sequences binned using virsorter ...
CACCTCTTCTCTTTTTTATTCTCTTATCTATATCTTTTATCTTAAATAAATTTGCATCACCTGATCCTGTTGTTCCTGCCATCAAACCTGGTTCATAATCATAGCAAGTAATTTTAAGGAAATCAAAGTTGCTAGTATCCTTTTGATTGATAGGATACCTTCCAATAAAAAATCCTTCTGGGTCTTTAGGGATGTCAACATTTGCAGCAATACCAGCAACTAAATCTGATAGTTTAGGTACTTCAACTTGCTCTTTTTTTGTTGGAGTATACTTAATATCTGTTTTCTTTTTATCACTCAAACCAGAAAATAATTTATCAGAATTAGTTTTTAGATTATCAAAATTCTTTTTATTTTTTAAGAAAGCACGTGCTTCTGCTCCATTAGCTGTCCATTTACCATCCTTATATGTAAGTTTAGGAGGAAACAATCCCTTAAACCTATAGACAGTGGACGCAGTGATTCCATCATCCGTCATTCTTAAGTCCCAAATTTGTTTGGGATCTTCAACGTTTTGAAAATTTAATGCACTTCCTGTGTCTGTAACGGACATGAATATCTTTTTAGTTATTTAGTCTTAAAGTTTGCATAAGATAGTGAACGCATATAATCTATCTCATCATTTTGTATCACATATAGTCTTCCTACTATTTCATTCCATGTATAGTTCCTTGATGTTCCCCAATGAAAGTTAAGTCCTCTGAATCCCCACCTATCCACATAGGTAACAGCAACTAGAGGGAACTCATCAAATACACCAGGAGTTTTAGCATTATATACAAAGGTATAGTAGTTACCTGCATCAGGAATGATCTCTGTCTGAGAGAATACCTCCATGATGTTCATCATAATATCATCAGCATCACTTAGTTCTTCAATTTTTTCTTGAAGTTCTTCTGTTCTTTCTGACATTATTTGATACCTAATTCATCTTCTGTGATTAGTTTGAATTCAATTCTCCTATCTAAACAATACTCTTGTGCTGCTTTCCACTTAGCTTGGTTCACAGCATAGGTTGTAAGTTCATACAGATATGATTTAGTTACTCTAGATTTTTTCTTTGGTGGTCTTGTTTGCTTCTTTGGTTTGACCTCAACCACATAAGTTTTGACAGTACCATTAGTTTCTCTCACCTTCATTAGAAAGTCTGGGTAGTATCTATGAGGTCTTTTATCTACAGGAGACATGTATGGTATACTTATCTCTTCAGAAGCCCATGCTATAATATTTTCAGTCAGGTCACAGTATCTACAGAACTTACGTTCCCAACTACTACGACATATTATATTATTGTAATTGCCTTGATATTTCTGAGGGTGCTTTGGTTTGTACCTACTCTTAATACTTTCAGCCATCTCTTATACATAATATATAATCTAAAATATTTATAGATGGCAGGTGTTCGTCCAGAAAAATTAAGATTAAGTGATATAAAATCTAGGTTACTGAATGTAGCTCAGACATCTCAGTATCGTCTAACATTATCTGTACCAGCAGCAGTTAGATCTAAGGTATCTGATTTAAGTTCTTTGGATTTTGATAACATTAGTTTGTCTTGCTCAGAAGCAAACCTTCCAGGTTCTTCATTAGCAACTCATGATGTTACTAATGATTATCATGGTGTGACTGAGAAGATGGCCTATAGGAGAATCTATGATGATGTCTTGGGGTTGACATTCTATGTTGATAGAGACTACAATGTAATTACATTATTTGAAAGGTGGATTGATTATATAAGTGGGATTACAGATCCTCAAACTTATAAAAGTCCTTTTACTAATCAAAGAGTATCCTATCCTAAAACATATAAGAATGATATATTTGTAAGTAAATTTGAAAGAGATCACCACTCTGATGAGTCTAGTATTAGGAAAAAGATATTAGAATATACTTTTGTTCAAGCTTTTCCTAGAGACATTACTGCTATTCCAGTTTCATATGAAGCTAGTCAAGTTTTAAAGTGTAATGTTTCATTCTCCTTCATTAGATATGTGGTAGAGAAGCAAGACCTTACTGGAAATGTGGTTGTTGCTTCATAAATAAACTACACTATAAAATATTATGCCATTACCAACTATTGTTACACCAACCTATGAACTTGAGTTGCCATCTACAGGAAAGAAAGTTAAGTACAGACCTTTCCTAGTTAAAGAAGAGAAGTTACTTGTCTTAGCACTGGAGTCTGAGGATACAAAACAAATCACTACTGCTATTAGAACAGTCCTAAAAAATTGTATACAAACTAGAGGAGTGAAAGTAGAATCACTTCCTACTTTTGATATAGAATATCTGTTCCTTAATATCAGAGGTAAGTCTGTGGGTGAGGAGATTGAAGTCAATCTTATTGCTCCTGATGATGAGGAAACTCAAGTACCTGTGACTATTAATATAGATGATATTAAGATACAGAAAGATAAGGATCATACTAATAAGGTTAAGTTGGATGCTCAGTTAGTAATGGAGATGAAGTATCCTTCATTGGATGAGTTTGTTAAAAGTAATTTTGATTTTGATGATAAGATTGGAATGGATGAATCATTTGAATTGATAGCATCATGTATTAATAAAATCTATAATGAGGAGGAGGTATGGTCTGCTGCAGATTGTACTAAGAAAGAGATGAATGATTTTCTAGAGCAGATGAATAGTATGCAATTCAAAGAGATTGAAAATTTCTTTACTACTATGCCTAAGTTATCTCATAGTGTGACCTTCACTAATCCAAAGACTAATGTTGAAAGCACTGTAGTACTAGAAGGGTTATCATCTTTTTTCGCATAGGCATGGTTCATATGGATCTGGAGAATTATTATAAACTTAATTTCTCCTTGATGCAGTACCATAAATATTCATTAACTGAGATTGAAAATTTAATTCCTTGGGAGAGGGATATATATGTTGGGATGCTTCAACAATACCTTGAGGATGAAAGATTAAAGCAACAACAAGCAAGTAGTTAATGGCTCCAGCAACCACAAGTCCAATTAAAATACTTTCAGACTTAGGATATGAAGTCTGGGAGATGGAAAGTGACGCTGATATGCTAAGAGCATTGGTAGATGCAATTAATAGTTTAGATCCTAGTGATGGTAGAATTCCTATACTACAAGATGCAGTAAAGGAAATAAGAGGTGCAAGTAGAGTTGCTGCCCCTAGTAAAGGGATGAAGGTTACTGAGAAGAAAACAAGAATAAAAGCTAGTAAGTTTATTCCTAGAGCAAAACCTGCTCCAAAACCTAAGGTAAGTCCAGTAGCAATGCTACCTCCTGCTCAAGAGGAAAATCAATCTATATTTTCTGGACTGTTAAATGGGTTGAAGGGTATAGCATCACTACTTAAAAATATATCAGCACTGTTAGGGATACAATTCATATTTAAAAAGGCACTTGCTGCTAGGAAACGTAGAGCAGATGCTCTTGCATTAAAAAGAGAAAGAGAAAAAGGATTGGAGGGTGATGATCAAGCTGGTCTAGGTAAAAAAATTAAAGAGAGTGTTACTAAACCAATAAAATCTTTTTGGGATTCTTTACTGGGTTTCTTCAAGAATATTATATTTGGGTCAGCAGTTTTAGGATTCTATAAGTGGATGAAAGATCCTAAGAATCAGGAGACTATTAAAGGTATATCTGATTGGCTTTCTAAGAATGGTGAGGGTGTATTAAAAGGTATATTAGCCATACTTGCTTTGGGTATAGGGTATAGAATTTATAGAATTGTTAGTAGAGTTGGTAAGGCTATTGGTAGGTTAGCTAAAGTAGCTGGTGGTCTGGTTAAAGGTGGTAGTAGACTGATAAAAAATTTACTTAGATTACTCACTAGAGGAGGAGCAGGTGCTCTTGGAGGAAGAAGAGGATTCAAACTCTTATTGAAAGGATCTACTGGTGCTAGAAATTTACTTGGTGGTGCTAAAAACTTAATTGGTGGTGCTAAATCTCTTCCTAAAATTTTAAAACAAAAAGCATTTGATTTAAGATTTGGTAAAGAAATTATAGATCAAGCTAAAGCTTCAAAAGATGCATTTAGACTGTCTGATGATGCGTTAATGAATATAACTCAAAATTTATCTAAAGTTGGTAGTAAATCTGATAGAGCTGCTCTTAATATGGGATTTAGTGGATCATTGAAACCTAAACCAAAAGGTGGTGCTGCTTTAGATGATCTAGCTAAATTTATGAAAACTGATGAGTTTCTTAAAGGTGCTAGACCTGGTTTGGAAGAATCATCTGAGGAGATGATAGAAAAACTTTTGAAAGGTAGTGTGGATACTAGTACATTAGATGTATCTAAATCTAAATTATCAAAAGTTGGTGGTACTGGACAATTTGTTGATGATGCTGCTGAGATGGCTGCTAAAAAGGCAAAAGGAGTTTTTGCAGAAGTTACAACAGATAGTCCTAGAATAGGGGAAAAATTATTAAATGTTGGTGGTAAGAAACTTGCTACTAACACTGCACTGAAAGGAACATTGAAGAATGTATCTAGAGGACTTCCTTTACTTGGAACCTATCTTGATTCAGTATCAGCCATTGAGGAGTTGAAGAAAGGTAATTTTTATGCTGCTGGATTGTTTGGTATAGGTGCAGTTACTAGTATCATACCAGGTATGCAAGGTGTATCTTTGGGTGCTAGTATTGGTGGTATAGCAGCTTCAATTGCTGAAGATGCAACTAAAAAAGGACCAGATCTTTCAAAGTCTAGTAAGAAAAAGGAAGTTAAAGTTACCTTAGTTCCAACTGATATGGGAGAGATTGGAACTTCTAGTGGATCAGGTGGTACTAATAGTGATATTCAAGAGATAAGTTCTGTTGATCAGGGAAATGATAGTCTTCTTTCATCAGTTAGTCTATATGGAGCGTTAAATTACGCATGATTCTTCCACTTCTCACCACAGGATTTAAAATATTTCAGGGAGCTAGAAAGAAAGTATCTTCTGGATCTAAGATGGCGTCTAATATAGTTCAGGGTAAAGGTAGTGCTGGGGGTTCTACTGCAGCAGTAACACAAGATGCTTTAAAGGGAGATTTTGTAGTTGGTGGTAGATCTAAAATATCTGCTACTAAATTTTTACAAACCACACCTGATCCTAGTAAGAGTAAAGCTACATCTAAGGGAGGAATCTTTGAAGCATTTGCCTCTATAATTAATACTATTAATAAATTTCTTTCTAATATTTTATCTACACTGATAGGTGATAATAAATTAACAAAGAAAGAATCTGATGATGAGAGAAAAAAATTAGCATTAGTTACTAAGAGACAAAGAGAATCTAATATTGAAGCAGATAAGGATGGAGGTGAAGAAACTACTACTAAGTCTAAGTCTAAATCTAAAGGTTCATTCTTTGACAGAATAATTAAATTTGTTACAGCTATAGCTATTGGATCTTTAGTTCTTGCATTGTATAGAAGATTCACTGATATAATTAAATTTTTTAAGGACACTTATGAAACTATCAAAGGATTCTTTGAAAAATTAGGTGAGTTTGTATCTCCATTATGGAATATATTCAAGTGGATAACATCTAAATTTTTAAATATATTTAAGGATGTTAAACCAAATGATGATCAAGAATATGCTGATAAAATAGAAAAAGAACTTAAGGGTCAAGATCAGATGCTTAAGGATATAGAAAATGAAGCTGGGACTACAGCAGGTGAGGTAGAGGGAGTTGATAATGAATTAGAAAAAGCAGAGGCAGAAGCTAAAGATGATAGAACTGCTGTAGAAAATTACAGATCTGACATTGCAAGTAATGATATTGTAAACACTAATCCTGTAATTAATATTGCAAGTGATGAAACTGTTGATAATACTGTTGATGATGCTGTTGATGATCCTGTAAGTGAAATTAAAATAGCAGACACTAAAAAAGGAGAAGTACCAGGTGTAGAACCACCAAAACCAGAAAGACCAAGGGATGAGGTTGGGAGTGGTGAAGGAAAAAAAGTAGTTAGAACTAGGAGACCTGGTACAAGAGAAGAACAAATTGCTTTTTTTGAAAAACTATTAAAGAGATCAGAATCTAGTTTAGAAAGAACAAAGAATGTTCACAAAATTAATTTTGCTAATAGCAATGTAGATCGTGCAAAAACACAATTAAGATTATTGGGTGTAGAGAAATATGCGAATTATTCTGGAAAGGAAGAAACAGTATCTCCAGAAGATAGAGAGGCAGCAGCAAATTCTATGATAAAGTCTGGTGCAATAGTACCTGGAAAAAGTTCAAGATCATTTACCATAGAGGAAACCAAGGTATTAAAATTAAATGATAAAAAATTAGATTCAATTGAAAAGGTTTTAGGAGAACAATCATCTGTAAATAATAAATTGGCAGATAGTATTGCACTTCTAGCTCAAAGTGAAGAGGAGGATGATTCTCCTATCATAGTTCCCATACCTAAACAAAAAACAAAAGTTGTTGGTGGATCTGGTGGTAGTCAGTTGATAGTCGTGGGAGGTGATAGTGTAAATAGTGTTATTAAAAAAGTTAATCTTTCAAAATTAAGCGCAGTATAATCAATGGCATCTATACTAAGACCAGGTAATATAAGAGACTTTACCATTCATGGAAAGAAAGGTTCACAAGATCTTTCTGGAAATGTAAGTGAGCATGATAGTAAATCTACGCTAGCTGATATAAGATACTATGAGAATGTATTGTCTAATGTAGTTACTTTAACAGTGGGAGTCAAAGAGACTGATGATCTCCTAGATAAACTTCCTATCAGAGGAGGAGAGAAGGTAGATATTGTATTGGAAGATTATAATGGTAAAAAATTAAAACCTACTTTGTATGTGAACAAGGTAAGGAATGTTGTATCAGATAGTATAGAGAATAATTATTTTATAGACCTTGCTTCTGAACAATATTTTAAGAATGATTTGTCTAGAGTGGTTAAAAGATATGATGGTAAGATATCTGATAGTGTTACAAAAATAATGAAGGATAAATTAGATGCTGATGTTGATGTTGATGAGACTCTAATTAACTATAACTTTATTGGTAATAATAGAAAACCATTGTATGTTTGTACATGGTTGGCAGCTAAATCTATACCAGCTAAACCAGGTGAAGGCACAGCAGGATATCTTTTCTTTGAAACTCAAGATGGATTTCAATTTAAATCTATTGATGGATTGTTCAGTCAGAAACCAAAAATAAATTATGTTTTAACAAACACTCCATTTAAACCTAATGAATATGATGGACAGGTTCTTAAGTATTCTGTTGATAGAGATATTAATCTACAAAATAATTTAGCTGTAGGAGCTTACTCTAATAGAAGTATCTACTTTAATTTTTATGACTATAAGTATGTTGATCAAGAATTTAGTGTCAAGGATGAAGTGATAAAGACTGGAGGTAAGAATCCTATTCAAGCATCTATTGAAAAATTTGGAGATGAACCTTCAAGAATTATGACTAGGATTCTTGATGTTGGAACTCTACCTGCAGGTAAGAGCACTGAAGATGAGTTGGAAACTTGGAAGAGTGATCCATCCAATCCAACTTTTAATGCTCCTAAGACTATGGTTCAGTCTGTGATGAGATATAATCAAATGTTTGCTATTAAAATAAATATTACCATAGCAGCAGACTTTACCTTAAAGGCTGGTGACTTAGTTCATTGTGATTTTCCTGAAGTCAGCACAAGTAAGAGTTCTGGTTTGAATAAAGAAAGTAGTGGCATATATATGATATCAAGTCTGTGTCATCGCTTGACATCAGATCAATCTTCCACTACTCTAACACTAGTAAGAGATAGTTTTGGTAGAAAACCATTCTAAGGAGAATTATGACAACTAACACTCCAAAGCACGATCTAGATCATGAAGTTTACATTGATCCAAAGGATCATAAAGAACATGTTAATCATGGCATGATTGAGTATACAGAGTCAGATTTAGAGATGCATAATGATGCATTCCATGATCACACAGAGGAAGAAGTGGAACCCAATGAAGGTAAGATTAATGACTGGCACACAAGACATGAGGACAAGCACTTAGAAGTCTATTGTGACAATCATCCAGACTCATTAGAGTGTAGAGTATACGACGATTAATGTTAGAAAATTCCTTAGCTAAAACACACTACATTGGACGTGATGGATATGTCTGGTGGATAGGTCAGATTCCAAAGCAAAAAAATTGGATTGCTAATATAGCTGAGCGTCCTACTGAATCTAATGATGAGTTTAAAGGATTTGATTATAGGTATAAGGTTCGTATTATAGGATACCATCCACCTGAAGTGGAAGAACTTCCTGATGAGCAACTGCCTTGGGCATCTGTATTGTTTCCAGTCACTGCTGGATCAGGTCAGGGAGGTGCATCACAATCTCCCAACCTTAGACAAGGGATGTTTGTTCATGGATTCTTTTTAGATGGTGAGGATGCACAACAACCTGTCATCACAGGAGTGTTTGGTGTCAATCAGTATGCAGAAGTAGAACGTAATATGGGTCCATTAGGCCCCTTTAAATTGTTTAGTGGACATGATTCTACAGATTCAAGTAATCCTGTTTCAAGATCTTGTCTTCCAAAGAATCAGGATCAATCAACTACAGATGGAGTAGTAATAGAAAGCACTATTGCTCAAGATCAGGATGTATGTGGTGCAGATGAAGAATCAGATACAGATGATAAAGTACCACAGAACCAAGCAAAGGGTGAGGACTGTGATTTAAGTAGAGAAGTTCCAATACAAACTATTTTAAAGAATGCTCTCAATAGAAAGCAGAGACTTGAGAAGGCAAAGAAAAAGTGGAAGGAAAAAATATCTACTAAGGTTGGTAATGTTAAAATAGATGTGTCAGGAGCTTTAAAGGATATTAGTGATCTAGAGAGATCAATTGATGAGACAATGGCACAAGCTCAAGAGGATATTACTGGTGAAGTTAAAAGAATAACAGATGCCATTCAAAAGAATGTTAATAAGGGTATCAATAAAGCTATGGCAAAAGCTTATAGTAGTCTTCCAATATCTAAATTAACTGAAGCAAAAAAGAAAGAAGATAAAGCTTTTGATGATCTCTCTTGTGCTTTCAGAAACATATCAGCTAATCTTTTTAAGATGGTTGGTAGTTTTTTAAATCAATCTATTAACAAACTTATTAATGGTCCTCTTTGTTTGATTAATAATTTTGTTGGATCTTTATTAGGAAAAATTAGTGGAGTGATTGATGGTGCAGTGGATTCTATTCTAGGTCCTATCAAATCATTTTTATCATCTATTGGTGGAGTTAATGATATAGTAGATGATCTAACAGATGTTGCTAGTAGTGCTCTTTCTTTTCTTTCATGTGGACAGTCTCCAAATTGTTCTGAGGTTCAATCATGGAGTTCAAGTGAAGGAGTTGTAGCTCCTGACATGCTTGGGACTTTAGATATTCCTGGAGTTATATTTAAAGCTAAAGAAGTTTACTCAGGTATTAAAAAATCCATAGGTAAGTTTAAAAATATAGGAGATAGTCTTAAGAGTGTTGTTGATAATGCTGATTTTGGTGATGTGCTTAGTGATGCTGCATCTTCATGTAATGTAGGTCCATTAAGATGTGGTCCTCCTACCATAGAATTTTTTGGTGGTGGTGGGTCTGGTGCAGCAGGTAATGCTATTATAGGTGCTGCTGGTACTCTTTTAGGAGTGGATGTAATACTACCTGGTAGTGGTTATACTGATGTTCCTTTCATAAGTTTCAAAGATTCTTGTGGGAAGGGTGGAGGTGCTTCAGGCACTGCAGTTGTTAATGATGGTCAAGTTGTTGAAGTTATAATGAATGATACTGGTACAGGTTTTATTCCTGCACCTGATGGAAGTCAGGGTGGAGATGGTACAACATGGGCAGATGCTGATGAAACTACAGTTAAAAAAGCAGATGGTACATATGAAGTCCCTTACTCACCAGGAGAAGTGATAACAGTTTGTCCTGGTGATGAGGTGACAGAACCTGGTGGCAAAGTAATCCTCATAGAAGGAACAGATTGTACACAAATTACTGCCAAGTCACCTGAGGAGGTTGATATAGATAGACCATTTGCTACCTCAGATACTGGAGAGTATCCTGTTCTTCTTACTATAGATAAAATAAATGTTGTTGATGGTGGATTTAATTATGATTGTTCTAAAGATACTGTGGTAGTGGAACCTAATAATGGAGCAAAATTATCTATAGGAAGATGTGATACCTTAGGAACTATTAATAAAATAAGTGTTGATGATGGTGGGAGTGGTTTCACAGATGATCCTAATATTTACATTCAAAGTGAAAGTGGGTATAATGTTAAGTTAGTACCAACATTTAAAGTTATTAGAGTAGATCAAGATCCAGATGCTCCAGTGGTATCTCCTGCTGATACTATTCAAGTTATAGATTGTGTAGGTAAATTCTTATGAGTAAACCAGTTAACAAACATCCCTATAGATTGGGGAATGAACATGCAGAGGTAAAATTTGGACACATCATAAAAGAAAAACAGTTTGCATATTATGTTAGAACTGGTGATGATGGTGGAAGACATTACTTTAGAATGAGATCTAATGGAGATGTCAAACAAGGACAAAAAGGTAGCACCAATTTTCATTCTCCTGGTAGTTTTACTATTGATTGTGGACAAGATATAAGAGGAGCAAAGAGTAAAGATGGTGGTAAGATAGTAAATCCACCAGCATATAATTTACTAGCACAGAATGGTGATATTAATATTGCTGCTCCTCATGGAACCATTAGATTGTCTGCTCAGAATATAGAATTATATGCTACAGCAAATGATGGTAGAAATGGAATTATTAAACTAGATGCTAGTGAAAAAGTTAATATAAAAGCTCCTAATGTTGATCTTAATTCAACATCAATGTTAAATTTGTTTTCAGAAGGTCAAGTTAATGCAGTAGGAAAGAGTATTATGAATGTGTATGGGGGACTCATGGATTTTGCTGATGGTGCAACTGCAACTTTAGGATCTAAAACTGCAGATAAAGCAGCAGCTAAAGCTGGTAAGTTATCTTCTGCTTTTGAAGATAGCATAAGAGATGTGGAACTTTCTTTGGAGGCAACTGCTAATGAGTTAAAGAAATCAAAACTACCAGCAAAATTAAAACAGATAGCACAATCACCTGAAGTTGCTGAACTAACTAGTCAGATGGAGGGAATGGCTGGAGACATGGAAGGTCTTAAGAGTGTGTTTGAAAAACAAGCAGAAGAAATGTCTAATAAATTAGGCGGTTTCTTTAAAGATAATTTATAGGAGGTATTATGAAATTACCAGGTGCTGAAATTGGAAAACAATTACAGGTAGGAGCAGGAGAAGCTAAGTGTTTAGGTCAAGGAACAGATGCTATAAGAGGATCTGCCTACATTGAAGGTCCTATGGAGGTGGGTGATGATGAGGCTTTTGATGATGAAACTCCAGTAGCAACAGTGATGATAGGTCCTGATGCAAACACAGATACTGAAGAACATGCTAAAAGATCCCTTCATGTGAAGGGGAATGTTAAGATAGATGGTAATGATTTAACTTCTAAGGCTCTTAATATTGATGGTGATCAAGACAATACAGGAGACATACACCTTGGAGGAAACTTAGATGCAGATGGTAGGGTTACATCTGACACAGGTGCTCATGTTCTTTCAAATAAAAAAGACCTTCCTTTTGACATGCCTCACCCAAATAAAGAAGGGTGGAGATTGAGACATGTATGCATTGAAGGTCCAGAAATTGCTGTATATACTAGAGGAAGAGTTTGTAATGGAAAGAATGTAATTGATTTACCCTCTTATTGGAGGGGTTTAGTTGATTATGAGAGTATAACAATTCAACTTACTTCAATAGGTTCTCATCAAAATGTTATAGTAAAGAGAATATCACCCATTGAAGGGAAAGTTTATCTTCAATCTCAAGGTGGTATGCCAGTAGATGCTTTCTATCATATCATTGCTAAACGTATAGATGATGATTTGATTGTAGAATATGAGGGGGATAGTCATGAAGATTATCCTGGTGGTAATGAGGGGTACTCCTTTAACTGGGAGAGTTCTAACATGGAAAGGATTGTTAGAGAAGTAGCTAAAGAAAAACTAAATGAATTAAAGGGTTGAATTATGAATGATGATTTATTATCTAAGTGTGTTATAGACACTAGTAAAAGGACAGTGTATTTGTATTCAGATGGAGGTGATAAGAAGACTGTTGCTTGTGATACTGTTGATGAATTTATGAACGTGCTTAACTTTGTACGTGATATGGTTGAGGAAGAGAGGGTATTTTATTCAGACCCTCTCTGAGGGAAAATCAACTTTTTATTCCAAAAAAGGGGCAAAAAAAACTCTGGGCAAAAATTGCCCTATTAGTTTTTTTCGGATTCTAGTTCTCTCTTGAGTTCTTGCTTCATTGCCTCACGTGCACGTATTGCTTGTTTTCTCTCTGCTTCTTGATCTCGCATTTTTTGTTGTTTTTTCTTTTCTTTCTCCATATTGTCAGTTACCATATCTCTGTATGATACTGATTTCTTTTTACGATCCTCAATTTGCTTTTGTTGCTTAGATTTTAGTTCTCTTCTTCTTTGCTCTAAATCCTCTTTTAAGTCAGAATATGATTTCATTTTGCCAGCATTTTTTAAATATTTAGTTGAATATATATGTGATGATAAATAATCTTAACGGATAACGAATTAGTAAAAATGGGTCTTTCCAGATTAGATAATTTTCTTAAATCAGTTCGTGGTAGTGTCATCTATGTTGACCCTGGCAGTCTTGATGCTACTGATAGCATTGAGAACCAAGGTAACTCACTAACTAGACCCTTTAAGACCATTCAGAGGGCATTAGTAGAAGCTTCTAGATTCTCATATCAGAAGGGGTTAGATAATGATAGATTTGCTAAAACTACCATAGTTTTATATCCTGGTGAGCATGTTGTTGATAACAGACCAGGTTGGATACCCATAGGATCTAATAATTACAGATTAAGAAGTGGAGAGACATCTAGTGATTTTGGTGCATGGGACTTAACAAGTAATTTTGACCTCACATCTACCACTAACCAACTTTATAAGTTGAATAGTATCTATGGTGGTGTAATTGTTCCACGTGGTGTATCTATTGTGGGTATGGATCTTAGAAAAACTAAGATTCGTCCAAAATATGTTCCAAATCCAGAAAATACCAGTATTGAAAGATCTTCTGTTTTCAGAGTAACTGGTGGATGCTATTTTTGGCAATTTACCATTTTAGATGCAGATCCTAATGGATTATGCTTTAAGGATTATACAGTAAATACCTTTATTCCCAATTTCTCACATAATAAGCTAGCTTGCTTTGAATTTGCTGATGGTGTCAATAATGTCAATATTGATGATGACTTCATTAGTGGAACTAATGGTGAATTTGCTAGAACTGACCTTGACATGTATTATGCCAAAGTTGGTATTGCTTATGGACCTTCATCTGGACGTGAAATTGAGCCAGATTGGCCATCTTCTGGATTAGACATACAACCTAAGATTGATGAATTTAGAATTGTAGGTTCTAAGGGTAAGGAAGTTGGTATTTCTAGTATTAGGGCAGGTACAGGTGCTGTTAGTTCTACCACCATAACTGTAACTTTAGATTCTGCTACAGATGCTGCTGCATTTGATGTTGACACCCCTATCAGAATTGCTAATGCAGGAACTGGTTATGATGGGCAGTTTGTGGTATCTAATAAGGTTGATTCTACCAATATCCAATATACAGTTCAAAGTTCTCCTGATGATCCACTTCCAACAATATCCAACGCCACTGCTAATGTTACTGTAGATACTGTTACATCAGCTTCTCCATATATCTTCAACCTTTCATTAAGGTCAGTATATGGAATGTGTGGTCTTCTTGCTGATGGTAGCAAGGCAACAGGATTCCAGTCAATGGTTCTTGCTCAGTTTACTGGTATTGGACTACAGAAGGATGATAATGCATTTGTTAAGTATAATTCTACTTCAGGAACATATGAGGATAAGACTGCCACAGGTAATACTAATTTAGAATCAGATTCAAGGGCAAGATATAAACCCACATATGCTAACTTCCACATAAAATCTACAAATAATTCAATATTGCAAGCAGTATCCTGTTTTGCTATTGGTTATGCTCATCATTTCATGACTGAGAGTGGTGGTGAATTATCCATTACAAACTCTAACTCTAACTTTGGTGCTAATGCATTCAATTCTGATGGATTTAGAGCAGATGCATTCTCAAGAGATGATGTAGGTTATATTAGTCATATTATTCCACCTAAAGTTAATGATAATCCTCAAACAGGAACAGAGTTCTTATCTTTAGATGTTAAGAAGATAGTTGGTATAGCAAATACTAACCAAATGTATCTTTATAATGAAACTAACTCTGCTGTTGCTCCAGAATCAGTCATTGATGGATATAGAATTGGTGCAAAAGAAAATGATAAGTTGAATGTTTTAATATCCAAGTCTGGAATTACTACAACTCATTCAGCTAGAATAATCATGCCTAATTCGCAGTATACCTCAAATGAGGTGTCTGCTGAGAAGAAATTTGTAGTTGGTAACTCTGCTGTTGGTGTAAACAGTGTATCAAGTAATGTCTTTACTTTAACTGCAGATCATAACTTTATTAATGGTGAGACTATTAGGGTAAACAGTCAAAATGGTCACTTACCTGATGGATTAGTTCATAATACAGTTTATTTTGCTATTACCTCAGGTACTGGTATTGCTGACTCTGATCAGATTAAGATTGGTAAGACTCTAAATGATGCTTTAGGTGATGAGGCAATTACTGTTAATAGTAATGGTGGATTGTTGGATGTTGTAAGTAGAGTATCTGATAAGAAAGCTGGTGATTTAGGACACCCAATTCAGTATGATTCCAATACATCTCATTGGTATGTCAATGTAGCAACTGGATCAACTGAAGATACTCTTTATAATACTATTGTTGGATTAGGTTCTACTGGATTAGGAGATGCTACTGCTAGATCATTTATTAACAGAAAGTCTGAGACAAGAAGTTTAGATGATACCATATATCGTGCAAGATATGTTCTACCTTCTGCTTCTTCACTAGATGCACGTCCTCCTATTGAAGGATTTGTTATTCAGGAATCCAATACTTCTATTGGATCAACTGATGGTGAAGTTGCATATCTTTATAATCCTAGTAGTGTAACTTTAGATAATTCAACGCAACTAAGAAACCCAAGACACATAGCAGATGCTACTTGGTCAGGTAATGTTGCTACTATTGTTACTGAAATACCTCATAATTTACAAACAAATTCTACAGTAGAAATTGTTAATGTAACCAGTACTAATAATACTACTGGTCTTGCTAAATCCATGTTTAACAATACCTTTACTGTTACTGGAG
>VTLG01014211.1_pt1 | contig 15384 bp, 9 predicted proteins | sample 4694571 | NCBI WGS metagenome assembly VTLG01 (sample SAMN12604809, study PRJNA352737) | marine metagenome | biome: ENVO:00000447; feature: ENVO:00000209|ENVO:00000569|ENVO:01000036; material: ENVO:00002151; isolation source: viral sequences binned using virsorter ...
ATCTTTATCGTAAGTATCAAAATAATATACGCCTGAATAAAAGCTATTTTTATGGTGATGCGTTTGAGAACTCATGCCATATTTATTCTTAGTTATCCAGGATGTAGTAATAACAAAGTCTTCTTTGTAGTTAAATACAGCTCTAGCTACTTCTAACCATTTATTCAGTAGTGCTTTTTCAATATCTGGGTACTTATCTAGAACTCTGAAGCTAGGGTTAGCTCTTATAAGATTCTCTTTGTCTGATTGAACACTGTTATTGAAATATTTGTCTTCTTTAAGTTCTGTCGTATCCACTTCTAAAGTGGTTGAGAAAACATTAGTTGCAAATAGGGGTAGAATTTCCATTAATTTAAAGTCATTTGTTCCGTCATACCACCCCAACAGCCAGATAATGTATAATTAAATGATATACATATTCTGTCTTCATCGCTATTATTCATATAGCTTTGGTGGTATAAGTGAGCAGGGAATATAAATATGTCCCCTGGATTAGGTTCAAATGCATACTCTGTGCTATTCAATGCATTATATTCATTAACAGCATCAAACGGAGCCATCGAATTACAAGTCCATCCATAAGGAGGGTTGTCAAATACTTCTAAATTTCCACTATTTTTATTGACTTGGAAGTAATAAATACCGGATAACCATGCATTACGATGATAATGTTTGGGGGAATAGTGCCCTTTTTTATGAACTAGACCCCAGCTGCATTGATGTTTTATACCAATTCTTCTGTTTATCTTTAAATTGTCATATAGGTATACTTGTATTACTTCTTCTATGTTCTCCTTTAATACCTGATTATTTTTTTGTAATAAATAATTTTGGTCTCTAGTGATTAAACCGTTACATTTATCATAAGATTTTGGAGAAAGTGTAGAAGTATAGCAAGGTCTTAAATCATTAACTTCAATCTTATAGTCAGTCCCTATATTATTACAATGGACTGGAGTGGCAAACAAAGCGTAAGTTAATCCTTTATTCATGTAAGTTCTACCCAAGACTTACTATCTTCAACCCATTTATACGCTTTACCATCTGCAGGTAAAGCTGTAGGTGGTTCCCACAAGTAATTACTTTTATTTAAAGTCCAAGAGGGATAAGGCTGCACATCATAAAACGCATCAGCATCCTTATCATAATTACCACCATTTGAAGCAAAGTTATACCTTAAAGGTGTTCCACTATCTATTTTTCCTGTATTAGGGTTATAGTGTTTATTACCTTTCGTGTTGTAAGAAGTTTGTATCCACTTACCGGGAACACCGTCAACATATTGATCAACAAATTCTTGATCTGCGACGATAACTGTCAAAACTTTCCCGTTTTGTACTTTTGCAAAAGAAGTCATAATTAACCTTGTAGTGTTCCACTAGAGATGAATGTCATTATTGTATCGCTGCCATCTGTAGTTGCAGCATTACCTGAACCAGTAATAGAGGATCCATTATTATCAGAAGTAGGACATCTCAGTATTAATACACCTTTTCCGCCGTTACCTCCTCCATGATATGTGCTGACATCTAAGCAACCAGCGCCTCCTCCGCTACCAGTGTTAGCAGTTCCTGCAATACCATTATCACTATTTTGACTAGCTCCTCCGCCGCCAGTTCCTCCCGGACTAGCACCTTCGCCTCTAGTACCACCGCCGCCACCGCCAGCTCTCGCAACCGATGAGCCTGTAATAGAAGAAGACAAGCCATTACCACCATCTCCAGAATTATTTTGAGCTGTAGCAGCTGCACCTGCTTGAGAAGCTCCGCCTCCACCTCCTCCGGTTTTGTCTTGAGCAGATCCACCACTGTGATCCCCTCCAGCCATTCCTTGGTTAGCAGTTCCAGACCCACCAGTTCCTGAGTATCTACTCTTTCCTCCTCCAGATCCTCCGTCACCGTCACTGCTTGCACCGCCTACGGCTGTGATGACATTAGATCCTCCTGTAATCGTAAGTGTTGTGTCAGTTCCAGCAGTACCTCCACTAATTTGACCGTCAGCGGCTGATGATCCTCCATCTCCGATCGTTATTGTGTAATCCTCTCCAGGAGTGAGATCAATGTTAGCGTGAGTAGTGGAGTTAGCTCCAGAAGATTCAGAACCATAAGAGTTTTTATAACCTCCTGCTCCAGCTCCTCCAGCAGCAAAGCCATTAGCTCCTCCGCCTCCTCCAATGATTAAAAAGTCAACACTGTAGGAATTAGCAATAGTAATGCTGTCAGCAGAACTTGCTACTGAATCACCCCATGTACCACCTGTATCTACTGCTTTAGCTGTTACAGAGTAAGTAGCTACTGCAGTGTATTGAATAGTAACTGCTGGGTTGTTAGTACTAAATCCTGTTACTTCAACAGTGTTTCCAACTTTAGAACCTGATCCATGAGATACACTCTGATAGGTAAAGTTAGATGATCCAACATCTAAGATAAGTTTATCATCATTAGCATTGGTTGAAGTTATAGTATAAACAACGTTTGTTGCTGTAGGACTATCAGCTGGGCTACTTAGTGTAGGTGCTGATAATCTTGTCTTAAGTGTCTTAGTAATTACACTTGATTCACCTAATCCAAGTTTAGTTGTAGTAGCTTTGATTGTATAAGAAGGATGATCTCCTGTCTCAGTTAATACGAAAACTCCAGAAGTATTTACTGCACCAAGTGTACAGTTAGTTGGAGCAAATACATAAGTAATATCATCAGACCAATTAGTAATAGTGTGAGATACTGTACCTGCATCAGCTACTACTAAATCTCCAGTTACAATAGGGTCAGATAACGTAGGTACAGCAACTGTAGCCCACGTTAATCCTCCTGTATTACCAGACTGTTTGGATAAGAATTGACCATTTGAACCGGCATTACTTATCTGTATCCTAGCTTCGTCAATAGCTTCGTCTGCTATTCTAGCTTGATCTACAGCGTCATCTGCTATTAAAGCTGAAGTTATAGCATCGTCAGCTATCGCACCACTAGAAATTGCGTCGTCTTTTAGGCCGCCGCTGCCTATTTTTGTTAGTGCCATTAACTAGGTTCCTCCGGCCATGTTACTGAAGTTGGATCTAAATCATCATATTTACTTATCTTGGGATTTGCTGATGCTGGTAAATCTCTTAGTTGTTGCCTATAAGTTTTCCATGCATCAGATATTGTTAAATCATTAGAAGCTCTCCAATCAGAAGCTACGAGTTTTTTATCTCGTTCTACTCTTAATAATCTCATAGGTTCAGCATTATTTAATCTAATTACTTCTGCATCTATTTGTGAATTTGTTGGGTTCTTTGACTCTGTTTTACGGAAAGTGATAACATCAGCTTCACTTCTTTCAAATGCTGATACACCTGGATAAAGACTTAGAACTGCGTCAGTTTTTGTATATTTCATAATTAAATACCACTAAAGTTTGCTTGCGGATCAGCTACTTCATATAGAAAGATTCTACTCTTATTAAGAGAACCATTTAAAACAATTGAAGCACTGTGTGAGGACCATACAGTAGCAAACAATCCCATCTTACATTCACTAGTAGTATTAGGATGGAAATGTCCAATTTGAACAAGTCCAGTTCTTATGATTTCGTTTGGATACTCGTTACCATAAGAAGGATGGTTACCTATACCAGTTTTACTAGTCCAGTTATTACTTGTAAATTCCGGTTGCCAACCCCACTGTCCTCCTAATGAGAATCTAAAGTGTAGATAACAAACATAAACATATTTTGTACTAGTAGAAGGTGGTGTCCATACTACTTCTAAATCAGTGCCACTGTTACCACCTACTCTTGTTTCTCCTGAAGAGTTAGTGATGGTAGTTTCAGTAGCATCGGAGTCATACCAGGCTTTAGCGTATAGTCCTCCACCGGCATCTTCAAAAGCTGGGGGAGATCCTGCACCTGTTGAAGTCAATACTTGACCGTCAGTACCTGGTCCTACTGCTGTAGGATTTCCTGATGCGTCATAAGTAATTATCTGTCCATCAGTTCCAGATGCCATAGCAGCTAAACCTACAGCATTATCAGCTATATGTTCTGCTCCAATTGAATCGTCAGCTATATTATCTCCATCTACACAATCACCTGCTAAGTGAGCGTGATCTATACTACCATCTACATAATGTTCTGAGTTAATAGAATCGTCAGCTATATTATCACCGTCTACAGCATCTCCTGCTAAGTGAACATGGTCTATACTTCCATCAGTATAGTGTTCTGAATCACAAGCGTTGTCAGCAAGCTTAGTACCATCTACAGCATCTGCAGCTAACTTAGCTGTTTCTACTGCACCTGTACCTATCTTAGCTGCTATTACAGCTCCTGCTGATATCTTAGCCGCACTAACTGTATCATCACCTGGGGTAGGGATACTTACAGCAGAACCAGCTTGGTGTATAAATACACTAGCACTACTAGGTAAGTTTGCACTAAATATAATAGTATTAGCATCTACCAGTGCAAAACCTTCAGCTGGAGCGCTTGTTCCAGTATTAGCTTTTTGTACAACACCGTTAACACTAACTATAAGCTGAGCAGCATTAGTTACACTAGCTGCAGCACCTGAGTGGCTGGACTCTCTTAAATCATATGTAGCAATACTACCATCTATAGTAGGCGCACCTGTTCCACCTGCAGGGCAGAGGAATAGATATTTAAAGTCTCCAGTTGATGTTACTTCTTTCCATGCTGATGTAGTGCTATCATACACCTTCATCTTATCAGCACTAGTGTCATATACTAAATCACCTTCATCGTTATTAGATGAGGGTTCTCCAGCATGCACACGGTATCTGTTACCGAAGTCTTCTATATCTGTACTTATACTTAATATATCTTGCTCTCTTAAGGTTGCTTTATGATAATTATATATGTGCCCTGAGCCAGTAGAACTGACCATCATAGCTACACCAGCAGTTATTGTAGTGCTATTGAACTGAGAGTTGATACCATTAATTGTTACTGTAGCAGGAGTACTTGCTACTGTTCTACCAGTTGTACTGACTCCTGATCCATTAACAACAAGACCACCGGCATCTGCAATACTAATTACAACACCTGAAGCAGGTTGAACTTCTGGGAATGCAGCATCTGTAGCTATAACTTCAAGACCACCAATTGGATCTATTTGTGCTGCTACATAATCTACAACAGCTCCTGATGTAGGAATATGAGAATCACTATCAGTAAGGGTTGTTTGTTCACAACCTATCATACCGATTTCAACTGCATCAGCTGCAATTGTTACAGCACCTGTGTTAGCAATAGTTACGTCACCACTTACTGCTACACCTACAGGAATATTAGAACCGTTACCAACTAGTATATTAGTATCACTTAGGGCAGCCAGCTTGCTATGAGCAATCGCTGCGCTAGCGTCTATAGAAGCATTAACCACAGCATTAGATGCTAGTTCATCGGCTCCGACGCAGTCGGGTGCTAGGTGTTCTTGATCAATAGAATCTGCAATATAGTGTTCAGAATCTATTATATCATCTTGTAGGTTATCACTATCTATACAATCATTAGCTAGGTGTACATGATCAATTGAACCATCTACATACTGATCACTGTCTACTGAGTTAGCAGACATGTGAGCTAGATCTATACTACCATCAACATACTGATCACTATCAACTGAGTTAGCTGACATATGATCTAAATCAATAGCACCTGAAGCGATTTCATCACTATCTACAGCATCATCAGCTAGGTGTTCGTTATCAATACTAGCTGCTGCATAGTGTTCAGAGTCTATAGCGTCATCAGCTATCTTAGTCCCATCTACTGCATCAGCTGCTATCTTAGCTGTACTAACAGCACCTGTTCCTAGTAAGGATCCAGTAATAGTAGCAGCAGCAATGTTAGAACCTTGAATAGTTGCATTAGCAATCTTACCACTAGTGACAGCACCATCCGCTAGCATAGCAGTTGATACTGAAAGTGTATCACCTGTAGATACTAAGGTACCTGTAACATCAGGTAGGCTAAGAGTTCTATCACCTGTAGGACCTACTACAGTAAGAGTAGTTTCATGGCTATTATCTATAGAACCTTCAAAGGTAATATCTATATCTTTATCTAGATGAAGGTTACCTGTCATAGTACCACCAGTAGAATTCATCTTCTGCTCGTCGTACTCCATAGCCTTACGCATTAACTGCGTCTGGTTATTATTAAGATCTGCTGATGTAATGGAAGCACCTGGGGCATAAGTAGCTCTTGGTGTAGGAGCACCCATATCTGTTACAGGTCTTATTACAATAACATTACTACCAGCTAGGTCTGCACCTCCTATATGAAGAGTCTTTGCAGCAACATCTACTGTATATTCACGTGGAGAGGCGGAATCATTTATCGTTGAAGCTGTGTAAGTTAAGTTAATTGCGTCTAAACTTACTACAACTTCTGTTGCTTTGAATACATCGAAACTTCCTGAGTAGCTAAATGTATTCACGGCACCTGTATTTTGAGTGCCCGTTTTTGTTACTTTTGTATGTGCCATTTAGTTACTTCGGGAATTGTTCGATCGATTGCTTAGGGAAACTTAGGTCTAGGATTTCCTGCCTATTATCCCTTGTCTTAGCATTCTTGCCGTCTTTCTCAGCTTTCAACTTCATCACTCTTTCATAGCCTGGATGATCTTGTTGGTTAATTTTAGCCCAAGCCTTAGCTCTAGCTTGATTCATTAAGTTATCTATAAGAGTATTATGAGGATAGGTGTTAGGATCTAAATCCCAATTAGCTGGGTTCCCTCCATCTCTCTTCATATCTTCCATAGAATTTTTAACATCCTTTCTAGTAGCTAGATGATTAAGAGCTTCTTCTACATTTTTAAACTTCTTAAATCCGACCGTAACCGGAACAGTACCTATAGCATTCTGGAAGTGTGCTCTAACATGAGCATCCTTAACAAAGGAATATCCACCATAAGCATAGGTTGTAGATTTCAAATCATAATTACTATCTAATAGAAGCTTTCTACCAGGTGTATCGTTACGTATATCTAAACTTATTGGAGACACAGCATTGAAGGATCTACCGATGATATTCCAATTATTAATTGGTTTACCATTTAATAGGTCACTCTTTGCTGGTAATGGATCTGCAGCTAGAAATTCAGTAGCTTGGTTTCTATTTCTAATAGAGGACCATGTATCAGAGTTTAACTCTTTCATGTGTGGGTTAATCCATTTACCAAACTCATTTCTCATACCTGCAAGAGGTATACTATTGTTAAGTATATTAGCAGCTGATTTATTGAGAGCTCCAGGTTTCATCTGCATTACCTGCATTAGTTGATCTAATCCAGACATGTAGGTTTTACCTGTTAAGCCTCTACCAACTACAAATGCTACAGCTTGTAAACGTTTCTCTGCCCACTCACTGCCCATCAATTCCATATTATCACCAATATCAGCGATAGAAGAGAAGATAACATTATAAGGTTCTAGTGTTCTATAGTCAAAACCTACATCACCTATATAGAAATGATTAGGTTTCCAACCAGCATTGATCCATTGTTGCCTAAGCTGTCTATCAGCAGGACCATTACCAGTTAACTGCCCTCCCATATACATGGCACCCATAGCACCAACAACACCTGCGCCTACTGCCTGTCTACCAGCAAATAGGTTTCTAGCACTCTTTAAATCTTGTGCATTCTTAATACCATACTCAGCCAGCTCTGTAAAGTCGTCACCTGTGTGCCTTAGAATATCAATAGATTCCTTATGTAAAGCACCTAGTAATGGTGTATTCTTATACGTGAAATTTAAACCGTTAATACCTGTTCTAGCGAATAGATAGAAGGGTTTAATTAGTGGTATATCTGCGAATACCTTATCTAGTTGTGCGGCTGTTCCTTTTAATTCAGTTGTCAGAGTAATCTCTTTAAATTGTTTATCTAACCAAGCGTCTCCACTGAAATCTAAGTTTCCGTCTCCATCTAAGAAGTTCTTATAATGAAGATCTTCAGCTCTTTCTAATATTTCAGGGGTTATTTTAGTGAAATCATCACCAACTTCTTCTAAAGCTGTGCGTAAACCTAGTTCTTTAGACCTAGCTCTAGCTGAAAGCCATCTATGTGTATCATCCACAGCTGCTAATGCACGTGGAGACCAACTAAATAGCTTGTTATTGGTTAGGTTTTTAGTTATATTATTGATATAGAAGGCTGCTTTCTCTCCTGCAGTACCTCTTTGTTCTACATGGACACGCTTTGCTTCCCACAAATCATCAGTTTTAGATCCAGCTTCTGTATACCTAGTCTGTATATCTGCAATATCGGCATTCCATTTAGAATTAAACTCTTTCCTAAAGACCTGCATTGCTTCCGGTACTAACTCTAGCTGTGCTTTGAGTTTAGCTACTGCTACTTTTTTAGCTGCAACATCACCTGTAAAAGGTGCTCTTATTGTAGCACCAAAAGCTTCGTTAATAGAGTTTAAATACGAGTTAACTGTAGTACCTAATGCGGCTCTACCAGGAGTCTTAGGTCCACTAAGGATACTTTGTATCATAACTTTCTGTAAGCCATGTACTAAATCACCTGTTTTAACCTTACCTTTAAACTTACCACCAACAATAGCTTGTTTCATAAAAGCATCAAAGTCTTTCCAACTAGATATATCAGCACCAGCTACTTTGAATACGTCTAATACAGCACCTGCAAGCTCTTCGTCTCCATTTTGTTTAAGCATGTTAACCATTACGTTAACGTTATCCATAGTTTCTTTATGGAGTCTAGAGGATGCTTGTGCTACATCAGCATTTAATTGTATCAAATCTTCAGCATCTAATTTACCACCCTTCTCTGCTAACATCTTACGAGCGAGATCCCACGTATATTGAGTCTTTTTAACTTGATGTAAACCTGCAGTCAGGTTATCACCAATCCTTCTCATAGGACCGTCAGCTGCAAACACATCTGTCTTACCTAGCATCTCACTAGTTGCAGAAGCTTGGTCTGTCAGTTGTAATAGTAATGATTTATTAACAGCATTTTGTACTTCAGTGTTCTTAATTGCCCACTTATCAAAATCAGATGCTTTACTAAAGTCATCTACATTCAGAGGTTCATCCATGAACTTACCCCAGAATTCAGCTGGACTTGAACGTGCAGCATCTCTACCCATTACTTCTTGAATACCTTCTAAAGAAGTGTCAGAAGCTATTCCTCTTCTAGCTTTAGGGTCTCTAGATCTAACTTGTTTTGAATAATCTACATCATCAAATAGTTCTTTAGTAAATAGATCTAATTGCTTATCAGGTATTCCAGCTTTACCAGCTCTAGCCATATCGACTTGAGAGAATAGAGAGTTAGTACTACCTGGATTAGCTACACCAATTGTATGGCGTATTTCATCCCAGTCGTTTAGTACCTGCCTAATACCATCTCTAGCTTTAGTATAACCTTGGCCTACCATTTTAGAACCATTAGCATAAGCACTATAAGCTGACTTCATCATGCCGTCAGTTTCTACAGCATTGCTGAAAACATTTCTAAAACCTTCAGAAGTTTTCTTCGCTCCTTCTGCTGCAGCTTCTGCAATATCATTTAGTTGTTGTTGAGTTTGTTTGAATAAAGATTCTTGGTTAGCAAATTCCGAATCAATTCTAGAAGAATTAGCTCTTAAACTTGCAGTAGTTCTATCTAAAGCTTCTTGTGAGAATCTTGTAACTTTACCAGGTATACTAGGTAATGCACCTAAAATTTGTTTACTACGTGTAAATACACTTCTACCTAAACCACCAATAGCTGCACCACCAAGTCCACCATATACAGACTCACTGAGCATAAAGTCCATTCGTTTGGCCATAGGTGAGTTCATACCCCTAGCTAATGCTGGTATATAGAACATTGCATTAGGGTCAGTAGCAAAGTGTTGTTTAAGTAGGCCGTCTTCCATCATCATACCTCTGCCTGATTCTTCCATATTAGTGAAAGCAGCAACAGGTAAATCAGAAAGAACAGCAGTTTTAAAACCACTTAAAGCCATGTTCTTTGTTTGCAGTACTTTTTCAGCTGCAAATAAACCGAACTTCTTAGGAAGACTTTTAGCTACCCAACCAGCACCTGGCCTGATAGCAACAGTTTTTATACCTTTAGTTGCTATATCACTTGCAAATGCAACCTTACCGCCTGTTAATGAAGGCTTTAAGAACTGTCCTGCACGAATCAATCCTGGTATTTTATGAGCCTGTCCTATACCTTGTAAGCCCTTACCAGCTGCTCCAGTTATACCACCTGTAAGCATAGTTGGTATAGCCCAATAAGCACCCTCATAGGCGAGGGTATCCATTGCAGATCTTCTTAGATTATGGTTTACTAGATACTCTAATGAGTTTTCGTTAGTTGTTTGGAGAACACGTTCTTCTAAATCAGAGTCTTCCCAGAAGCTCTCACCATTAGCTGCATTCTCAAATCTACCAGCAACTTCTAAACCTAAAGCAGTTAGATCAAATAGACCACCAGATGCACTTTGACGTATACCTTCTCCTACATTACCTTCTCCTTCACCTACATCAGACAACGCATGTCTTCTTCTAAGGTTGATATAACGAGCCATGTTTTGACCTGCACCGCCCTGCTGCCATAATGCTCTTAGCCTAGTGCCTGCATCCTTGCTCTGTAAACCTTCTATCCATTGCTGTGTAAGTTCAGCATCTTTCTCTTCACTCCAGTCTGGATCATTAGTAGTATCAAAGAAATCATCATATGTAATTTCCCCGTCCTCATTATGATCATATCTATCTACTAGTTCAGGTGTATTACGAATTAAATTGAAAGCTTCTAATTGAGAATCTAGATTTAAACCATCATCAAATAATTCATCTAACCTATCTTCAAGTGGAATATAATCCTTAGTTAAAGCTAGCTTCCTAATAACACCTTCTGGTACTTTACCACCGTAAGCATTTTGTATCTGCTCTACAGGAATGTCACCATTCTCATCATACTGCCAAGTAAACTTAGTAGGTTCTTTAGGTTGCTCTGGTTGCTCTACCTGTTGCTCTGGTTGTTGAGGTTGTTCAGGTGTAACTGCTTCTTGAGTTGGTTGCTCAGGAGCTTGTTCTGCTGCAGCTTCTTGTTCAGCTTCTATCTCAGCGGGTGATCTCCAGTCTTCTTCAGGGTAGGCGTTTTCTATTTCTTCTACATGCTCTTCATAACCTTCTACTTCAAAGGTTGTGTCCTGCACGTCACCTGCGTCAGGTTGTAAATTTAGTACATCCATTAAATGTTACCCCTTTCTGAAAACGGAGTTGGTTTATACATCCAAGGTCTCATTGGATCATTCATTAGCCAAGGTACCTGATTTTCTGGAAGCTCCCAGACAGAGTAAGGTAACTTCTTATACTGTATACAATCTCGAAGTTCATTTCTCGAATAGGTATAGCATCCAAGACTTGGATACTTACCAGCTCTTTCTAAAGCTTTAGCAACTGGTAATAAGCCATCTGGATCAGCTACTAGGTTATTGTCTTTATCTTTACCTTGGAAAAGATCTTGTTCAGGAGGACGTTGATCAGGCCATAAACCTGGGTGTCCTGTAGCTTTTAGTTGAGCATCGACCAAGCCCATCCAATTACCATCTCTACCACGTGCTAATCCTTCGTAATATCGTTTAGCACCTTTATCCATACGAAGACCTCTATCTCCATATTTCTCTAAGTTATTTTTAATACTAGTAATCTGACGATGACCATAATCACCACCTATAGTACCGTTATGTATAATACTAGGGTTATCTCTTATCTCACTCTTACCACTATTAATCCTAGCAACACGTAAATGGCCAGGTTTAATCTCCTTTTCAATACTTTGTCCTGTTATAACGTACTTACTGTTCTCACCATTAGCTTCTATTTCAGTAAGAACACCTATGGACCCTTTAATTGGCTTACCTTCTTCGTCCATAACTTCACCTGGTTTAGCATGTAGAGCTAAATGACTAGCTTGTGCTGAGTCATAACCCATTGCTATGTATCTATTGTATTGAACAGCATAGTCTGCCTTGGCATTAGCCATAGCTTCCACATAAGCAGGACTCTTTTCGTTAGCTTTAATACCCATATTGGTAAAGGTAACATCCATGTGAGCCTTAATCTTCTTCTCAGAATCATGGGCTTTAAGAGCTTCCTTCTCCATTTTACTAGCTTTCTCTCTAAATTCTAGAGCTGCTTTAGGATGGTATTGATCTAACTGTTCATTAGATATGTAACCATCTTGACTAGCCATAAGGTATTCAATAGACTGCTTATCTTCTCTCTCATCCCTCATGGTAACTGTTTCATAGTTAGTTACACTAGAGGGTATAGGAAGTCCTAATGCAGCAAATTCTCTCTTATATTCGTTTACACGTTGTGTAGAGAGATCACCTTTTCTAGCTTCTTCTATGAATTCATTAGATAGTTCTGTGCCACCTGCTTTCAGATAGGTTTCTTCTGCTTTAACTTCATCAGAATAACCCTTTTTAATAGCTGCTTTCATCCTTGCAATTTTACCAGGCCACTGTTGAGCAAATGTAGTGCCAGGTTTAGCACCTAATTCTCTTGCCATTGAATTTGGCATTGGTTGGTTTAGAATTTTAGAAGCATATTCTGGGTCATGGCGACCAACACCTTCAGATACAATAGTCTTTTCAACTTCTTTCCAACCTCCAGCGTTACCTAATAAATTACCTTTTGTATCTACAGTAGCAGAGTTTACAAGTATTAATTTCTCTAAATCTTTACCAGTTCTATCTGAATTCTTCCACTCTAAATCAGCTTTCTTTCTGGTATTCATAGAAGATTCTATGTTAAACCTTTCTCTATATTTAGCTATTTGAGAATCTTTAGCTTTCTGAATAGTGTCTTCAGTTTTAGAAAGCCTTAACATTTCAGGAGACCACTTATCAATACCGTGGGATTTCCTGATATCTTCTGAAAGTATTTCAATAGCGGCTTGCTTCATAGGGAAAGCAAGATTGTTTTCTTGAACTTCTTTAGGGGTAAATTTTATACCACCAAGTTCAATAACCTTATCGCTATTCTGCATCTCATGGGCTAGCTTGGCTTCAAAGCTATTGTTAAATACACGTAACTTTTCTTGGGCATATCCTACTTGTTGCCAAGGGGATAATTGAGCAAACCTATTAGCTTCAGGATAAGCACTAGTACCAGCAGCGTCAAGCATTTTCTTCTTGAGTCTGTGATGCTCAAGATCCATTGCTTTTGCATCTTCAAAAGTATCAAGTAATTCACCTGCTGCTTTTGCATCCTCAATTTCTTGAAGTTTCCTAGCTGCTTCTGGTAAAGATTTAGCTTTATCTAGTTTTGATTGCCTAGCTTCTTGTACTCCTATCTCTTTCTGCTTCTCAATATCTTTTGTCTTCCAGTCTTGTAGTGCTTTTGAAAAAGGTCTCAACCTTTCTCTCACTTCTCTGACATGCTTTATCCTTGACTGTCCACTATTGACAGCCATCCTCATGTCTTCTTGATTGTCTTCAGCAACTCTTTGGCTAATGTTAGCCTTAAGGCGCTCTATGTTTCTATCGTAAGATCTTCCCATTGAGCACCTCTAAACTGTTGTTGGCGGAGCGGTGTTAGCTTGTAACTGACTATATCCTTGTAGAGCATGTCCGCCAAGTTCTAGCATTAAAAGCCCTTTACCACGACCTCGTTCAAAACCTTTGTCTCTAGGCCTAAACCCATGAGCAGGTGCATGGGCAACATCCATGTGTAAGTCCCAAGATTTATCTACTGATTTTCTCCAAGTTCTTTCCTTCTTCACACTACCCTCAACCTGAGTCCTCATCTTACTATGTAAAATCCTAGATATTTCTTGTCCTTTTTGTCTAACAGGCTCAGCAGCTAATCTAGCAGCTGTTGCTCCAGTCTGACCACCTGCGTAGTCATTCTTAGCCATCGCCTTATTAGCATCTTCTATTTTATGATCGTAATCAGCGAACAATGCTTTCATTTGAAAATCTGTATCGCTCATACTATCTAGCATTGCTTGATATACACGATCATCTTGAACATCTTTTTCTTGTACATCATTTAAGTATTGTACATTATCAAGATTAGCTTTAACATCAAATTCTTTTTGGTTGCGGTAGTTTGCTTTGGCAACAGCATTGTTTCTGTCTTTAACAGCTGCATTTTCAGCGTTGTGACCCGCTATGGATCCGGCCATATTTATGGCCATCATCCCCATTGATACTGGTTCGCACACGGCAAAATTCTATAAAGGTTAATTGGTTAGGACCATGTTTAAGTTCCCGTAAGAACTTGAATCCTAAAAACTTTAGAAGTTTTAGATGAGCGGTATTCCGTTTATCTACTATGTTCCAAAGAAGTTTCTCTTTTCTACTTTCTATAAACCGTTTTGATTCACGTGCAAAGGTAAGAGGGAACTCATGGATTGCGTCAGTACACAACATCCATATTAATCCTCCTTCTTGTACACCAGCCATACCGGCAATCTTGCCGTTAGGCACTTCGAACCAAACCGAGTCTCCTATCAAAGCAGTATGAGGAACATGGAGAAGTGGTTTATGACCGTGGCCTTCAAACACTTCTCTATAATCGTCGTCTCTCAGATGTGAAGCTACATAAAGGGCAGCTTCCTCTGTAATTGGGTGAATGTAATCAGACACTCTGGTAGTATCGTGGTGAATAATCCCCTTCCCAGTTCATAGAATGAATAGTAGCAGGAGATGGGTGATTAGATTTTAATAATACTGTTAGATTTTCATTTCTATCATACACAGGAATAGTATGTAGGTATCCTTTAGCAATAGCTGCTGTACTAGATAGTACATTATCCCATTCTAACGATTCAACTGTATAGGTATAATCATCTCTTCCTCTTCTTTTAAGTGTAACATCAATAACACCTACATCACCAAAGTCAAAGTTCATCCTATGGATAATCAAAGATCCTCTAGTTGTAGACATGGTGCTTTGACCTGATGATTTGGTTATATAAATCTTAGGTAATTCAACCTCAAATTCATACTCATACCCTACAATCAAATCTGTGTTAACTGAACTGCCATCTTTAAGAGAAGTCTTCCAGTTACCAGGTAGTGTTATTGTTTGATTAGGAGCAGTACCTGTAATCTTAGCAGCTGGTACATCATAACTTTTACCGGCTGCATCACTATCTGTTGTACAATATACTGTAAGTGTACGTGAGCTATAATACCCAGCACCTAATGTAAATGTAGTGACATCAGTCTGGGTATTATAAGTCATACTACCAGAAGCTATTGTCTTCTTAGTATCTAAATGCACCCGATTTTCATCAGGGGCTGTGCCTATCATAGGAGTATCAGAAGTTAATTTGATGTCAAATTTTTCTAGTGTATATGTGGAGCCTGTATTAAGAACTGCATAATATATATCATC
>VTLG01003725.1_pt1 | contig 15382 bp, 22 predicted proteins | sample 4694571 | NCBI WGS metagenome assembly VTLG01 (sample SAMN12604809, study PRJNA352737) | marine metagenome | biome: ENVO:00000447; feature: ENVO:00000209|ENVO:00000569|ENVO:01000036; material: ENVO:00002151; isolation source: viral sequences binned using virsorter ...
CAGATGTCGCATCTGCTCTAGCTATGGGTGGAATGATGGACGGAAGTGGAGTTGATGACACAGGTAACACATTCGTTGGAACACTCAACGGCCGTTACAAAGTTTATGTTGATCCATATTTCAGTGCATCAGCAACTAACTTTGTCTGTATAGGTTACAAAGGTTCATCTGCATACGATGCAGGTATTTTCTACTGCCCATACGTTCCATTACAAATGGTTCGTGCGGTTGGTGAAAGTTCCTTTCAACCAAAAATTGGTTTCAAAACACGTTACGGAATCGTATCCAATCCATTTGGACACAGCGATGGTGACGGAACAATTGACGCCAATGGTAACTACTACTACAGATTGGTCAGAGTTGACAATCTAATGTAAGTTAGACTTTATCGGGTGAACCCCCTAAAGACCATCAAGGGTGACTACTTAATTGTGGTCACCCTTTTTTTTTGTCCTGACTAAATATTACAGAAAGGATAACCCACTTATGTCTGCATTACAAGGTCAACCAACCAATATGAATTTTTTAAGTCCTATTGGATTTAAATTTCAACTTGGTAATTTTCCAGAAGTAAACTATTTCTGTCAAGCTGCTACTCTGCCTGGAATTTCTATAGGTACTATTGCTGTTCCTACACCACTAAAAACTATAGAATTATCTGGTGATGAGGTTACTTTTGAAGAGTTGTCAATAAGATTCGTAGTAGATGAAAATATGAAAAATTGGTTGGCAATTTATGATTGGATTATCGGCCTTGGATTTCCAACAGAAGAAGGTCAAGCAAAATATAAAAAATTAGCAGCAACTTCAGAACTGACTACCGATGCAGTTTTAACTGTATTGACCAGTAATATGAATCCACAGATAAATTTTAGATTTAATGAATGTTTTCCATTAAGTCTTTCCTCAATCGCATTTGATAGTGGTGGAACAGATATAGAGTATGTTACTGCAGATGTTTCTTTTCGTTATGATGTTTATACAGTTGAAAACCTACTCAACAATGAAACCTCATTTGAAGGAGCACGAGCTTATCCGTCTGGTGAAAAACCCCCCACAACTGACACTAGCGGGAGTTGATTAAAAAATAATTATTAGGAGGTGATTTGAAACTTGAAGATATTCAAGAACTTTGGCATAGAGATCGTGAAATTGATTATACAGAACTAGGTACTGAATCCATTCGTATTCCATTAATCCACGACAAATATCTTAAAATTTTTACTGATGAACGAATTAGACTAAAAGGAGTCGAATTTGAACTATCTAAATTGGTTCGAGCTAAGACTGAATATTACTCTGGTAAAATGTCTAAGGAAGAACTTGAAACTCGTGGCTGGGAACAATATTTGGGAAGACTTCTCAAAAATGAAATGGCTAATTATATTGAATCAGATGAAGATGTAATAAAATTGAAACAACAAATAGTGGTCTTACAAGAAAAGGTAAACTATTTGGATTCTGTTATTAGGATGATAAACAATCGGGGATTCCAAATAAAGAATGCTTTAGATTGGTTAAAATTTACAAATGGAAATAATTAGTATATCTAAAAAGAATGAAGTCTATATTCGGATAGATTCTGAAGCTTCAACTGCTCAAGAGATTTGCGACCATTTTACTTTTATGGTGCCTGGCTACACATTTATGCCAGCATATCGTAATAGACTTTGGGATGGAAAGATAAGACTGTTCAATGTTCACAATCGTCTTCTTTATGGGGGATTACTTGAACATCTATGTAAATTTCTTTACACCAGAGATTATAAAGTTAAGTTTGATTCAAATTTTAAACATGAAAAAATAAAAATTGAAGAAGACTTTATAGATTCCTTAAAGTTGCCAGTAACCCCTAGAGATTACCAAATCATTGCTGTCAATCACACATTAACTCACCATAAAGCACTTTTACTTTCTCCAACAGCTTCTGGTAAATCTTTGATTATATATATACTAATAAGGTATTTAAATTTGAAGACTCTTATTTTAGTTCCTACTACATCTCTTGTTTCTCAAATGTATAATGATTTTAGAGAATATGGATTTGATGTAGCAAATAACTGTCACACGGTTTTTGCTGGAAGAGATAAAGGATCTGAATTGCCAATTATAATATCAACTTGGCAGTCAATTTATAAGATGCAACAAAAATACTTTGAACAATATGAACTTGTGATTGGAGATGAGGCTCATGGTTTTAAGTCAAAATCTCTCACATCTATAATGACCAAATGTATCAATGCAAAATATCGTATAGGAACAACTGGAACATTAGATGGAACACTAACTCATAAATTAGTTTTAGAAGGGTTGTTTGGGAAGGTCTACAAGGTCACCTCAACAAAGAAGCTTATAGAGAGTAAACATCTATCACCATTTACTATTAAAGCAATTTTATTAAAACATCCAGATTCTATATGTCATGATCTTAGAAAAATAAGTTATCAAGAAGAATTAGAATATTTGATAAACTCTAAAGCAAGAAATATTTTTATTAAAAACTTAGTTCTAAACCTAAAAACTAATACACTTCTTTTATTTCGTTTTGTTGAAAAACATGGGAAATTACTTCACGATATGATAAAGGAGGAATCGAATGGTAGAACAATATTTTTCGTTCATGGAGGAACAGATGCAGATACAAGAGAACAAATCAGACACATTGTGGAATCAGAACAAAATGCCATCATCGTTGCTAGTTATGGTGTATTTAGTGTTGGCGTCAACATTAGGAACTTGCATAACATTATTTTCGCTAGTCCTTCTAAGTCTCGTATAAGAAATTTACAGTCAATAGGTCGAGGCCTCCGAAAATCCGAAAATAAAGAAATAGCTACATTGTATGATATTGCTGATGATCTATCTTATGGTAGTAATCACAATTACACACTAGATCATTTTGAGGAAAGAAAAAAAATATATAAAGAGGAAAATTTTGATACAACAGAATATTATGTACAACTGAATACTTAAAATAATTCATTTAACCCCTACACTAGTATTATATCACCTGTCAAGAGCCTTGTCAAGTGGTTGACAGTACTTAAAAATCATGTTATAATATGCTTAATGATAAATTATAGGAGGACATATTGGCAAAACCAAAATCAATACATTACATAGATAATGAAAAGTTTTTAAAAGAAATGGTGATATATAAACGTGAATTAGATGAGGCTAAATCCAAAGATGAGCTTCCACCAATGATTTCAGAATATCTTGGTGACTGTTTCATGAAAATAGCACAAAGACTTTCTTTCAGACCTAATTTTATAAATTACGCTTTTAAGGATGAGATGATTTCGGATGGTATTGAAAATTGTGTTCAATACATAAAGAATTTTAATCCAGAAAAATCATCTAATCCATTTGCTTATTTTACTCAAATTATTTACTATGCTTTTATTAGAAGGATACAAAAAGAGAAGAAACAACTCTATATAAAATATAAAACTATGGAAAGCTCTCCATCTTTATCTGAAAATGTAGAAGTATCTGCAAATGACAGTAAAGGATATACTCAAGAAACAATGAATGCAGACCAAAAAGCCAATATGTATGATTTTATTAAAAACTTTGAAGACGCGAAAAAGGCAAAGAGTGTAGCTAAAAAACCAACCAAAACCACTAATCTTGAATATTTTATGGTAGCATGAAAGTAGCAGTAATAACGGACACACATTGGGGTGCACGAAATGACAGCCAAGCTTTCATGGACTATTTTAGAAAATTCTACGAAGAGATATTTTTCCCCACTCTACAAGAACAAGGTATAGACACAATCATTCATATGGGTGATGTTGTTGATAGGCGTAAGTTTATCAACTGGAAGACTGTATACCAGATGAGAGAAATGTTTTTTGATGTATGTTATGAGAGAAATATAAACCTTCACCTAGTCACAGGAAATCATGATACCTATTTTCGTAATACTAATCAAGTTAATTCACTTTCAGGTCTTCGCTTAGCCGATAAAGAAAATTTTACAATTTACGAAAAATCTACAGAGATTGAACTAGATGGAACTAAGATTTTTATACAACCTTGGATATGTGATGAAAATAAAGAAGAATCTCTTAAAGCTATAGAAGAAACAAACTCTCAACTATTGTTCGGACATTTGGAAGTTAGGGGTTTTGAAATGCACTTAGGTCAGTATAGTCAAACTGGTGTGGATGCAAGTATGTTTAAAAAGTTTGACATGGCATTTAGTGGTCACTTTCATCATAAGTCAGATAATGGTAATATATACTATCTTGGTAATCCATATCAAATTACATGGTCTGATTATAAAGATTCAAGAGGGTTTCATATATTTGATACCAAAACTAGAGAACTAGAATTTGTTCTGAATCCATTTGAGATGTTTCATAAGATTCATTATGATGATGAAAAGATGACGCTGGAATCAATTCAAAATGATGATTATTCAATTTACAAAAATTGTTATGTAAAATTAATAATAATGAATAAAAAGAATCCATTTTGGTTTGATACCTTGATGGATAAGCTTTATGCTGCTGATGTGGCTGACATTTCAATTGCAGAAAACTTTGATCAAGATTTAAATATTGAAGATGATATGATAAATGAAGCAGAAGATACACTAACTATTCTTTCAAAATATGTAAATTCATTAAATATAGATAATAAAGAGGAACTTGATAATTTATTAATTTCATTATATAATGAATCATTAACTATGGAAACAATATGAGTGGTGCTTATTATTATGGTTGGAATAAAAGACTATCACACAAAATGTGTCAAAAAATAATAGACATAGGAAAAGGAAACTGGAAACGTGGTAAAGTAGTTAATACATCAGTTGTTCCCAATAGGAAAAATGATGTCGTTTGGACAAAGGAACAATGGATATATAATATAATTTGGCCATACATGATAGAAGCAAATGCATGTGCAGAATGGAAATATGATATAGTTGGGGCCGAAGCTTGTCAGATAACACGATATACCAAAGATGAATTTTATGGGTGGCACATAGATGGAATGGGTTCACATAATGAACACGATGAGTTACAAAATGATAATAATACTAGAAAACTTTCGATGAGTGTAATACTCAATTCTGATTATGAAGGTGGTGATTTTGAAATTTTCGGATTGGAAAATAAAATTCCAAGATTAGAAGAAGGATCAATTATTGTGTTTCCTTCTTTTAAAGAACATAGAGTTACCCCTGTAACAAGGGGGATTCGTTATTCACTAGTGGCTTGGTTCGTAGGCCCCCCATATGTTTGAATCAAATGATAAAAACTTACGCTGAAATATTAGAAGAAAGGGAAAAGATGTCTAATTATGATATGGATGAAATAGAAAGACAAAGAAATAGAGAAAAAAGAGCGGTTGAAAGTGGATTGAAAATTACATCAATCAAAGATAGAAAAATTACGGACACTATTACACTTGGTAAAGATGAAGAGCCTTGGACAGCAATTGATGTAGAAATACCAGATGAGGATTTTATAAAACTTGCTTATGCAGCACATACAAGAGATATTACTGTCAATAAAATGGTTAATATCTTGTTAAGAAGTTCTATGAAAGATTTAAACTATAGATATGAACATAATAATGAACCACAATTATTAAATGAGGATAATTGATAGTATTTGAAACTATTCGTTGGAAAAACTTTTTAAGTACAGGCAACGTTTTTACTGAAGTAGATCTTAATAAAAATTCAAACACTCTGATAATTGGCCACAATGGTGCGGGCAAATCTACTATACTAGATGCCTTAACCTTTGGATTATTTGGTAGACCATTTAGGTCAGTCAACAAGGCACAACTTATCAATTCCATAAATCAAGGTGGAACTGTTGTAGAAATTGAATTTAGTATTGGTAATAAAAAGTATATAGTAAAAAGAGGTATAAAGAAGAATTTTTTTCAAATATATTTGGATGGTTCTCTTTTAAATCAAGATGCATCTGTCAGGGATTATCAAGAATTTCTTGAGAAGACTGTTTTAAAATTAAACTATAAGTCTTTCACTCAGATTGTTCTTTTGGGTAGCTCTACTTTTATTCCCTTTATGCAACTTAAAACTTCTGATCGTAGAACTATTATTGAGGATCTTCTTGATATTGAAATTTTTTCTGTAATGAATCAAATTCTTAAAGGTAGGACTTCTCTAAACAAAGATAATACAGGAACAGTTGACATTGCACTTGGATTATCTAAAGGTGAAAAAGAAAATTTAAAGTTTTTAATCGAAAGACTTAAACAAAACAAATTCACTCAAACAGAAAAAAATAAAAAGGACATAAAAGAGCATGAAGACTTTGTGGAAGATTATAAAAATAAAAATACAAAAATTGATGAAGAAATTGAAAAATTTTATACATCCATCGCCGATGAACCTAAAGTTAGAGAAGAGCTTAAAAAATTAACTACTTATAGGGAAGACATTGAAAGGGGTATTCTTCAATCTGAAGAGGACATAGAGTTTTACGAAACCAACAAAGAATGTAATGTATGTCGGCAAGATATACCAGAAGAGTTTCGTGAAAAAATGATTGAACATTTTCATGGTAAAATGCATCAATTAAGTAGTGGAATAACTAAATTGAGTGAAAAGTTTAGTGAAATAAAGCATAGGACTAATGATATTGATAACATTCTTGAAAAAATACAAAACTTTAAAAATGATATAATAAAAAATCAAAATAGTATTCAAGTATGTGTTCAATATATCAATAAGGTTTCTAATCAGAATGATGAAATATCACAAATGATAGATGATATAGATATTAAGAGGACTGAGCTAGAAACTATAAAAGAAGATATTGAGAAATTTACTAAAGAAAAAGAAAAATTATCAAAAGAAAAACATCTATATGAACTAGCTACAGCTCTTCTTAAAGATACAGGAATTAAGACTCGTATTATCAAACAGTATCTTCCAATCATCAATAAGCTGATAAATAAATACTTATCAGCAATGGATTTTTACATTACGTTTGAACTTGATGAAAATTTTAATGAAACTATAAAGTCAAGACATCGCGACGAATTTACTTATGCCTCTTTTAGTGAAGGGGAAAAGATGAGAATAGATCTTGCTCTTCTTTTCACTTGGAGAGCTGTCGCTAAACTCAAGAATAGTGTAAATACCAATTTATTAGTACTTGATGAAGTGTTTGATAGTTCACTAGATGCATCTGGAACTGATGAATTTTTAAAAATACTTTATGATTTAACACATGGTACATCCTCAAATACAAATGTATTCGTTATAAGTCATAAAGGTGAGGTGTTATATGATAAATTTGAAAAAACAATAAAGTTTCAAAAACAAAAAAACTTTTCAACTTTGGCTGCATAATGTCTAATATAATAACTGTTGGTGCTGACTATTCACCAAATACCAAATATGAATTTAAAAGTTCGGATGATGAACTAACTCTTAGGAAATTAGAGTTACTTCCAGAAGATCATCCAGTTTTACATAAAGAGCCTCTCTTTTGGGTTTTTGACCCACCACAAGCAGACCCTAAAATTATGTATGAAATAATGCTTGAGAATATGGTTTATCATAAAGGTCTAGGATTATCGGCCAATCAAATAGGAATGCCCGTAAAGGTTTTCTCCATGAGGGTAGATGATTCTGATAACGCTATCGTATGTTTCAATCCAGAAATAATAGAAGAATCAGAAGAGATGATCCCAATGGAAGAGGGTTGTTTAAGTTATCCATATTTGTATTTGAAAAAAATAAGACCCGAAAGGTTATCGGTAAAATATCAGAATGCAGATGGAGATCTTGTTAGTGCACATTTTGAAGGTTTAGCAGCAAGAATTTTCCATCATGAAATGGATCATATGATGGGTAAAACCTTTTTGGATGGAGTTGGTCAAATTGTATTACAATCAGCTAGAAAAAAACAAAAAATATTAAAAAGAAAGGTTAAAGAAAATGAAACATGATTTTTATGAAGAAGAGAAAAATAGTTCTTCAAAAAAATTAAAGAGGTTGGGTAATAAAAGAGAAAGATTACAAGTAAAAAATTATTTAAAGGGTCTTTCATCAAAAGACATAATTAACGAAGAATATGAAGATGATGAGGATGATTTATTATATAAAGATTAAAGATAAAGTGGCTCATAGAACAGATAATAAGAAAGAAGCATTAAAAATTGTTGCTGCAATATTTCGTGATGGTCAGGAAGAAGTATATCTACATGGTGGAAGATTAGGAAAGTGGTGGAAAGGATAATATGAATAATCAAAATCAGTCCCCAGCGTATGAAATACAGGGTATATTTCCAATTCCTGTATATCAGACACACAGGGAGTTGGATTTAGATTCATCAGAAAAAAAAGATATTGAAGATATTATGGATGAAGGATTTATCTTTGACAGTGGCCATTCTTTTTCAAACAATTCTTACATCTTTAATACCAAATTAAAAAAAATAAAAGAATTTTGTGAACAACATATTAAAATATATGTTAAAGAAATTATAAATCCTAAAGAAGATTTAGATTTTTATATCACACAATCATGGTTAAATGTAACTAAACCGGGCGAAAGTCATAATGTGCATTCTCACACAAATAGTATTATAAGTGCAGCATTTTATATACAGACTGATGTAGGTCAGACTATTAATTGTTATGATCCGAATAGGAGAATAAAACAAACTAATGCAGTAGACATCGAAAAGAGTAGAACTAATAATATTTGGTGTGGCGAAGGTATATGTTTTGAGGTCAAAAAAAATATGCTTATGTTATTTCCATCATGGTTGGAACATGGTGTACAGCCAAATAAACAACAAACTAAAGATGTAATTTCTATTTCTTTTAATACTTTTGTAAAGGGTAATTTGGGTCAACGAAAAAATTTAAACCAATTAATTTTACAATAATAATATGATAAAAATAGAGAAAGGCAATTACCATGCCATTATATGATTTTGGATGTGAAGAGTGTGGTTACGTTGAAGAAATACTTACACGTTCTGCAGGAAACGCTGAGATAGTTTTAACGTGTCCAGAATGTGAGAAAGAAGCTATGAAAAGGCAGGTAGGTCTTAGTAGCTTTCAATTAAAAGGTGGTGGTTGGTATAAAGATGGATATACTAAAAAACCTAAAGTAGAAAAAGAATAGAGATGTTGTTGGTCGAGTCATTAGAATGACGATCTATTATCATCGAACGCGGCAGAGTTCGTCAACTGCTTAATAGAGCTTACGAGGGAACGTACAACCTAGAAACATTTTATTTATATCTTAAAATGTAAGTAAGTTTGAATTAGCATCTCTTTTTTTTTAAATTTATTTATTCATAAATATAGTATTATCATAATTTAAGTTGTAACACTATTTTAGAGGAATCCCGAATGCCCTTTACTTTGCAGTTACCCACTTATCAAGTAGAAACCAAATCTGGTTCTACACTATTTCCATCTCAAAACGAAGCAAACAATCATTATCAAAAATTTGTAGATGAAAATGTACCTTGTGAGCTTTATGAAGATGGGCAATTAAAAAAGGAACATAAACCTAATTAGAAGATTTTATTATGAAAAGTGATGAAGACAGAGCAGGGAAGCTGCTCTTTCAATATGATGAAGACAAAATTTTAGAAGAAGTGAAAGAGTATATCGCAGGAACATACTCTGAACATTATGGTGATCAAAAAATTCAAATACAAGATGTATTTGACCAAATGGGAATCTCCGAAGCTTTTACAAGAGGTGCAGCAATAAAGTACCTTTTTCGTTTTGGAAAAAAAGAAGGGAAGAACCCAAAAGATCTTCTCAAGTGTATTCACTACTGTTGTTTATTATATCACTATGCATTTAAAGCCGGAAGGGCAGAAAAATGAGAATTATTAATGACACTAAATTAGATTTTAGTGATGTGTTAATCTCTCCAAAGAGATCACAACTTACCTCGCGTAAAGACGCAGACCTAACCAGAACATTTACATTCAAACACTCACGCCATCAATGGAGTGGTATTCCTATAATTGCATCAAACATGGATCACACAGGCACAATTGCCATGTGCCATGTTCTTATGGAGTATCCCATACTTACAGCACTATGTAAGTTTGTCGAATCTACAGAATGGGGATGGAACAAAAACATAATAAGAACAATTGGATTAGATCAAAATCTAGACAATTTGCCCTATGATTCTGACACAGCGCCATGGATTTGTCTTGATGTGGCGAATGGATATACAGAACGATTTAATGATTATGTTGCATTGATGAGAGAACACGAAGCAACCAAAGGAAAAATAATCATCGCAGGAAATGTATGTACACCAGAGGCAACAGAACAGATAATACTCGCTGGGGCGGACATTGTGAAGATTGGAATTGGGCCAGGGAGCGTCTGCACAACACGAAAGATGACTGGTGTAGGATATCCACAACTAAGCGCGACCATAGAGTGTGCAGATGCGGCACATGGATTAGGCGGACATATTATCACAGACGGAGGATGCACAGTAGTAGGGGATATAGCAAAAGCCTTTGGTGCTGGTGCAGACTTTGTAATGCTCGGTGGAATGTTAGCCGGACATGATGAGTGTGAAGGAGAAGTTGAAAATGACACAATGACATTTTATGGTATGTCTTCTGATGATGCTCAACTAAAATACTATGGAGAAAAACAATCTCATCGTGCATCAGAAGGAAAGAAAGTTCAAGTTCCATATCGGGGAACAGTAAAAGATACAATACAAGATATTTTAGGTGGACTGAGAAGTGCGTGTACTTACGCTGGAGCAAGAACCATAAAATCATTACCTAAGTGTGCTACATTCGTTAAAGTTAATCGTCAACTAAACGAGGTATTTTCATGAGTAATAAAATTTGGTACAGCTGGGAAGAAATGAGAAGAGATGTAAATGTTCTTTGTCGTGAAATAACTTTACACAAGTTTGATCCTCAAGTAATTGTTGGATTATCTCGCGGTGGTTTGGTGCCAGGTGTAATGTTGAGCCACTGGTTTGATAAACCATTTAAACCAGTTCAAGCTGCATTGAGAGATTTTGCAGAATGGGAAGATTACCTACCTAGAAAAACTGATGAAAGAGTTCTTATTATAGATGATATTTGTGATTCTGGTGAAACATTTGAAAAAATAAATCAACATATTCAAGATAGAAAACCTAATGGGGTGGATGTACGTTACGCCTCTTTATGGTGGAATAATGAGTGCGATTTTGAACCGCACTATTATGCTCAGGAGATGGCTAAAGATTCTACTAATACATGGATTCATTTTGCATGGGAACAATGGTGGAACGCTCCTGTTTAACGGAGTTACTGGAAGGTGACTCTATTTTTAACCCAAATCTCGGAAGGAGATTAAAATGAAGAAAGTAATTGCCTTAATGGTACTGGCTGTAATCGTTACGGCCTCAAGTTTAGTTGGTAAAGATTTACCTTCAGTTGGTTATGTTCTAGTGGGGCCCAAGAATGATGGTGGATGGTCAATGCGACATCATCAAGGATTCCAATCCTTAACAAAACATGGTTACGAAGTCTCAATGGTAGAGATGGTGCCAGAGTCAGATTCTAAAAAAGTATTTCGTAAACTTGCAAGAAAACATGATATTGTTTTTGCAACTTCATTTGGTTATATGGATCATATGTTGAAAGTTGCAGAGAAAGATCAAGACACAGTTTTCATGCACGCTACAGGTTACAAGGGTAATGACAAAAACATGGACAACTATGTTTGTCACTCATTTCAGGCAAGATACCTTACAGGAATTGCAGCTGGAATGTTGACAAAGACAAATAAGATTGGTGTAGTTGGTTCACACCCAATTCCAGAAATCATTCGTAACATTAATGCACTAACTATTGGAGCTCAGTCTGTAAATCCAGACATTGAAGTTAATATCGTATGGATCAACTCTTGGTTCGATCCACCTAAAGATATGGATGCAGCTAAAGCACTTCTAGATTCTGGAAATGATATTCTATACACCACAACTGATTCACCTAGTGTAGTTTCTCTTGCACAAAGAGCATGGAAAACTGGTAAAGAAGTTTGGAGTATGGGTAATGATGCACCTATGGGAAGTCATGGCCCAGACCGATACATCACAGGTATGATGTTCAATTGGAATGTTTTATACAAACATATCGTTGACCAACTTGCACATGGTAAGTTGAAAATGAATCAAAGATGGGCATGGGGTCTACAGGAAAATTGTGTAGGTCTATCGCCGTGGGGTAAGAATGTTCCTGGCGATGTTGTGAACAAAGTTGAAACAGTTAAGATGGAATGGATAAATGACAATATGGGTACATATTATCCTTTCGATCAAGGTATTACAAAAGCAGATGGAAGTACAATTGGTAAGGGTGAAATTGCAAGACCACAATTAGAAACTATGCAATATTTCGTTAAAGGTGTTGTAAGTCCATTTCCTGTGAAATAATTAAAAGAAGTAGAAACCACTCATGGAAGAGTGCTTCTATAACCAACAGGCGTAAAGCAAAAGATTGTACATCATTGGTGTACATGAGATATATTGGTTATAATTGGTTGGAGGTATAGCGTCTGACTCCAACCTTTCAATGATAAAATATGTTTAGTAAAAAAGAAATTATTATTTTTGCAATTGTAGCACTTGTTGGTTTGTTTTTAGCATATGCTTGTAGATTAGAGGCAATGGTATGAATAAAAATGTAGGAAGACACACGCATCTTTTCGTTGAAGAAACTTTCGTAGGACATTCTGGTGGAACTCTCCATTGGAAGATTGAGATGGATGCACTAACAGATGCAGAATGGAAGTGTATTGCACGAATGATTATGGAACATCAGAAAGATTTCTTTCAAGCTGCAATTGGAATACCTAGAGGTGGATTGAAGTTGAGTCAATATTTGAATGAGTGTGCAACTCACAATTCAAATGATCCTTATCTATTAGTCGATGATGTTTTGACAACTGGTGGTTCTATGGAACAGTATAAGGAAGAACATCTAAAAGAAAAAGATGTTATAGGATGGGTAGTATTTGCACGAACAAAACCTGCAAAATGGATTAATACACTTTTTCAAATGCCAATTTAATAAATAGTTATTCCTTCAAAGATAAAGGTTGGCTGCAGGGGAAGGAATCGAACCTTCAAATTATGACCGCCAACAACGGAATGCGTTTACCTCTTTCGCCACCCTGCAATCAATCTTTCTGCTCTTTTTGTTTGTTCTTCAAGTGTAAGTTTTCCCAATTCACGGGCACCTTTGTTTAATTCCTCAATAACTTTATAAATGTCGTTTGGCTCATAAATTGGAATCCACTCTTTACTCTTCATCATTTTTAAGAATCAAATTAGCACGTTTCATTGCACTAATCAGTCTAGTTACACCAATTCCGCCTCCGTATCGTGGTCTAAAATCGTGACTCAAGAATTTGAAAAGTTCTAATTCTACTCTTTCCTTTCCAAAAAGATTAAACAGTAATTCTGCATATTCTCCGTTGGATATAGTATAGAATTGTTCTTTCATTTCTTGAACATCAGTTGCACGTTCTGCACTTCCGATGGTTTCCATTCCGCCCATGATAACATCACATTTATTAGCAAGTTTTATTCCCTTTGGCCCTCTATCTTCTGAAATTTTCATATTCCAAAAGGGGCTTGTAGATTCTGGAAACCTAGTTAAGAAAAATACATCTCCATATTCTTGATACATTTTTTCTTCATGACCAGCATCCAATTCATCACCAGTATATTTTGCTAATACACTTTGATACATGCCGCCAGGAAACTCTAAATCATTATATGGTGCTAAATTACGATCAGTTTTGAAACCAAGAAATTTACAAAGATCGTTTTCCATTTGGAGAAGGTCATCGAAATTTCCAACAGATTCAAATTCAAACATAGGGAAGATTAATTCGTGTCTTCCTTCTTGTGGATTTTGTTCTTGTCGATATGAAGTTGATAGACAATAGCACCCCTCAAGTTCTGGTCTAGTGAGTAATTCATATTCTAACCACATTTGTCCAGTTTGAGGTAATGGCCAGATTTGACCAGAATATTCGTATGTTGCTACTGTTGTTGGATCTTCACATGCTGCTAATATTGATAATCTGTTTTGGGTGTGTACTTCTTGAAATCCTCTTTCATCAAAGAAAGATCTTAGTTGGCGGGTTACTTCTGTAAAATCATAAGGTGATATAAGTGAGCTCATTGCCTCCTTTCTAAAAAAAAAGAACCTCTAGAGCTTCTTCAGAGATTTCTTTTTATTTATAAAAAATGAAATTCCTAAATACATGGATATGAAAAAAATACACAGACAACTCTACGATTCGTGGAAATATAAAAAAGGAAACTTTATGGAATTCAACAATCCCATATTTCAGGCCTTGTTGGGCCTAGTAATTTTTTACATAGGTTTAAAAATGTTCTCAGGCGGAATGAAGTCAATGGGTAAGTTGGAACATCTAGAATATTTTATTCACAATCCATACTGGATGTTTTTGGGAGGTATCGTTTGTACTCTTCTTTGGCAATCTAGCTCACTTTCTACTACAGCAATTATAGGATTGGTTGCTAGCGGGGCCCTACCGCTCCCCTCTGCTATTGCAGCAGTACTGGGAGCAAATATTGGAACAACTGGAACTATCTGGTTAGCTGGTATAATGGTCAGCGATGGTATGCCCACAGGAACTACAAAACATATTGCGTTAATTCATACAGGAGTCAATGCATTGATGGCTGTAACTCTGTTACCTTTTGTACAACCTATAGCTAGATTTGTTTCTAGGTTTTGATAAATACAAATGTAGAGGATTCGTTCTCTGCAGAACTCTTAACCTGAGTTGAAAGGAGGTGTTTTGGAATCTGAATGCGGTAATGAAAATTGTAAATGTGAGAATTGCACTTGTGACCCTTGCGAGTGTTCAACCGATAGTCCTTGTCCTGTAGACTGTCAATAAATTTTCAACCTCTTGACAAAGTTAACCCGATGGTGTATACTGTACATTATCGGGTTTTATATTTTGGGGGCGTAGCTCAGTTGGTAGAGCGCGACACTTGCACTGTCGAGGTAGCTGGTTCGATCCCAGTCGCCTCCACCAAATATGGGGGAACGCCAAAGCGAGAGAGTTGGGCCAGACTGTAAATCTGGTGTCTACGGACTGAGTAGGTGCGAATCCTATTTCCCCCACCAAGTTTGGCATGGTTTGTGAAATAATATAAGTAGGGGCAGCAACTAAACCACTACTTATCAAATTCACTTAATGAACAGACCTTGGGTAAACCAATTTGGAGTCATTGAATATGACATTTTTGACCATGTTCCGCCTCAACACTATGTGGTTAAATGGAAAGAGGGATTTGAAAGACATGAAAAACATTTTGACAATAAAAAA
>VTLG01006409.1_pt1 | contig 15381 bp, 9 predicted proteins | sample 4694571 | NCBI WGS metagenome assembly VTLG01 (sample SAMN12604809, study PRJNA352737) | marine metagenome | biome: ENVO:00000447; feature: ENVO:00000209|ENVO:00000569|ENVO:01000036; material: ENVO:00002151; isolation source: viral sequences binned using virsorter ...
AATGAAGAAGGCAGTAAGTATAATGCAAAATATGCTAACAATCATGTTACTAGAACTGAGGGTGGCCATGTATTTGAAGTAGATGATACACCTAAAAATGAACGTATTCATGAATATCATAAATCTGGTACATTTAAAGAGATTTCTGCTTCAGGTAATACTGTTACTCGTATCGTAGGAGATAATTATACTATTGTTGCTGGAACTGATTATGTTAGAATTAAAGGTAAAACAAATATTCACATAGACAAAGATTGTAATATGTATATAGGTGGCGATTGGAATGTGAACGTTGTAGGTAATATTGATATTCGAGGCAAAAGAATAGATCTAAACAAATCAGCTCCTACAACAGGAGACACTTCGGCTATTACAACATAAGAGTAAAAATATGACAATACCAATACATAGAGATACAGATCCTAGAGTTTGTGGTGCAACTACTGTAGTTGAAAATCAAAGTACCGTATACGCTAATGGTTTATTAGTCGCAGTAGACGGAGATCCTAATAGTCATGGAGCTGGAAATTTAATAGCTGATTGTAATAATGTATTCATAAATGGTAAAGAGGTAGTAAATCACTCACCAGATGATGCCGTCTCTGATAACGCTGGCCATGGTCCTCCAGTAACAATAACGGCAGGTGGTAGTTCGAATGTATTTGTAGGCGATTAAATGATTATTTTATCGCGTAAAGTTTTAGTATCACTACGAGTATTTTATTATATGCCAGACTATAGAGATTTAATACAAGAATTTATGTGGCAAACAGTAGATGTAAAACCAAAGTACCCTAGGGTGAATAGATTTTTAAATTATTGGAAAGATAATATTGATGCCGTAATAGCAGATATAGAGATGGCTGAAAGTAAACAAAGAAGACCTAAGTATAAAACTGTAGAAGATATTTTTAAATATTAATATAAATAAAAGAAAAAGAAAGTGCTTATAAATGTCCGCTTTTAGATCAGGTGCAGTAGATCCTCGAAGGAATGAAGTAGTTTACAAGGATCTCGGTTTATCATTTATACCTCATCCTGTAACTAAAAATGTATCTGTTCTTAAAAACGAAGATGCAATAAAAAGGGCTCTTAGAAATTTAGTTTTAACTAATAAAGGTGAAAAGTTCTTTGATGAATTATATGGTGGTAATATAACCGCTCTTTTATTTGAGAATCTAACACCTGGTGATATACTTGATATTAAAGGAAATATTAGAGATGCTATACGGGCCGATGAGCCTAGAGTTACAGTTATAGATATAGATATTATACCATTTCTAGATTTAAATTCTATTACAATAAATATAACATTCAGTATAAACGATTCTCCAGACATAAATTCACTAACATTCACAGTTGAAAGAGTTCGATAATGCCGACTTCTAGCACTTTATCAGTTTCAGAATTAGATTTTGATAATATAAAATCTAGTTTACAGACATATCTTGAAGGTCAAACAGAGTTTAGTGATTATGATTTTGATAGTTCTACACTATCTATATTATTAGATTTATTATCTTATAATACTTATCATAACTCATTCTACTTAAATATGGTAGCTAATGAGATGTTTCTTGATTCAGCACAACTAAGAAATAGTGTAGTTTCTCGCGCTAAAATGCTGAATTATACTCCTAGATCTGCTAGAGGTGCTACGGCTGCAATAGATACTGTAGTTACTCCAGGTGACTCTCCAGCTTCTATTACTGTAGCGGCTAATACACAATTCACTGCTACAGTTAATGGTGTTAGTTATATCTATGTTACTTCCCAAGCTACTGCATTAACAAGTCAGGCCAATGGAAGTTTTACTGGTACTTTAAATGTTGTAGAAGGAACTCCTCTTCAACATAGATTTACCGTAAGTACTGCTAGTCCAGTTCGTTATATTCTTCCTAATGAAAATACAGATACAGATAGTTTCACTGTTCAAATTCAAGAGTCTACCTCTAATACTTCTGTATCAACATATTCATTAGTATCTGATCTTTCTAGTGTTAATAGTACTTCTACTGTTTATTATATACAAGAGAATGAAGATAATTTATATGAAATCTATTTTGGAGATGATGTATTTGGTAAGAAACCAATTAACGGTAATATTATAATTATTGATTATCGTGTATGCAATGGATCAGCAACTAATGGTGCTAATACATTTGCTTCACCTAGTAGTTTAGGTGGATATTCTAACTTTACAACTACTACATCATCGGTAGCACAGGGTGGAGCTGTACAAGAAACTATTGATAGTATAAAATTTAACGCTCCTTTTAAATTTCAAGCTCAAGATAGATTAGTAACAGAACAAGATTATAAGAATATCATATTAACTGAAAATGCTGAATTAGATTCTATTAATGTATGGGGAGGTGAAGATAACGATCCTCCCGTCTATGGAAAAGTATTTGTTGCTGCTAAACCAAGTAGTGGTTCATTACTTTCTACTCAAAAGAAAGAAGCTATACGAGCTAGTTTAAAAACTAGAAATACTTTATCTATTGATGTAGAGATGGTTGATGCAACGTATATGTACATTAATCCTACTATTAAAGTTCGTTATAATCCTGAACTTACTTCTCTTACTGCGGCCGCTTTGAACAATAAATTACAGACTGCTTTAATCTCATATGAAACAGATAATCTAGGTTCTTTTGGTAATAAATTTTACCTTTATGAGATGACAGAAAAGTTAAAAGATTCTGATAGTAGTTTTATATCTGTAGATGCTGATATACTAATAGAAAAAAGATTTATACCTTTGACAACTGCAACATCTACTTATCAAATAGCTTATTATCAGGCTGTCTATGAACCTCATGCTGGTCATTTAGGAACATTATCAACTAGTACCTTCACAGTAGGTGGTATTAGTGGATTATATCTAGATCACGATGGATATGGAGTATTAAGATCATATACTTTAGATGCAGGAACTAAAAATTATAGAGATAATAATTTTGGTACTATAGACTATGATTCAGGTTTAATTACTTTAACTAATAAATTAATTACTGCTTATAGTGGTGATTATCTATCTCTAAAAATACATCCTAATGAAAAGAATATTTTTGGTGTAAGAAATCAAATTCTTTTGATATCAGGTGCTACTATTGAAACGATAAATGATAGCACAAGTCAATCTACATCTACTGTAAGTTCAGTGGCCACATCTGGTGTTAGCACTACTATCACTTCAGAAAGTGGTACAACCACTTCTATAGGAACAACTTTGAGTTATAGTATCTAAAATGGCTACTAGCAGAAAAACATCTACATTAATAAATGAACAATTACCTAGTTTTGTTAGGGATGAAGGTCCTAAATTAGAAGCCTTTGTTAAAGCATATTATGAATGGATGGAACAAAGTAATAATGCTGTAGATGTTTCTAAAAATCTTCTATCAAGGGCAGATCTTGATACAACTCCTACTGATTATTTTGATTATTTTAGAAAAGAAATATTTAAGAACGTTCCAGATGATGCTGAAGTAGATAAGGCACTACTAGCAAAAAATATTCGTACTATGTATTATAACAAAGGATCTGAAAAATCTTATAAGATTCTTTTCCGTGCTTTATTTAATGAAGATATAGATGTTTATTTTCCAGGTGATTATATACTTAGAACGTCTGATGGTAGATGGAATGAACCGACAGTTCTTAGATTAGCAGGATTATCTAATGATGTAGCACAAGGTCTTTTAGGCCAACAATTAACAAATCAAACTACTGGTGGTACTGCTAGAGTAGAAGAAATAACACAAACTTTAGAAGTAGGTTCCGTTGTTACAGAAGCAGTCGTTTCTAATGTGATAGGAGCCTTTAATGATGGCGAATCTGTAATATCTGATATTACTAGTACAGTAGCAGATATTTACGGTCTATCAGGATCATTACAAAGTGTTACTATTCAAAGTGGTGTTTCTAATCTTCCCAGAGGATTTGGAGCAGGAGTTTTTCATCAAGGTGGAGATGTAATTACATTTACATCTGATGCTGGTTCTGGTGCTAATGGAACTATTTTACAAACAAATGATAAGTCTGCTATTAATGTAGAAATTATATCAGGTGGTAGTGGTTATATTAATAATATCGCATTGACTTTTACCGGTGGTACAGGTATAGGTGCTACAGCTAAAGTTACTAGTATAGGTAATACTAGTGTTCTAAGTATTTGTCAAGACGAAATTAGACCTTTAGGTAATGTTAGATTAAATCATGGAGTAAGATGGGTTACGGGTGGAGGTAATACTGCCGCTGTTTCTGCTAATCTAGCCTTAGCAAATATATCTAGTAAAATTATTACAGGTCTTTTATATCAAAATACTACTACAGGTACGATTACAACTCTATCGATGACTTCATTTGGTAGTGGTTATACAACTCTTCCTGAAGTAACGGCCGTTCTTGCTAATGTTGCTTCCGCAGGATTAGCTGATCCACATGATGGTGGAATTTATGGAGATAACGCAGTTTTAAATGCTGTTCATTTACCAGGCTCTATTACAGATGTTTTGATAAACGAAAAAGGTTCTGGTTATAGTAAATTTGAAAACATAGGTATAGTCAACGGTACTAGGGCTGGTACTGTTAATGCTTTAGCAACTCCTGTGGTTTCTGGTGTAGAAGTTCAATCAGGGAAATATTTATCTACTAAAGGATTTCTTAGTAATGATCAGAAATTACAAAGTGAATTCTATCAAGAATTTAGTTATGTTGTAAAATCACCGAGAGGTATTGCAGATTATAGAGAAGCGGTAAATGATCTATTACATCCTGCGGGTACTAAATTATTTGGTGAAACTACAATTACATCTAGTGTATCTTTAGCACCGGCAGTAACTTTTGATGCTACAATATTCATAACTCATAATGTAGGAACTGCTAATTTTGCTAATGTTGCTTCACTTATAGAACCTCCTTTCAATGAAACTTCTGGTAGATTATATATCTTTAATTATGCTAATTTAGCACCTTTCTTAACTACTAACGTAGGGCATGGTGGTGTAGGTCCATCAAAAGTAATTCCTACTACACTAAGTATATTTGGCACTCTACCTATCACAACTTTAACAGGTAGTAAATTAGTATTTGGTAATAATACTCATTTCAATCCATCATCGGCTGCTACTCCCGAATCTGGTCAAACTATGCCAGGCTTTATTCGTATATTATCTCATAATGCTAATGTAGTTGTTGGTAATGGAGGAACTATATTTAGTACTAAGCATAAAGTTGGAGATATGGTAAGAGCTATAAATACAGCCAATGATGTTTCTCAATATGTTAGAATTATATCCATTTCTGGTGCTAGTTCTATGGTAACTAATCCAATTCTAACTTATTCTAATACTACATATACTTCAGCCGGTGCTAATACATTTGCTTCAACATCAAATACAACTACGGGTGCTATTCTAAAACAACCACCCCCATTAAAAAGTAAAACTTCAACTGCTACATATGATGTAGTTATCTTTAATACGTCAGGTTCTAATACAGATGGGCAATATACTGTGAATGTGGTAGCAAGTGGAACTAATAATATGTTTGTACTAGGAGAATCTTATACAGGCCCAACTCTTGCAAGCGGTAGATTTGCTTATATAACATGAAAATAATTTAATAAATAATCATAAATAAACATATATTAACAGAGAAGAATCGATATGGCAGGTATTGTTACTTATAAATTTAGAATAAACAACGCGGCTCAATTCTACGAGTCTTTTACTGAAGCTGCTAATATTAATACCAGATACTATATGTTTCTGGCAAGAACTAATGCCTGGAGCAATGAAGCTGCGGCACCTACGCCTACTGATACTATTCAAAATACAGACTTTAATGTATGGCGAAATATGCTGGCAGCTAAGAGAGTAACATCCTCTGATGTAAGACACGTTACAACTAGATATACATGGACAACTGGTACTGCTTATACTCCATATTCTCATAGAAGTGCTACTTTATATAGTACTTCTTTTTATGTTGTAAACTCTTCTTATAATGTTTATAAATGTATTGATAACAATGCTGGTGGTAATTCTACTACTGAACCTACTGCTACAGGTACATCTATTTTCAAGACAGCCGACGGTTATCGATGGAAATATATGTATAATATTAATTCTTCAGATGTTCTTAAATTTGTTACTTCTTCTTATATTCCTGTCAAAACTCTTTCATCTGATGATAGTTCTGTACAATGGGATATTCAACAAGCGGCCGTTAATGGTGCTGTAGATTTCATTAAATTGACTGCTAATGGTACTGGTTATCTTTCTACTAATGGGAATTTTGCTTCAGTATCAAATTCTACAACTATGGCATTGGCTTCACATTCTAGTGGTACTGATAACATCTATAACTACTCTACAATCTATATTTCTGGTGGTTTAGGATCAGGTCAATTAAGAAAAATTATTAATTATACAGGTTCATCAAAAACTATTACAGTTAATGGAGCCTTTACGACTAGTCCTAATACAACATCTACTTATTATGTTGGACCTAGAGTTAGTGTAGTTGGTGATGGTAGTGGTGCTTTAGCATATGCTAATGTTACATTACCTGCATTAGCCGCGGCTGGAACTGGTAACTCTATTAACGAAATTATTGTTGTTAATGCTGGTACAAATTATTCTAAGTATGAAATAGCTATTAATGCAAATACATCTCACGGTTCTGGAGCTACAGCTAATGGCGCAATTGCTCCTTATGGCGGTCATGGATCTGATCCAATAAATGAGTTAGGTGGTTATAATATTATGTTATCTGTAAAGATCGATGGGGACGAATCGGGCACATTATATACAAATAACGATTTCCGTGTAGTTGGATTATTAGCAGATCCAGTTCTAGAAAGTAATGGTTTAGAAGCTAATTCTACCGTCTATGATATGACTACTAAACTAACAGTTACAAGTAAATCTGCGGCCTATTCCGCGGATGAAATAATTACCGGTGGTACTAGTGGTGCTAAAGGTAGATATGTAACCTTTGCGAATACTAATGCGGCTGGAACTGCGGGAGTTGTAAGTGTGACCGGTATTACTGGAACATTTACTACTGAAACAATAACTGGAAATACTTCTAGTGTAACAGCTACGGTAGCTTCTATAAATAAAAGAGATCTAAGAGATTACAGAGGTGATGTTCTGTATGTAGAAAACCGAACAGCGGTATCTAGGGCAGGAGATCAAAGTGAAGACATTAAACTTATTGTTCGATACTAAGGTATAATAAACATGGCATTAGAGACTAACTTCAACGTATCTCCATACTTTGACGATTTTGAAACAAGCGCGAAGCTAAAAAGATATCATAAGATTCTTTTTAAGCCAGGGGTTGCTGTTCAAACAAGAGAATTAACCCAACTACAATCTATGCTTCAAGAACAAGTTGCAAGATTTGGAGAAAACATATACAAAGAAGGTACTATCATTGATGGTTGTGATTTCCAATATGATGCCAATGTAGCCTTTGTAAAGTTAAGAGATAATTGGGGTAGTAATAGTGTTACTACTTCAGTATTCGCCAATGTCATTGTTCAAGGAGCAACTTCTGGTGTTCGCGCTAAGGTTATTGCTACTGCGGCGGGCACAGAAGCAGGCGCTCCAAATTATAACACATTTCTAGTCAAGTATCTAGATGGTGGTACTTCTAAAACAAATAAAACTTTCGCAGTAAATGAACAACTAGTTTATTTACCAGCGGATGGTGGTTCTGGCCAAAGAGCTAATACTATCGCATCTAGTGCTTTTGGTTTCGGTTCTGTTTTCCATGTTGGCAGTGGTATTATCTTTCAAAAAGGTAATTTCATTAACGTTGAATCACAGGTTATTATTCTCGAAAAATATTCTAATAAACCTTCTGGTAAAGTAGGATTTACTACCACAGAGACTATCACTACATCAAGTACAGACACTACATTATTAGATAATGCGACAGGTTCTTTTAACTATAATGCTCCTGGTGCTGATAGACTTAAATTAACTCCTACTCTTGTTAAAAAAGGACTTACTGATACTTCTAACACTACTAATTTCTTACCTATCTTTGAAGTAAGTTCTGGTAAAGTTCTTAGAGTAAGAGATGATACACAATTTAATAGTATTGGTCGAGAATTAGCTAAGAGAACATATGAAGAGTCTGGTAACTATCAATTAAAACAAATTAATACTCATGTAAAAGAGCATTTAAATACAGGTACAAACTTCGGTAGATTTACTTCTGGAGAAAGTGGAAATAAAGATAAATTAGCCATTGGTATCGAACCCGGCATAGCATACATTCAAGGTTATCGTAATGAGACATTAACTACAGAGTTTATTGAAGCTTCTAAAGCTACTACTACAAATACGGAGTCTAGTCTAACTGTTACTACTAATTTCGGTAACTATGTAATGGTTAATGAAGTTGCTGGGCCGTGGGATCCTACTACTTTTCAAACAGTAAGTCTCCGTGATACTGCTAGAAAATCTTTATCTACTACTTTATTAGGTGCTGGTGCTGCTCCTGGAACTGAAATAGGAACTGCTAAAATTCGCGGTCTATCTTATTCTTCAGGTACTATGGGTAAAAAAGATGGTACTTATAGACTTTATCTATTTGATATTCAAATGGGTGGAAATGTTGGAGCAAGTAAAGATTTTGGTGATGTTAAAGGTTTCTATGTTAATAATGCTTCAGGTCCAGATAATCATTGTGATTCTGTATTAGAAACTGTTGTTGTAGGTACTACGGGTGGTGGTAGCACCGCTTCTACTGTAACTAAAGCAGTTCTTAAAGAACCATCTTTTAATAAAGGCGTTTTCAAACTCGGTACTACAGCCACAAAACAAGTAAAAACTACAGCCGGTTCATTGAATGCTACTTATGAATTCCGTGATAAAGCAACTTTAAATTTTAGTACAGCGGGTGTTGGTGTATTAAGTTTATCTGGTGTTCATGCAGGTGGAACAGAAGAGTATACATTTGGTTCTGGTGCTTTAAATGCTACGCAAAAAAGAACTATACAAGTTGTTGCTAATAAAACAGCACAAACAGCTAGTTTACCTGGATTAGCAAAACAAGTTCAAGGTTCTATTGCTAATACTCTAATGGCCAACACTATGGTTGGTAATAGTACTAACTTTACTACTAGTTTAAAAGTTGGTGATTTTGTTTCATTCTCTAATACGGGTGGTAATGCTTCAGTAACAACTAAAGTAGTTTCTATTGCTAGTGATACAGTAATAGTTGTTAATCCTGCTATCGGTACTGTAGGTGGTTTTCATTGTCTCGCAGCCGCAGGTGGAGCGGCTACTGCTAAAATTCATAAAATGTTCCCCACGGGTTACATTTTTGATTTAACTGCAAACGGTGCTGGTGGAACTTTAAGAACTAGTACAATTAATAGTACCACACAGATGACAATGGATCTTAAAGAAACTATTGCTAATACAACTAGCATGACAGTTTTCTTTAATAATAAAAGAGAATCAGCAACCGCAATTACTAAAACAGTTCGTAAAAGTAGATTAGTTAGATTGAATTTAGCAGCCGGTTCAGGTATTGCTGGGCCTTGGTTCTTAGGTGTTGCTGATGTATTTAATCTAAGAGGTGTTTATGTAGGTTCTTCTTATTCGACTACGAATAGAAATCTAGTTAAAGAATTTCGTATTATAAGAAATACAGACGATAATTTATATAAAACTTCTAAATTAGCCATTAAAGATTCTAGTACTGTAGTTCTAAAAACTACAGATAGAGTAGTTGTAGAATTTGATTATTTCGATCATAGTCGTTCGGGTGGTATTGGTTTTGCTTCAGTAGATTCATATGTAATTGATCCTAACGAATCAACGTCTAACACTACTGCTATTGTTACACCACAAATTCCAAGATATGTTTCAGCTACCTCTGGTACATATGATCTTAGAGATACATTAGACTTTAGACCTAGAGTTAAATCTAATGCAAATACTAATGAAACTGCTATCACTAACGCAGCCGTCAATCCTGTAGCTAATACAACTTTAGATGTAGATAGTAGCGGATCATATGTACCTGTTCCTGATGCTAGTTTCACTAGTGATGTAGTATATTATATGCCTCGTATTGACAGAGTTGTAATGGGTAAAGATGGTAAAAAGAAGATTGTAACAGGCGTTGCTTCTGATAGACCTTTCCCTCCAAGAGAGCCGGCAGAATCAATTTCTCTATCATTATTATACATTCCTCCTTTCCCATCTCTTTCATTAGAAAATGCTAGAACTTTCACTGATCCTCAAACTGGTGGTTCTAGAGATGATCTAGCAGTTAAAGTAAAACCCATATTCCAAAGACGTTTTACTATGAGAGATCTTTCTGGTCTTGAAGATAGAATTGATAGACTAGAATATTATACAGCATTAAATGTATTAGAAAAAGCAGCAAAAGATTTAGCTATTCCTGACGGAAACGGCCTAGATAGATTTAAAAATGGTATCTTTGTCGATGCATTCTTCGGTCACAATAATGCTAATCTTACTGATCCTTCATATGCTGCATCTATCGATAAAACTAAAGGTGAACTAAGACCTAAATTCGAATCTCAAAATATTGATATTCAATATAATACTGCATTGTCTAGTAATGTGTCACTTAAAGGTAAACAAATTCGTTTAGACGTATCTTCTAATACAGATTCTTATCAAAACGATGATATTGTATATCAAGGTAGTAATTTAGGATCTGCGTCGGCCGCTGGTACTGTAAGATCAGTAGTTGCTAATTCTACTATAGTACATTTACAGCAACCACTGTGAAAACTAATGGATCAAGTAAAACATCTACTCTTACTTCGACCGCTAAGATTCAAACACCAACACAAGGTGATTTGATAACATTACCTTATACTCATCAGATATATATTGATCAGCCTTATGCGTCTAAAATTATTAATCCAGTAGGCGAGCTATCATTTAACTGGATTGGTGATATTAAATTATTCCCAGAAAGTGATCATTGGGTAGATACTACTACTCAACCAGATACGCAATTTGATTTAGATCTTGCTAGTAATTTCCAAACTATAGCACAAGCTTTTGGAACACAATTTGGTGATTGGAATGATACTGGAGAGCCACGCGAAACTAGAGAAGTTAGAGGTACAGCATTTGTTTCTTTAGGTGACGGTAATCAAGGACAAGTAGGTGTAGGTACATTCGGTGGTGAAGCTCATGGTGCTATCGATGATGTAAAAGTTATTACTTCGCAAGATCAAGTTCGAACCGGAACTAGACTAGATGTTACTCCTTTCAATAGAGTTCAACGTTCTGGTCCATTCTTAACCCGGACAGATATTGTACCGTTTATGAGATCAAGACTCGTAAGATTTTCTGGTACAGGTTTAAGACCTAATACAAGAGTTTATCCTTATTTCGATGATATACTTGTTAATGATTATGTCAAACCTACCACAAAAGAATATTCTAATACTGGAGCTTTCGCGTCGGCCTTAAATACTAATGCTAATGGTGCTGTATTTGGTGTATTCGTTGTACCTAACAATGATACATTAAAATTCAGACAAGGTGAAAGACCCTTTAAATTAACAGATATTGCTAATACTACAACCGCAGAAGGTACTCAAACTACTACTGCTATTAAAACTTATGTTTCTGTAGGTCTAGCTTCTGCACAAAGAGGTATTACATTAAATACTAGAGAAGCATCCATTTCAGTTGATACTGTACAAGAAAGAAGAACAGCAACATCTACATTTGAAGGAATTCAAGTTCATAGAGATCCAGTTGCTCAATCATTTACAGTAGGTAATTTTGAATTCCAGAATTTAGACTTTGCTGATAATAATTTCGGCGACGGAGCTGATGGTATATTCGTTTCATGTATCGATCTTTACTTCCAAGCAAAGAGTTCTACTGCCGGAATTGGTGTAGAAATTAGAGAAGTTGTTAATGGAACAATTACAGGTATAAGAGTACCATTTGGATTTAAGAGAATAGATCCAGAAGATGTTAATGTCTCAGCCACGGGTGCTGATCCTACTCCATTCTATTTTGATACACCTGTATATCTAAGAGGTGATACTGATTACGCATTTGTCGTTAAACCAGATGGTTCAGATCCTAATTATAGATTGTGGATTTCTGAGCTAGGTGGTACTGATACTGTTACAAATGCTATCATCGATCAACAACCTGCGGTAGGTCTGTTATTCACTTCAGCTAATGATAGAACATATACACCAAGACAAAATCAAGATATATGTTTTACTATCTGGAGATCAACTTTCAAAAATAATCTGACAGGTTCCGCAGCCTTTACAAACGAAAATGATGAATATCTAAATGCTACACAATTCTCAAGTACTAGATTTGATGTAGGTGAGAAGATTCGCGGTGAATCAATTATTAAGATGACTTCCGCAGCTTCAACTATTGCTGTAAATGATTTAGTAATAGTCAAGAATGGTGCTAATACTGGTAAAGTTAGAAAAGTTATTCTAGCAGCAACTGTAGCAGGTTCAGGCGCAGGATGGTTTCATGTAGATATGAAGGGGTCTGTCGCAGACGGTAGAACTCTTACATTTACAAGTGGTGGTAGTACATATGAAGGTGTTGTGAATACATCTATTGTTAATACTGCTACAGGATTCATACAATATGCTGATCCTACTCGACAAGATATTGTTGCTAATGGGTCTACTGGAGGATTTACTTCTAATACTACAGCCGATAATGGTTTCTATAGAGGTCAAGTAACTAACGCAAGTGCCCAAGTATATTCAGTTAGAGATTATAAGTATGATACATTAGTACCAAAAATCTCTTCAGTAAGATATGTAGATACTACTCTTACATTTACTGCAAATACTACGGCCAATAACTATGCTCTATCACAAACACCGGTCACAATTGAGCCATTTAGAGATAACAATTTCATAGAAGGTGAAAAAGTTGTTGCTGGCAGAACCAGAGAAATAGCTTCTACTGGTAGTGCTAAGTCTCTGAGAGTTACAGGTACTTTAAATAGTTCTACTGATAGATTGTCACCTGTTATTGATATAGGAAGTGCTAGATCTCTAGTCATAGTTCATAATATTATTAATAATACAAATACTGGTGAACAATTAAATAACGGTTCGGCCGCAGCTAGATATATAACTAAGAAAATTGTTCTAGCCGACGGCCAAGAAGCAGAAGATTTAAAAGTTGTATTGACGGCATATAAGCCATCAGGAACAGAAGTTGATGTATATGCTAGATTACAAAGTGGAGATGATGGAGAAGACTTTACTGATAAACATTATACACTTATGACTCAAACTACTCCATCAAATACAATATCTAGTATAGTAAATACAGAAGACTTTATGGAGTTTGAATATGGCTTACCATCAACAAATGCTAGTTCATTAGGAGCATATAAGTTTAGTGGTAATAATGATGTTGTTAGATACTTCAATACTTCTAATGCTCATTTTGATACTTATAAATCTTTTGCTCTAAAGATTGTATTAAGAAGTTCTACGGGTTCACATAGAATTCCAAGAGTTAAAGATTTACGAGCTATAGCATTACAGGTATAAAAAATATGAGTTCTAATTATGTTAAAGTAGAAGAACATCCTGATCTTGTTAGAGATAATGATAGTAATGCTATTTTAAACACTAATAATGAAGCACTATTGGCTTATAAAAAACGTAAGAAACATTTTAACAAGATTCAAAATATGGATGACCGTATGAATTATCTAGATGAAAGACTAATAAATATTGAAAACCTATTATCATCATTAGCAGAGAAATTAGATGCCCCAACTATTCGCTGACGTAACATTAGCTAACACGTTCAATACATGGCGTGTCCGAACAAATGATCTGGTAGGGCAAGTAAATAAACTTGCTAATACTACCGGTATGTCCAACGTTCGTTCTGCGAATGCTACATTTACTAATGTCATAACTCTTAGTGGCCCGATAACTATATCAGGCAATCTTACACTCTCTGCCACCAAAACAAATATTACATCAACAAATACAAATATTACTTCTAGTAATACTAAAATATCTTCGGCTGTAACATTTACTTCTACTGGTGCTATAAAACTGCCCGCTGGAACAACGGCTCAAAGAAGCACTCATAATTCTGTAGGTCATATTAGATATAATACAACATTAGGTGCTTTAGAAGCATATACAAGTGAAGGTTGGTCGCAATTAACTTCTAATGCTATTATTACTAGTACATATACAACAAACAGTGTTTTCCAATCTGCTTTAGCCAACACCAACTCTTACATTTCTACTAAGGCTGCATTAGAATTAACTCATCTTGCTAATACTAATACACAAATAGCTACCAAACTTGCTACTACTACTCATAATTCTGCCTTAGCAAACACTAATACATATATTGCTACTAAAGCTGCTTTAACATCTAATAATAACTTTACTTCTACTAATCAGATGAGATTAGGTGCACCTGTTAAAACTACAACTGCAAATTCTTACACTTTAGCTATTGTTGATGCTGGTTTTTATCATAGAATAGCATATGCTAATTCTAGTGCTAATCCTTCTACTGTTACTATTACAATTCCTACTAATGCTTCTGTAGCTATTCCTATCGGTTCTGAATATCTCTTTGTTCGCACAGGATCTAATACTGCTATGAATTTTGCTAATTCTGGTGGAGTTACTTTAAATAGTGATGGTGGTAAAACTAAAGTATCTTTCCAATGGCAATCTGCCGTGTGTAAAAAAGTAGGTACAAATGAATGGGATCTTATTGGAACTTTAAGTGGATAATGAGTGTATAAATGTCTATTAATACTTTAGTTGGAAAATTTGGAGGATTTGCCGGAGTTGGAGGTGGTAATTTTTATTTTAAGTTTATATTATTAGGTGGAAATGGCCTAGGAGCATATCCAAGTGGTGCGCCTTCTCCAGGAGAACCGAAACTTCATGGTGGTGTAACAGAATATATTATTGATATGACCACTCAAACATCTCCTGTTTCTTTAATATATAATCATAAAACTATGCTAGGCGGGGGTTATCACACAACTGGACTCGATAACGATCCTGCCGGTCTACCAGATACTGAATCTGGAGCGGATGGTATATTTTTATCTACTGCTTCTTCTATTCCTAGTTATCCATATCCAGAACCGGGATTTAAACCTTCGATTATAGCTGCCGCTGGCGGTGCTGGAGGTCGCGGAGGTTCTAGTGGTGGAAATAATAATGCTTGGACTGGAGATGGTGGAGGTGGAACGGGTCCTGCTAGTTGGGCTGGAAGTGGTGGTCTTACAACACCAGCTTCACCATCAACTTCTTCACATCAGGGTGCAGGTGCTAGTGTATCTGCTGGAGGTGCCGCG
>VTLG01011693.1_pt1 | contig 15377 bp, 28 predicted proteins | sample 4694571 | NCBI WGS metagenome assembly VTLG01 (sample SAMN12604809, study PRJNA352737) | marine metagenome | biome: ENVO:00000447; feature: ENVO:00000209|ENVO:00000569|ENVO:01000036; material: ENVO:00002151; isolation source: viral sequences binned using virsorter ...
AAACTAATCAAGTTTAGAGATACAAAACTTGAATCTAAAATGGTGTATTATACAGGCAATTGGCAAACAGATGTCATGGCCAATCTTACACAAAGACAATCAGAAAAATTATTTGGTAAAATGCAAAAGATTCGTGATGATGGCGGTCTATTGTTTTTTCAAAAGCGTATGAAAGATATTAAGATTGGTGCAACCGAGTATGATGACGCTGAGGTCATTACAGGTTACCAGTATATTGTTATGAGAGGTAAAAAGTGAAAGAGAAATTAAAAACTATATTTCAAACTTTAATGTTTGTTTTTATTGTTGCCTTTATAGGTTTGATATATTATAGTTATCAAAATACAATGGCAAAAGAACAAGTTAAATTTGATAACGAAGTTGCTGAAACATTAGAAGAAATTATTGTTTATGAAAAACCTAATTTTGAGAGAGCAAATAATCAAACATTTATTAATAGTGTTGGTCAATGTGTTAACTATATCTATAATACAACAACAGACATTTATCCTGTAAATTTTGAAGTATTATTAGCTCAGGCTGCTTTAGAGAGTGGTTGGGGTAATAGTAGATTTGCATTAGAGGGTAAAAATTTATTTGGTATAAGAACTTATGACTTGCGAGAGCCACATATGTTACCTAGTAATAACCCTAAAAAATGGGGTGTAAGAGTCTATCAACATGAATGTGATAGTGTGCAACATTATATTGATATACTAAATAATGGTAGTGCTTATGAGGAGTACAGAAAATTAAGAGATAATGGTGTTGAAGATTCACTATTATATGTAGAAACACTTGGTGCTTATGCTTCAGACAAACATTATTTTGGTAAAATAAAAAGAATTATCAAAAAATTAAGAGAAGAATACGAGATACCAATTTTAAATTAGGACTTATATGCTAGGAATATTAATAGTTTTTTTAAGTGCGATTTCTATATCAGTTATAGCCGCTGGCTATTCTATTATGGGACTTGCAACACTATTTGCCGGTGCAGTAATACCTATCATAGCAATGGGTAGTGCATTAGAAGTAGGTAAATTAGTAGCCGCCAGTTGGTTGTATAATAATTGGCGCAATCCACTTGTACCAAAATCAATAAAGGCATATCTAACATCAGCTGTCATAGTATTAATTTTTATTACATCTATGGGTATATTTGGTTTTTTATCAAAGGCTCACCTAGACCAGGTGCAACCTGTATCGTCTAATATTATTAAGATTGAATTGATAGATAAACAAATAAATCAACAACAAATAATTATAGATAGGTCGCAAAAGACATTAGACCAATTAGATAGAGCGCTTGACAAATACATAGATATGGAATATGTAACAAGAGGTCTAAAAGAAAGAAAGAAACAAGAAGACGAGAGAAATTTACTTACAACTACAATCAATGAGGCAAGTGATAAGATTGCAGAATTAACTTTAAAAAAATCTGAACTTGCATTAGAACAAGATAAGATAGAGGCCGAAGTAGGGCCAATTAAATATATTGCAGAATTAATTTATGGTGATGAGGCAAAAGACCATTTTGATAAGGCTGTAAGGTGGGTAATTATTGTATTGATATTTGTATTTGACCCATTGGCAGTATTATTATTGATAGCTGCCAATATATCTTTGAGAACTAGAAAAGAGGCAAAAGAAGAAGTCGCAAATACTAAAAAGGTAAACCTAACTAAAGAACTTGCAAAAGAGAAAGCCAAAAGTGCCAAGCTTAGAAAAAAAGAAAGAGATTATAAAGGATTTGTCAGAAAACTAGGTGCAAAAGAACTATCAGACCTGGATCCTGATGAAATTAGACTTAAATTAGACCAGATTATGGATTGGAATGAAAAGTCTAAACAACCATAGGGCTTGCCAAAGTGAGAGGAGTGTTATATAATGAATGTTATGATATTAAAACCAACAAAAAAACTTCAAATTAGGCGTATTAAAAGAGCTGAAGAAGCTTGTAAAAGAGCACAAACTGATTGGTCTAAAAACTATTGGTTTTCAGTATTTCAAAAACTATGTAAAAAATATGATGAAATGGAGTATTTTAGAAAGACGATACATTAATGAACGAATTTGAAAAGAGAGAAGAAGAAGATAGATATATCATGGAGCGTATGCACCCAGCAGTTATGATACCAGGATTTTTTATAGGTTTCATGGTGATAACAGGTTGTTTATTTAAAGGATATATGGGGTGGTAATATGAATATATTTTATGTAGATAAACATCCAGTTAGAGCTGCTGAACAAATGTGTGATAAACATATTGTCAAAATGATTTTAGAATCTGCTCAACTTTTATCAACTTGTCATAGAGTACAAGATGGTATTGAATATTATGGTAAGACGGCAAATGGTCGTAAGATAAAAAGATGGCGACACCCTAATCCTAATTTAGAACCATTGTTATATAAAGCAGGTTGGGTAAAACACCCTAGCACAATTTGGTTATTTGAAAGTGCATATAATTATATTTGGTTATATAAACATATGATGGCTCTTAATGAAGAATATAAAAAAAGATATAATCATACAAAGAATCATGTTACGATTGATAAACTTGGTGAGGTTTTAAAATTTCCACCTAATAACGCTAAATATAATAAGATAGCTACTGACCCTAAACCAGCAATGCCTGAACATTGCAAAATACCTGGTGACGCAGTTGGCAGTTATCGAAGATATTATATACTAGAGAAAAGGCGATTTGCAACATGGAAAAGTCCAGCTGTAATGCCACAATGGTATAAAGAAGGAGTTGAAAATGAGAGCAGAACTAATTAAAGCATTAAAATCTCACGCTCAAGGTCATATTGATAAACATATTGCTAATGTAGAAGTGCAATTACAAAAAGCAACTGGTGTTGCTGAACATTCTGACCATATTGAAACAGTTGAGAAAGAATTAAAAATTATTGCTGAATATGATGACCAATTAGAAATGTTAAAAAAGTATTTTCCTGAATAATGCCGACATACGATTTTATCAATACTAAAACTGGTAAAAAGTTTACCGAGTTTATGTCTATATCTGAAAAAGAAGATTATTTAAAAAAGAATAATCATATAAAACAAGGCATAGGCAAGATAAATATAGTAAGTGGTACAGGTATAAAAACCGATAGTGGTTGGAAAGATATGCTAAGTAGAATAGGTGACGCTCATCCAGGAAGTAAAGTGCATGACGAATATGGTAATAAAAGTACCAAAGATATTAAAACAAGACAAGTATTAGAAAAACATAGAAAAATACAAGCAAGAAAAAGGAAAAAATAATGGCAAAAGATATACCAGATTATATGCGAGGTTTTGACCTACAAGATGATTGGGGTATGACGCCAGTTTCAACCGTTAGTGAAGAACCTAAAGTTGACCCTAAACTGGTTGAGAACTCAAATTTAGAGATTGCAAAAGTAAAAGAAGATGTTGGTGATATTAAGTCAATGATGAATGAGATTATGCAGATAGTCGCTGATAAAGAAACTATAACAAAAGAAGTATCAAACGAAGAAACAGAAAAAAGATTTAAAGAATTAGAAAAGATTATATTACCATTTTTATATAATCTTTCTAAAAGTGAAGAGCCTTATATACATTGGCCTAATAGAGGTCCTATTATCAAGGCACAGATAGAAAACATACTCAAACTTACGAGAGGAAAATAATGCAAGTAAATTACGATAAGTGCCTAGAAACAATTTTACACCATGAAGGTGGTTATGTAAATCATCCAAAAGACCCAGGTGGTGAAACTAATTTAGGTGTAACTAAAAGAGTTTATGAAGAATTTGGTGGCACAAAAGACATGAAAGATTTAACAGTTGAAGATGTTGCTCCAATTTATAAAAAAGGTTATTGGGATAAAATGAAAGGTGATGACCTACCATTAGGTTTAGACCTTTGCGTTTTTGACTTTGGTGTAAATGCAGGACCAGGTAGAGCTGCCAAATATTTACAAACAATGATAGGTACAACACCAGATGGTGGCATTGGCCCTATGACTTTAAAAGCAGTATCAGAATATGTTGAGAAACATGGTTTAGCTAAGGCGATTGACAACTATCAAGAAGCAAGACAAGCGTACTATGAAAAATTAAGTACCTTTGATACATTTGGTAGAGGTTGGACAAGACGAGTTGATGAAACTACTCAATTAGCTAAGACAATGATTAGCTGAGAAGCAGAACCGTTTAAGTCGGATAGAGAATCTTTATTAAGACTTTATATGGATTACAGAAATATTTAAGACTTGCCAAATATATAATAGTCTTATATAATAGTGAAAATGATAAAAGGAGAATATAATGGCATTTAATTTTGTTGATATTGATAAGACAAAACTACCTAAAACCAAAGGTAAAAGAATTGATGGCATGAGGTTTTATGATGTAGATGGTCATAATTATCCTTCGGTCACAACTATATTAGGATATAATACTGGTGACGGTATTAAAAAATGGCGAGAGTCAGTAGGTGAAGATGTTGCTAATTATGAAATGCGAAGAGCGGCTGCTCGTGGTAAAGCCACACATAATCTAATAGAACAATATATAAAATCAGAAACACCATCAGAGTCGGCAGTATTGCCTTTAGGTCTATTCAGACTAATTAAACCATATGTAGACCAGATTGATAATGTACATTTGCTTGAAGCAATTATGTATAGTAAAAAGTTGACACTTGCAGGTCAAGTTGATTGTGTTGCAGAATATAATGGTAAATTATCTGTAATTGATTTTAAAACCTCTAACAAGTTTAAGCAAGAAGAATGGGTACAAAGTTATTTTATGCAATGTACCGCCTATGCTATTATGTATGAAGAGCTATTCGGAAAACCAATAGAACAAATTGTTGTCCTTATTGCGTGTGAAGATGGCAATGCTCAAACATATATTAAAGAGAAAAAGGATTTTGTCGCACCGCTAACGAAACAGATTGAGGGATTTTATAAATATTACGAAGAACTAAACAAAGATAAAATCCAAACTAATAACAATTAGCCGCAATTTTATCCCTAAAAGAGAGGAAAAAGAAATGAAAAAATTTCTTATGTTAGCGGCAGTAATACTCGGTCTTTCAAGTATAGCTTACGCTGACCATAAACCAACAACAGAATATGACGGACTTCAATGGTCACAATTACCAACAATTTGTGGCACGACAGACGCCGTTAATGAATATCTGATACATAATGAATTTGAGTTAGAGTCTTTATCAGTAGGTAAAGAAAATGCTCAAGAATGGGGAAAACCTGTTTATATGGTAAGCTATTTTATAAACAAAGATAGAGACCAAAGTATGGCAGTTATTACATCACCGTCTGGTGAAGAAAGTTGTATGTTATACAGGTCTTTTGAATTAGCTTTTCCTAGTTTGAGATTATAATGGCAAAGTTTTTCTTTGTTACTATAATGATGTTAAACTTGGATACTGGTTTAGTAGTGCCAAAATATCATCAACAGATATTTTTTTATGATAGAGTAAAATGTGAAACATATGTGCAACAAAACTTTACTGCTTTAAAAAATGGTTTTGGTATCTACATGGACACATTTGGTATCAATGGCCAGATACAAAGTTTAGGTTGTACTGAAATAAGTAGAGAAGAATTAGAAAAAATGCTAGAAGATAGTAGCACGATTTCTACATAGAATTACTTGTTGACGATAAATGCAATAGGTAGGCTGGACACCGGGGCAGTACCGGTCACCTCCACCATAAACACATCATGGTGTGCTTATGGGGGGTGTGATAGGTTCGACAGGTGCTGAAAAGTTTATCAGAGAGTAATAGTTGGCGAACTTAAACGCATTTTTAAATGGCAATAATCAATTTGCTATGGCTGCCTAATTAGGCAACCGGGGTTTGTGGGTACCTTGCAACAGAAACCCACGCTTTACATTTTGAATAAAATATGGTATAATGAAGTATGAATAGTAAAGAATTTAGTTTGAAAATAGAGGGCATATCTAAACAAAAAAGATGTTCTTATATGGATGCGATACTTGAATTTTGTAAAGAAAATGAATTAGACCCAGGCACAGTTGGTAATCTAATATCAAAATCACTTAAAGAAAAAATCAAAGCAGAAGCAGTAAATCTAAAACTACTTAAAAATAGTAGTGCAGCTCCACAAGGTAAACTTCCTATATGAAATATAATTTACATGACTTCTTTAAATGGGTAAAAGGTACAAAACTAGTAGAACTAGATGACATTGATGTATCAGAGGATCCTGTAAGACCTGAACTAACATTAGGTTTTAGAATTACAAATGGCAGAAAGATATTTGGTCTACAATATGATGACAATATCGAGGCTATAGTTTGTGTTGCATTTTGTCCTGAAGTACCATTTACCGTGAGAGAGATGGATTATATGTCAAGGGTAGATGGTGGTGATATTGCAATAGCATATACGGTATGGTCAAGAAAAAGAGGTGCAGGTAGAGAGATAATTAATAAATTGAGAGATTGGGTAATAGAACATAAGTATAAGAGATTGGTAACTTTATCACCATTGACGCCAATGGCAACACACTTTCATATTACTAATGGTGCAAAACAGATTCATATAAATGATGAAACACAAAATTTTGAATATAAACTTTAAGTATGTATGGTGGATTTGAAGTATATAAAACTTACTTGGCCGTTAAATTACATTTTACTTCGCCTACATATGATTATATTAAGTATGAGGGTAAAGTCAATGCGAAACTGGATACATTTACAAGTAGGAATGATAGGTATTTTTTTCACAAACTTAGCACACGGTATAAACAAGATGAAATATTGGATTTTTTCGTTGCCAATTTTGCAAAAGATGATAAGAAATGGGTAAAGAGTTTATTAGAAAATGATGGCAAAGGGAACTATTTGGAGTATAAGAAGTATCAAGACGCAGTTGGTTACCATTTTAGGAATGATTGCTCATCACTTGCTAATAGGTTTAGCTCTCTTAATATTCGGTTTAATGATGGCTTTCGCATATCTGGCGGACAACATCCACCAGTTTTGCGTTTACTTATACAACGGAAGATTAATATCCAGACCGCCATCATACTTGATTCAATTCTATCGTATAGTAAAAATTGGTCTAAAGATATTTCTGAAAGAGTTGTCTGGCCTAAAATCGCATTTAAGATGGCCAAGTTAAAAGGTTTTATGAAGTATAATGAAACAGAATGTAAAATGATTATGAAAGAAGTATGGACAAAGAACAATTAGATAGAATAGAAAAAAAGATAGACAAGTTAAATAAGAAACTAGATAAACATATAAGAGATATATGGACAGTTTATGAACCTATCAAAAAGATATTAGAGAAGTTAGAAAGATTTAAATTATGGTAGAAGAAATATTAAATGATATAAAAAAATTAAGAGATGAAATGGTACAGGCAAACTGGCCAGCTCAAAGATTAAGTAATATAATTTTAAAATACGAAGATAAATTAAAAGGTCTTGATGATATGGACCCGATAAGTGAAGATGACGATTAAATACTTTGATGAAGAATGGCCAAAAGAAGAAGCAATATTAAAACAAGGGCTAGATTGGTCAAGACAAAGTAAAAGAGAAAGAATGAAAAAAGTTTTTTGTATAGGGAATGGTAGTAGTAGAAAAGATTTTAATTTAGAATCTTTAAGAGGTAAAGGTCGTATCTATGGTTGTAATGCTCTATACAGAGATTTTAAACCAGATGTTTTAATTAGTGTTGATAATGGTATTATGCACGAAATATACCAGAGTGGTTTTGCAAAAGAAGTAGAATGTTGGTTTAGAAACTGGACAAAAGTACCTGAACATCACTACCAAATGATGTTACACGCAGGTTTAAATTTAGCTGAAGTAGAAGAAGTTAAAAAAGAATGGGACGGTTTATATGAAAATGAAAAAGGTAATGCTACAGAGTTTGTAATGCACGGTTCTAATCTATCAGGTATAGTTACCATATTGCGTAGAGGTGGTGATAAAGTAAAAGAAAATATTAATAAGAGTTATAGTTATGTAAGTTGGATTTATGATGGTGATAAATCAAACAACTTAAAAGATATATGTCCAAAAAATAGTGATTTAGGGTGGGCAGCTGGTCCCATGTCAGGTTATGTAGCCTGTAAGAATGAAACACCAGATGAGGTATATTTGATAGGCCATGACCTAGTATCAGATACACAAAAAGTCAATAATTTATATGCAGGTACCAAACATTATGTACCTACTGAACAAGGACCTACACCTCATGTAAATTGGGTAAACCAATGGTCACAACTATTCTCTTGGAATAGAGAAACAAAGTTTTATAAGGTAAATAAAGGTGATGGTAATACGGCACAACCAATACCAGAATGGGACAAGTATCCTAATTTATCTTACATAGATTATCCTAGACTTGCCAATTTGGCTGGTTTATGATATATTAATAGACAATATGCGTAAAGTTATTATATTTGCAAGTATAGTAATCCTTCTGGCTGAACATAGCTTAAGAGGGCTAAAGGCATGGGCAAGGAGGGTTATGGCCGAATGGCTGAAGACACCTTGTTTAGTTTTGAGTAGGGACCTATCTAAAATCAGATTGGACTCTTCCTGGAAGATTGTGGGTAAACCAATAAATCCCACGAAGGACGCATATTGTTTATGATAAGACTATTAGATTATATAATAGCAAAGTGTGAAAGTCTTAAAGAGTATTTAATTATGAAGTCTTTACCAAAAGCAACTTACGATTTAAAAGCAAGAGATAAAAGCTTAAAAAATTGGGTAAAACAAAGTGAAAAGTCTTATAAATAATAACGATACCGATAATACAGGTAACACAAATACGAAATACGAAAATATAGGAGAACTAATATGGATTTCGAAACATTAAAAACCTCGTCAAGTAATTTTGACAAACTTACCAAAGCTCTGGAACAAAATCTAAAACCAGAGGACCAAGCAAACAAAAACAAATATCAAGATGACCGTTTCTGGAAAATAGAGATGGATAAAACTGGTAACGGCTATGCTGTTATTAGATTTTTACCAGCAGCCAATGGTGAAGATATGCCATGGCAGAGAGTGTGGTCTCATGCTTTCCAAGATAAAGGTGGTTGGTATATTGAAAACTCTCTAACTACATTAGGTCAAAAAGACCCGGTGTCGGAAGAGAATACAAGATTATGGAATACTGGCGTTGATAGCGACAAAGAGATTGCTAGAAAAAGAAAACGAAAGTTATCTTACTATTCTAACATCTATGTTGTTAGCGACCCTAAACATCCTGAAAATGAGGGTAAAGTATTCTTGTTTAAGTTTGGTAAAAAAATCTTTGATAAGATTACCGAAGCAATGCAACCGGCTTTTGAAGATGAAAAGCCTATCAACCCATTTGATTTCTGGAAAGGTGCAAACTTTAAACTGAAATTAAGAAAAGTTGATGGTTATTGGAACTATGACAAATCCGAGTTTGAGGGTGTATCTCAAATCAAAGAGTCAGATAATGACATTAAGGCTATTTGGGAAAAACAATACGCTCTGAAACCTTTTGTGGCCGCTGATAACTTCAAGTCTTATGATGAACTTAAAAGTAAACTTCATAGGGTAATATCAGGTTCACAAAGCACAGAAACAGTTGAAACGGCAGACCTCCCGCCTGCTGAACCAGCTGCACCTGTGAAAAGTGCTGAAGTCGCTCAGCCTTCGTCAAGTGAAATGAAAATTGATGATTCAGATGATGATACATTAGATTATTTCAGTAAATTGGCAGAGGAAGAGTAATCTCTCCGCTTTAGAAACTTTGACCCACCGGTAGTGATACCGGTGGGTTTTTTATTGGAAAAGGCATATAAATAGTGGTATGGCGAAGAATATATTTGAACCACTAAAGGATTTGCAAGGCAACGCATTAAGAGGTGCCAGTTGGTACCGTAATGCAGTATCATTGATTGTAGACCAGGTCTCTCAAAGAAAATTGATGAGTCAAGGTAAAGTCAATCAATCACCAAGTGCAGGTCGTATGAACTTATTTGTCTATGACCCAAAATACAAAAAGACACTTCCGTTTTATGATACATTCCCATTAGTATTACCACTAGAAACAATTAAAGGTGGTTTTATGGGTTTAAATTTTCATTATTTACCATACCCATTGAGATTTAGATTATTAGAGCGTATGCAAAAGTTTGCTACAAATGCAAAGTTTGATAGCTCTACTAAATTACTTGCAGGTTATGGTGATGTTGCCAGTATAAATTTAATTAGACCAGCAATAAAAAAATATTTGTATAGTAATGTACAATCTGGTTTTAGGCGAATAGATGTAGATGAGATGGCAATAGCAATTTATCTACCTGTAGCACAATTTAAGAAAAGAAGTCTTGGTGGTGTGTTCGCTGATAGTAGAAGAAAAATATAAGGATTTTATGAAAAGAATGGACATAAGCGACAACACGGCAATTTCCATGCCAGTCCGTAATATGCTTGCCATAATCGGGGCAGTTGGTATCGGCGTGTGGTCTTATTTTGGTATAACTGAAAAGTTGAATCAACACTCAACTACACTCACTTTAATGCAAAGTGATTTAGAGAAAAATACAGAATTTAGAATCAAATGGCCTAGAGGTGAAATGGGTAGTTTACCTGCCGACTCCGAGCAATTTATGTTGATTGAAGATTTGTATGGTAGTGTGGAGAAAATAGAAAAAAACCTTGAACAAAATATGACAAACAAAGTGAATATTGAGTTTTTACAAAAACAAGTAGAGAAGATGTTAGAAGATATTGAGAAATTAAAGGATGCAAATAGGGATATTGTTTATAAAAACGGTAATTAAAGAAAATGGTTGTAGAAACAGTAGTAGCTTTATTAATGATTGTAAATCAAGAAATTAAGGAGCATAGAATACAAGAGAGCATGAGCGTATGTTTGAAAGGAAAAAGGATAGCTGAAAGGCAATTAAAAGGTGGTGGTAGTGTTCAATATCAATGCCTAAAGTCTAAAGCAGAAATAGAAACAGATAGTCTAGGCAACAGACATATTAAAAAATTAATATTAGAGTAACAATATAAATAATAGAAAAAGGCATAAAGTATCATGGCAATCTTACGAGGCGGTAGAAGAATAGGAAACTACGACATTAGACTAGGTATACCTAGAGATAGGTCACTAGACAATGTTGAGGGTGATAGAAGACTAAAACGAGTACAAGGTCCTACACCTGAATCTACTATTGGTAGAGTTATGGGTGCTATCTCACAAGGTGAGGGTTTTGCAAGACCAAATAGATTTATGGTAGATTTTATATTGCCTTCAGGTGTATTTTCTACATCTAGTCCAAATGCAAGTGAATTTGATGATAGTATATTATTTGAGGAAGAAGTAAGAAGAAGTACAAGAGCTGGTGAGTTAAACTCTAATACAGAGGTACAAAGAGGTTTAAGAGCATTTGTAGAAAGTGTTGATATGCCTGGTCGTACACTAGACACAACAGATTTTACAATATATGGACCTAAAAGGCAAATTGTAACAGGACATAGTTTTAGTGGTGAAATTACAATGACCGTATATTGTGATAAGTATTTAAGACAAAGAGGATTTTTTGAAATGTGGCAAAAGGCTGCATTTGACCAAGGCACAAACAATGTACACTTTTATGATGAATACACAGGTGGTTTGCGTATCTATCAATTAGGTGCATTTGCTGAAAATGCCGATAGAGATAGAATATCATATGGTGTAGAATTATTTGAGTGTTTTCCTAAAACAATTAGTGCTGTATCATATAATCAAGGTTCAGAGAACGAGATACAAAAGATTTCAGTTTCATTAGCATTTAAAAGTTGGATAAATTTAACACTAGACCAAGTTGGTAGTTATACCGTGGGTGGTGGATTTAAGAAACCAACTGTAATAGGTGCTGATAGAGGATTGATTGGTAATATTTTAAGTAAACTACCAAAAGAAATACAAAGAGCAGGTAGACAAGTTGTAAATGTTATCAGACAAAGAGTACCAATAGGTGCTGTGACCGGTGGTAAAGTATTTCCACCATTATTATAAACTAAAGAGGAGTAAATTATGGCATTACCAGTAGCCAGTACGGCTAAATATGAGTTGACTTTGCCATCACAACAAAAGACCATTAAGTATAGACCTTTTCTTGTGAAAGAGGAAAAAGTTTTGCTCATGGCGATGGAATCAGGTGACGCAAAAGAGATGTTATCTGCCATCAAAGAGATAGTTAAATCATGTACCTTCGGTGAGATGATTGCTGAAGAATATCCTATGTTTGATATTGAATATGTATTTTTACAAATACGGTCAAAATCAGTAGGTGAAAAAACAAAATTAAAAATTTTGTGTCCTGATGACGGCAAAACATATGCTGAAACAGAGATTGATTTATCTAAAATAGAGGTTTATGTTGATGATGACCATACACCAAATGTTATACTTGATGAAAGTAGAAAATTAGGTGTAGTGATGAGATATCCAGCTTTGAAAGATGTCAATGCTGATACACTTGCAGGTGATATTAACATACAAAAAACTTACGATATGATAACAAATTGTATCGACCAAATTTATGAGGGTGAACAAGTCTTTTTAAGAAAAGATACATCTGATAAAGAGTTGAGAGAATTTGTTGATGGTTTATCGGCAGACCAAATGAAAAAGTTAAGTGCTTTTTATAATAGTATGCCTAGACTAGAACATAAAGTAAAGGTGAAAAACCCGAAGACAGAGGTTGAGTCAGAGGTAACATTAAAGGGACTAGCAAGTTTTTTCGGATAGCCCTCTCACATGATTCGTTAACGAATTATTTTGAAACTAACTTTGCTTTAATGCAACATCATAAATATTCGTTGACCGAACTTGAAAATATGTTGCCTTGGGAGAGGGAGGTTTATGTTTCGTTATTAGTGAACTATCTCAAAGAAGAAAAAGAGCGTAGAGAACAAGAAAAAAAACGAGGAAGATAAATGGCTGAAGATAAAATAGTGGTACCGACAGATAAAAAAGAGGTATCAAAAAAAGTTGCAGTTGAATTAGAGGTCGATACATCTGTTAAAGATTTAGGTCCTAATCCATATGCTAAATTAATACACATGGCAAGAGCTGTTGACGCATGGAGAATATTTCCAAGAATATTCTTAACAGTTTACATTGTATTATTATATAAGTGTGTAATATGGTATATGAACTTACAGGCACCTACTATGGAACAAAGTGGGTTAATCAGTATTGTTGTTGGTGCTGGCGCTGCCTGGTTTGGTCTATACACAGGCACAAGTAAAAAGAGTAAGTAATGGAAATAACACTTAAAGACCAATCAGTAATAGACATAGGTAAAACAGTTGGTGATAATGTCAACTCATTAACTGGTGGTGCTAGCACAGCATTAGTACCAGCAGGTGGTGGTGCAGTTGCGCCAGCAGGTGGTATTGCAACACCAATGAATCCTTTTGATAGTATGATGGTTGTTTTAAGTGATATTAGAGATGGTATATATTCACTAGTAGATAAATTTAGTGAAAGTGTGTCAATACAACAAGACGCAAAGTCAGACGCTGCTATGGCACAAGACTTAGCTCAAGTTGCAGACGCAGGCGAGGGCGCTTCAGATGAAGGCACAGACCCAGCACCAAAACAAAGTTTCTTTTCAAAAGCAAAAGATAAAGTAAAAAGTTTATTAGGTGCAGGTGGTTTTAAGGGTTTACTTATAAAAGGTGGACTAATTTTTGGTTTATTAGGCATTGCTAAGTTATTGCAAAAGTATGGTAAAGAGATTGCAGAGAAAGTGGCACCAATAGTAGATGGTATAAAAGCTTTCTTTAGTGCATTTACAGACGACATAGGACCATTATTTGATAAGGCAGTTGCAATGGTAAAAGACGCCATTGGTGGTTTGTTAGAAATATTTAAAGGTCTATTTACAGGTGACGCAAGTACATTTTTAAGTGGTGTAAAAAAGATATTTGTTGATTTTCCTATTAAATTAGTGTCATATATTGGTGACGCATTTTTCAGTTTAATTGAAAACGCATTAGCAGCTTTTGGTATTGAATCACAAATGGTAACAGACATTAAATTATTCTTTAGACAACTGCCTGAAAAAATTAGTGAACTATTTAAAAAAGTTGGTGAATTCTTTACGGTAACCATACCAACAAAAGTAAAAGAAATTAAAGACGCAATTGTAAACTTTTTTAATGACAAAATTGTAACACCAATTAAAGGTTTATTTACAGACATAGGTAATTTCTTTACTGTAACAATACCAGAAAAGTTTACAGAGGTTTCAACAAAAGTATCAGAGTTTTTTACAGGCATAGTAACAGGTATAAAAGGTTTCTTTACAGACGCAGTTAATTTTGTAACAGTTACAATACCAGAAAAAATAGCTGAAGTATCAAAAGGAATTGTAGATAAGTTTACTGAAATAAAAAACCAGATAATAGATTTTGCAATGGCACCATTTAGAAAAATTAAAGAACTAATGCAAAACTTATTAGTTGGTATTTTAGAATCAGTAGAGGGTCTACCATTTATTGGTGATAAGGCAAAAGCATTAAAAGAAAAAATATTAGGCACAGGTGCTTCTGCTGGCACAGAAACACTAGATACTGCTGGCACAGGTGACGCCTCTATTGCAGAAGCGGCTGCTATGCCTGAACCAAAAATTGTAACAAATGAAATGGGTGATGTGGTAAATCCAGATACAGGTAAAAAAGTTAAGTTTGGTCGTAATGATGAAGAAAGTGCTGCTCAATATGCCGCTGAACTATCTAAAATGGGTCAAGGTCAATTTGAACCATATTTTGAAACAAAAGGTCTTAATCATTATGCAATCAGAAAAGTTGGTGAATCAATAACAGGTGCAGGTGGTACAACAACAGGTGGTGCAACAGGTGGTGAATTAAATAATGCTGGCGCTGAGTTTGTAGGCACAGGTGGTAATGGTGCTGGTGGTAATTTAAGTATTATGAACGAGGGTGCTAAAGTAAATACAGTATCAGCAAATCAAACTCATATGAGTGAAGATACAGGCACAGCTGATAAAAAAGTACAAGACGCTTTATACGATAATTAGTAAATACCTAATTCTTTTTCAGTAAATATTTTAAATTGCATATTTTGGTCTTCACAATACTTAACGGCAGCTTTCCATTTAGATTGATTACGAATAAACTCAACTTGTTCACCAAAGAACCTTCTTGTTTTTCTCTTGCCAGGTTTTGGTGGTTTAAGATACTTTGCAGGTTTAATCTCTATCATAAAACGCTTGCCTTGTTTTGTTTTTATGATAAAGTCAGGAAAATATCTATGAACTTTCTTGTCAATAGGACTAAAGTATGGTATTGCTAATTCTTCACTTGCCCAATA
>VTLG01015174.1_pt1 | contig 15374 bp, 11 predicted proteins | sample 4694571 | NCBI WGS metagenome assembly VTLG01 (sample SAMN12604809, study PRJNA352737) | marine metagenome | biome: ENVO:00000447; feature: ENVO:00000209|ENVO:00000569|ENVO:01000036; material: ENVO:00002151; isolation source: viral sequences binned using virsorter ...
CTATTCTGGAGAAACTTTTAAATAAACAACGAGTTCTTTATACTCGTGTGAGTTTATCAGATGATCCTGAAGCTAAGGAGATGAAAAAGAAGATTATAGAAAGTGCCAAACAAATGGGACTTCCTACTCATGTCGATATGAACATCTTATTTGCCAATATGAATAATATGGTAGAAATGATGAAAAAGCAGATTGACAAAGAATCTTCTACTTGATATAATTAAGGTACATAAAAGCCAAATCAAACAAAATCTAAATGTCATTTAAAGACCTAAAAAAACAGTCCTCTCTAGGATCATTGACTTCTAAATTAGTCAAAGAAGTGGAGAAGATGAGCACTGGTGGAGGTGGTGATGACCGCCTTTGGAAACCAGAAGTTGATAAAACAGGTAACGGTTATGCCGTTCTCCGTTTCTTACCAGCACCAGAAGGGGAAGATATCCCTTGGGCAAAAGTGTATTCACACGCATTTCAAGGACCAGGTGGTTGGTATATTGAAAACTCTTTGACCACAACAGGTGGCAAAGATCCCGTCTCAGAGTATAATCGTGAACTCTGGAACAGTGGTAATGAATCTGATAAGGATGTTGTTCGTAAGCAGAAGCGTAAGCTTTCCTACTATGCAAACATCTATGTCGTAAAAGATCCTACCAATCCTCAAAATGAGGGTGGAGTATTCCTCTACAAGTTTGGTAAAAAGATCTTTGATAAAGTAATGGAAGCAATGCAACCAGAGTTTGAGGATGAAACTCCAATTAATCCTTTTGACTTCTGGCAAGGTGCAAACTTCAAATTGAAGATAGTCAAGAAGGATGGTTATTGGAACTATGACAAGTCAGAGTTTGATGTAATATCTCCTCTACTTGATGATGATGATGCACTAGAAACATTGTGGAAGAAGCAGTATTCACTTGCTGCTGTTACCGCACCTGACCAATTCAAGTCATATGATGACCTGAAGAAGCGTCTTGATTATGTTTTAGGTAATAAGCAACCTGCACGTCGTATAGACGAAGAGGTAGCAGAGGAAGATAACAATCGTTCATTCCAACCTAATTTTGAACGCAACACAGAAACAGGTGAACCAGTTCTTGCTGGTAATCATAGGACTACAGCTGTAGCATCTAAATCATCAGATGAAGATGATGCTCTTTCTTATTTCCAAAAACTTGCAGAGGAATAATTAAGAATATAATTTAATATTCTCTCCTCTTACTAGGGTTTCACTCACATATTGGGTGGAACCCGTTTTATATGGCATAATTGTATCCATATCATTTAGAATTATGTTTAGATAATTCTGTTTTAAGACGTATATATCTCTTCTTTCATCTTGTAGATTTATTTCATATTCTTGATTTGTTACGGGAGTTGTTATTGGATTTGCGACTCCTCCTACTTCTGTATAAACTCCTAAATTAACATCTAAAAATTCCATTGAGAAATCTTTTGGAACTTGGAGACCTTTAGGAATGACTACAGCATTAATACTGTTTCTTACTTCCTTTGTTTCATAGTGGTGAACTGATTGAATATTTTGATAAGTCTCGTATTTATCAAGGAGATATGTATCAAAAGATTGTTGAGTAAGAGGCCACTCATTTTGTACATTAATAATATTATTTGATAAAAGAATTACCCAGTCTAATGTAGAGTCTTGATAAACATCAAAAGCAACATTATCTGGTCTATCATCGCCTTTTATACTATATTTGGTGAAATATGTGACATTATTAAATATATCATCTCTAATCTTTCCTCTTTTAAAAAGATTTTTCACTTCAATATATTCGGAACTACTATGGGATTCTGGTAATCGATTTACATATTCAAAATTAGGAATGTTGCGGAAGTAAGATGCCATTTTAGAAACCTATTAAAGTGGAGGGAGCTTCACTATCTTTCATACTAAGACCTTCAAAATAATCACTCTCATAAAGAGGATCAAGTTCGTTAAATTGAAGATTTAATGAATATGAGACCATACTGCGAGAAGAATCACTATAAGTCATGTAATTATTATTGGGAGTGTAATCTACCTGACATGATAATAAGGCACACTGTTTAATTCTGCCAATAGAGGGATGTTTGATCATGTTTCCATCCTCATCAAATGTTATATAGTCAATATTAAAATAATTGGGTGCTTTAAGAAATACATTAGTAGATGTTGTCTTTACTGACATTCCTTGTTTGAAGAAATTAATAATACTTTTTATTTGTCTTGCTTCTGTTGCTTGGCGAGGGGACATTTGGAATGTAAAGTCAAATGCTCTTAAATTTGGAGCATTGAAGAGTAATTCCATATTAGGGTTAGCAATAGCACCTGTTGCCCGTGATAATAAATTTCTTGTTTGAACTGCTTGACCAGCAATCATTGCATTAATTGCATCGCCAACTCCTGGTTCGTTTAATGCTGCTCCTGCTTTTCTGAGTGCTTTACCTGCTTCACCTGTAACAGTTTTATTTTCTTTTCCTGCAGCATCCACCATATTCATGGCAGCTGCAGCACCAAATGCTTGAAGAGGATTCATTGAGGATCCTTGCCAATCTACAGTGTTAAGATCTTTAATACCTGATGTAATTGGTAAAGTTACTGATCCTGCAATTGAAGAACTTTTTCTTTGAAAACTTTTTGTATCTGCTAGAGCGTTGGGATCTATAACTCTACCAGTGCTTTGTTTCATAGTAAATATAATTCTATCTTGTTTATTAGATTTTATATCCTGTGGATAGTAATAATTTCCATATGTTTCTCGTGTTTTAGTGGCAGTTATATTTGTGGATAAATCTACTGCACTAAAATTTAAACCATCTGCTGTGCTTGATCCATCCTCATTAGTGATAGGAATATCGGCGGTGGATTTACCTTGCACTCCAGGTAATTTGCTAAATTTTTCGTTTTGTTTGAGTTGTGCTAAACTACCTACTTCTTTTTGTAATGCTAAAGTCTGGACACCAGATAATTTTTTTTGAGTTGCCTCTGCTCCTTTTGTATTATAAAATGAATCTTTTATTTCTTGTGCAGTTATTGTTTCACGATCAAGACCATTTCCTTGCCAATTAAGAGCTAATTTGTTTATACTATTCTGTCCATTTGTTGGTTTCCATGTCCATTTTTTTGTAGATTCGTTATAAGATCCTGTAAAAGTTGAGTTATCATTGGCATCATTATCAAATAAAGAGTCTGTATGAACCTGTGCTGTCCATTTAGATGTTCCATTGGCATAAGTTGCTTGATACCCTGCTACTTGTTTTCCTCCAATCATCATTGGTATCGACTCTACATTGATGGGAGTGTTAGTCTCACCAACTGGAGTATATGAAGGATTGAATTGACCAGAAGTATTATTTCCGATATATGGAGTAGACATTAAAATATTTTTAGTTATTTATAGGGTTGTTAAGAAATAGGCATATGATACATCACGTAGGTCATTTATTTCACTGGGTCTCACCACATAAAGGACTCCTCCAATCTCCTCCCATGTATAGTTCCTAAATTTACCCCAATGATAATTGATGCCTCTGAATCCCCATCGTTGAATATCAGTTACAGCAACTAGGGGGTGTTGGTCATATTGAAGTCGGGGAGTTTTGGCAGTGTAAATGAAGGTATAATATTGTCCTGCATCGGGAACTACTTCAGTATCCTTTAGTGTATCCATAATAAGAAGCATCATTTCTTCAGGATCACTCAACTCTTTCAATTCATCCATTATAGGTTCAATTCTATTATCACCTACTTGTTGAGAATATTGTTCAAAATATTCCTCATTAAATGGATTCTCTTCAGGAAGAAAACTATCTGCCATAATGTATTCCTAATTCTTGTTCAGTAATAATTTTAAATTCAATTTTTCTATCATTACAAAATTCTCTTGCTGCCTTCCATTTAGCTGTGTTAACAGCATATGTTTTACATTCAAAGAGATATGATTTATTCACTTTTTTTCTTTTTTTAGGAGGTCGAGTTTGTTTCTTTGGTTTTACTTCAATTACATAAGTTTTAATTTTACCCATGTTTTCTTTTACTTTGATTAGAAAGTCTGGATAGTAACGATGAACCCGATTATCAATAGGAGAGAGATATTTAATAAAAAATTCTTCACTTGCCCACTCAAGAATATTCTCATTTAAATCACAATAGTTGCAGAATTTGGTTTCCCAAGTACTACGACATATAATATTATTGAGATTTCCCTTGTATTTTTTGGGAAAAGAGGGTCTAAAGAAACTCTTTTTACTTTCTCCCATTATACATACTATATCAGTAGTAATATTTATAGGCCTAATGGCACAGATAATAAAACCTGCAAAGGTTGGAGTATCAAAATTAAAAAACTCTATTTTAAACACTGCTCTTACTACACATTATGAGTGTTGGTTTAATCCTCCTAGCACAGTTCAATCCTTAATTACAGATGTGGCAAAGGATGAGAATTATACGTTGTCTTGTTTAGAGGCAGCATTACCTGGTACTTCATTAGCTACTGTGGAGTTGCAGAATGATCATAGTGGAATAACAGAGAGGCATGTACATCGAAGACAATATGATACAACTGCTTCATTTACATTTTATGTTGATAGGTATTATAGGCAGATAAAATTATTTGAAACTTGGATTGGATATATTGTAAATGAACAGAATCGTCAAGATGAGAATTATTTTTATAGAGTAAATTATCCAACACAATATCAAACATCTATATGGATCACTAAATTTGAAAGAGATTTTAATAACGCAAGAAAACCAGGAAATAATTATGATGAACAACAATTGACATATCTATTTCTAAATGCATATCCAATTAGTATTGATTCAATGCCAGTTTCTTATGAAGGAGCACAAACATTAAAATGTACAGTTAATTTTAATTTTAGTAGATATATCACGGGAGCCACTGCACCTACCCCTTTAACTTATCCAGTTACAGAAGAGAGTGATAGTTCACAGTGGACTGGAGACTCGTCAGTCGTAAATCAATTTGAGAATGCTGATTTATTTGAATTGGACCCTGATGATCCAGATGCTCAATAAACCTGCTAAATAAAATACACTGAAATTTCTATAGGATATTATGCCTTTACCAAAGATTGCGACCCCGACGTATGAGTTGGAATTACCTTCGACTGGACAAACAATTCAATATAGACCTTTTTTAGTTAAAGAAGAGAAATTATTGGTTTTAGCATTGGAAGGAGAAGATGTAAAAGAGATAACAACGGCTATTAAGAATGTTATAAAGTCTTGTATTCGGACCAGAGGAATTAAAGTAGATACACTTCCTACATTTGATATTGAGTATCTATTTTTAAATATTCGAGGTAAGTCTGTCGGAGAGGAACTTGAAGTAAAACTTCTTTGTCCTGATGATAATGAAACTTATGTTCCTGTAACCATTCCTATTGATGAAATTGGAATATTAAGGAGTGATAATCATACTAATAAAATTCAAGTAGATGCTTCATTGGTGATGGAAATGAAGTATCCATCTCTTGCAGAATTTATAAAAAATAATTTTGATTTTAATAATGATTCAACGATGGATCAGTCTTTTGATTTGATTGCTTCATGTGTGGATAAAATTTATAATGAAGAAGAAGTATGGACAGCCGCTGATTGTACTAAGAAGGAGATTAATTCATTCTTAGAACAAATGAATTCCTCTCAGTTTAAAGAGATTGAAACTTTCTTTGAGACGATGCCTAAATTATCTCACACAGTTAAGGTTAAAAATCCAAAGACTAAAGTTGAAAGCACTATAGTATTGGAAGGGTTATCCAGTTTTTTCGGTTAGGTATGATTCACATGAGTTTGGAAAATTATTTTAGACTTAATTTTTCTCTCATGCAGTATCATAAATATTCATTAACTGAGATTGAAAACATGATTCCTTGGGAAAGGGACGTGTATGTTGAATTATTGAGAGCACACTTAGAGGAAGAAAAACTCAAACAGCAACAAGCGAATGCCTAGTTCTATAAAACTTACTGAACCGTTAGACATCCTTGTAGAGTATGGATATCTCGATGACGATACTCCATATCATAAGGCATTAAGTAATGCTGTCATGGATTTTGCAGAGGATCCAACTCTAGGTGGTGAATATAATAAAGATTATGTGATGCTTCTTCAAGATGAGGCAAAGAAAGAACTTAAGTTAAGAAGAAAAAAAATAAATGTTAAATCATTTAAAGAAAATTTTTTAAATAAAAAAGAAGAACCTGTAAAAGCAGATACTACAGGTGAAAGTTCTATTGTTCCATATAAACCTCCAGTAGATAATCGTGATTTACCTGTAGAAGAAAAAGAAGAACAAAAAGAAGGACAAAAAGAAACAGAGGGTCTTAAAGGAATAAGAGATATTCTTGATGATATATTAAAGGTATTGCGTTTAGATTTTAAGGATGATAGAAAAGAGGCAAGAGATGCACGAAAAGCAAGGTTAGATGCGGATAGAAAAGCAAAAGAAAATAAGTTAGAAGGAGGGTTAAAAAAATCAGCTGGTCTAATTGGAAAATCTGTTCAGGCAATGGTGAAACCTTTTAAGAATATATGGGATGCTATAATTAATTTCCTAAAGTTTACCTTAATTGGAGCACTTTTTAACAAGACACTTAAATGGTTCCAAGATCCAAAGAACGAAGAAAAAGCAGAAAGGATTGGTAAGTTCTTTAGTGATTGGTGGCCTGCGTTATCTGCTGCTGCTCTTTTATTTCTTACTCCTTTAGGTGGATTATTAAAAGGGGTGGTAGGTCTTTTAACTGCCATTATTCCTAAGTTAGTCATAGCAATAGCTGCCAATCCTTATGCAGCATTAGCACTGGTGGGGACGGGTCTTGCTGTATATGGCATAACTAAACTTGCTAGTGGTTTGGGTGGTGATAAAGAAGGAGAGAATCTAGCAGAAGCACAAAATCAATCATCAGAACAACTTCAAGATGAAGGGATGGGTGCTGGTGATGCAGAAGTATTGAGTCAGTCAGTAACGACTAGTAATGTTAATAGAATGACAGAAGGAGATACTAATATAAGATCCAACACTAATATGCTTCAAACAGGAATGAATGATCCTTTAGGTGGTAATAGTATGGGAAGATTTAATGGAGGTGGATTGGTTAATGCTCAAACATCGGCTCAGAATTTTGTTAAAAATTATAATGAAGGTGGATTAGTTCAGCATTTTAATGAAGGTGGTTTTGCAAACATTACTAATACAGAGACAACTACCCCCACAGAGAACTCTTCTGATCCTTTTAGTTTTGGAAAAAGTTATGTTGCACCTGAAGAAGCAAAAGAAAGACTTGCTGCACGGGGAATGCCATCTATGGAATTGTCAGATGGATCAGTAGTTCCTAATTTTGGTAAGATGGGTGCTGATGAAATGATGAAGGGAGTGCAAATGGTAAGGGAAGGTATGGCAAACAACCCTGAAAAAATTCAAGAACTTGATAATTTTATGGCGACCAATCCTTATGCTCAACCTGAGGAATTGCAACGTGTAATTAATATATTGGTTCCAGGTTCACAAGCACAGGTTATGCAGTCTATGGGTGATAGTATATCTGCCAGTGCTAAAATGAATGGTGGTGGTCTAGTTAATACTTATAATAATCTTACTAAAATTAAAAATTATAAACAAGGTGGTTTTGTATCTGGACCTGGTGGAGTAGATAAAGTTCCTGCCAGATTAACTGCAGGTGAGTTTGTGATGAGTAAAGGTGCAGTTCAGAAGTTTGGAGTCAATACTCTTGCTTCTATGAATGCAGCTGGTGGGGGAACTAACGTACCAACCATTACTCAAGAATATAATGAAGGTGGATTGGCACAATATTTTGAAAGTGGTGGAATAGTAAGGGATATGGCAAAAGAACCAGTGGGAACACCTATTGTAAATTCTACAAATAAAACAATTACTTTACCCACTATTCCTAAACAACAAAGAGGAACTTCAAGTAAATCTCAATCAGATATTCCTGATTTTAGAATTCCTATAATATCTTCTCAAAGATCTATGGTCATAGCATCATTGGGTATTGAAGATTTGATCGGAGGATAATAATATGATGATGCTGGCAACGTTAGGGAAAACCTTATTAAAGTCTGGAGCAAAGAAGATTGCTAAGGATAAATTATTGAATAGAAAAAAGAAGAAGACTACAAAAAAGACATCAGGTAAGGAGATGTCTAGTGGTCTAATGAATAGAGAGGTTGATAAAAAGGGTGGAGCATTAGCAATTCAACCTACTACGGATTTAGTTGGTAATTTAAAAGATTTTGAACCAGTAAGTGATACTTCAGGTGAGTCAGATATAGTTATTATTAGAAAACAGGTGATACAAGTAAAAGATATACTAAAAGATAGTTATAGTGCTAAAAAAGAAGAAAGAGAGGAGGAGAGAAAAGCACGGCAGCAAGTAAAAAGAGAAACAAGGGAAGAAAAACTTGAGAAACCAAAAGTAAAACCTAAAGAATCTAAAGGAATGAAAGTTCCTAATCTGGGATTGGGGATTGGTAATTTCTTTGCTTGGTTGGCATTTGGAATTATATTGAATAAATTAATGGAATTGATGCCAGCATTACAGAAAATTTTTGGTGTATTAAAACCCATAGCTGACTTCATAGGTGGTGTATTTAATTTTACTGTGGGATTGGTGACGGGATTTATTGATAAAACTTATGCGGGAATAGAAAAATTAGAAAAAGCAATAGAAGCGATTGGTGGAGAGGGTGCTAAGGAATTATTTGAGAAGTTTGGAAAGTTATTTACTCAGGTAATTAATGCTGGTCTTATTGCAGCATTAATCGGAGCAAGAGTGGGTTTATTTAATAGAAAACCTAAAATTAAGCAACCCAAGAGAAGTTTTAAAAATCAAATAAAAAGAAGAAGAAAATTAAACAGAAGATTATTTGATCCTAAACGTGGTGTAAAATCAAGAAGGGTAAGAAATATTAGAAGACTTAGAAAACTTAGATTGAAGAGAGTAAAGGATTTTGGAAGACTAAGAAGATTTGCTAAAACCAAGCAATTCCTAGATAAGGGTATTGATCTGGGTAAAAATATAGTCAAAACAACGACCAAAGTAGCACAGACTGCAACAAAGGGAATAAAAACTGCAGTAAAAACAGCAACCCCTATAATAGAATCAGCAACAAAAACGGCAACAAAAGTAGTAAAGAATGCAACAAAAACAGCAACTACTGCAACAAAGACTGCAACAAAGACTGCCACAAAATTAGGAAAAACTGGATTAAAAACTGGGTTAAAAGGATTAAAGGCTGCTAAGAAAATTATTAGTCCTATTGTAAAGAAAATTCCTTTTGTTGGTGCATTAATTGATTTTGCTTTAAATTATTTTGTATTTAAAGAACCTTTAGGAAAATCTGCATTTATGGCAATTGGTGCTGGTGTAGGTGCGTGGCTTGGTGGAATGTTAGGAACTTTAATTCCTGTCCCATTTGTTGGAACTGCCATTGGTGCTTTTATAGGTGGTGCTGGTGGTGATATGTTAGCTGGTGCGATTTATGATGCTATTTTCAAAGAGAAGGAACCTAAAAAAGAAGAGAAGGGTAAAGAATCTGATATTAAAGATGTTAAAATGGATAAAGAGTTGAAGATGGGTTCAAGAACATATGATCTTTCTAAACCAATGGGTGGATTAACACGAAAGGAATATGATGCTTTAGATGGGAAGGACAGGAAACAACTTAATAGAAGAGTAAGATTTTATATGAATCAAAATAATTCTGAAGATATTATTTCTAATAATACTCAAAGCAAAGCGGAGGGATTGGATACCCACCCTTCTTATGCTCAAGGTGGTATGATGCTCATTGAGAATACTACTACATATATACAGCCAGTAGAAGTATAATAAAAATATATGGCAGTAGAAGAATCCTTACAATTTAGTATATTTGAAATTAACTCTAATGTTGATGATAAAATCATTGACTTGAGAGCAGGTACTCCACGTTTTGAGTATCGTGAGAGTGTTTTCTCTCCTTTCATTGAAGTGACGGCATATCTAGTTGACACTGGTAATACAGTTCCCTCAGATGATGGTTCAGATTCTGCTGTAGGATTATTGGAAGGTGGTTATTGTCAAGGAACTGAAAAAGTATTATTTAGAATAAAAGATAAAAATGGAGCTAAAATTGATTTAGCACATGAAGATGGTGCTGATTTAAGATTAGCGAGTGTGACTAATTCTAAACAATCTTTTCAGAATCAAACTTATACTATAACTGCAGTTAGTAAAGAAGCATTCGATAATACGTTATTGGATAATAGATGTAAAATGCAGTATAGTGGAAAGATATCGGATATTGCATTAACTATTCTTCAGAAGGATTTAAAATCAGTAAAATGGAATGGTACATTTATTGATGAAACTCTTAATGAATATCATGAATTTGGAAGGGATAGATATCCATTTGAAATGCTTTTAGATCTTCAAAAACTTGCTATTCCTAATCTCCAAACATCAGACGGTAAAAATGCTTTGGGACAGACTGCGGGATATCTTTTTTGGCAAACATCTGAAAGATTTCATTTTAGATCTTTGGATAAAATATTTGATACCACTGATAAAAAAATTAAAAAATTTGTTGAAAATAAAAAAGCAGAAGCAACCCCTCCTGTGGGTTACGATGCTAAGATTTTATATTCTATGAGTCATCGTAGTATTGATGCCTTAGCAGATTTTGAATCAGGATCTAGAGGAAGTAGACTGGAAGTTTTTAATGAGGTCACCAAAACTTATCTTCCTTATGAATTAACTGCAGCTGATAAGGGAAATGGAATTCTAGCAGGAAGACATTTACCTACATTTAATCCAGAGTATGATGGAAAAATGACATCAGTACAAAGAACAAGAGCTGCTGTGGGTCAAACGGTAAAGGGGCATGAGACTATAGAAACTCAAGTTGAAAAAACAGATCAACCTAATTATTCTGTTGAGCAAATTTTTCAACAAGCACATCAAAGTTATAGGCAAAAAATGAATATCTCTATAGAGATTGTCATTGCTGCAGATCTAAGTTTAAAGGCAGGTGATTTGGTTTATTGTGAATTCGAGGAAATGACTACAAAGAAAACGGTAAGAGGAAGTAGGTTCCGAGATAGTGGTATATATATGATAGCGGATTTATGTCATTATGGTGACGGAACTAAGGCTTTTACGGGATTAAATCTAGTAAGAGACTCCTATGGTGTTAAATCCGAATCTTCATGATATAATGAATAAGTACTTAAGGAGAATTAACATGACATCTAAAACTCCAGATCACGATCTTGATCATGAGGTTTATATTGATCCTAAGGATCATAAGGAGCATATCAATCATGGTATGATTGAATATACTGAGGCAGATTTAGAAATGCACAATGATGCTTTCCACGCTCACTCAGAGGATGAAGTTAATAAGAATGAAGGTAAGATTAATGATTGGCATACAAGGCACGAGGACAAGCATTTAGAAGTATATTGTGATAACCACCCAGATTCTCTGGAATGTAGAGTATACGACGATTAATAACTAATGGATTCACAACTCCAAAGATATGCAAGAAGATTAGTAGAGGAGCAATTGGGCCGTAGTAAATTACTATTGGCTCAAGTTGTTAGTGATATAAGCACGGTTAAAACTGAACAAGATACAAAGTTCAGTGATGATGAAAAGATTCATCTAATGAGATATAAAATCTTGTTATATGGAATTCATAGTCCCGATGTGCCTGAGGAGGCATTACCTTGGGCTTATCCTAATAATTCTACATCAGGATTAAGAGGAGAATCTATTGGTACGGTCACATATCCTCGTGGAACATTTGTATATGTGACCCAAGATCTTCAATCAGGTGAATATTTTATTGAGAAAGTTGCTCCAAATACTGTAAAAAATTTACCTTTAACTACAGAACAGGCATTTGCCCCTTTAAGTGGTTTTGATCCTAGAAACACCCTTTATCCTGCACCAGATACGCTTTTTAATGATGGAGCATTGGTACCAGGAAATGAAGAGTATAATGTTTCATTTAGATCATATGCGGATTATCTTCAAAATACTCCAAGAGATGATGCAAAGTTACAGTTCCCAGTATTAGACTCTGCAAAAAATACTGTGGGAGGAATGTCCTCTGCAATAGAAAATGCAATAAAAGATGTTGAGACCTTAAAAAAGAATTTAATAGGAAGTAATAGTCTTTTAAGACAAAGTTTAGAAACTATTGAGAATGTAGAAAAGTCCGTAGACATAGTTGCTCAGGCACTTGGTAAACAAATAAAATTGATATCTGGATATATTCAGAATTTAATGGCTAAAGTATTGAAAAAAATGCTTAGAAAGTGGAATGCAGTATCTAATTTTAAGACAGCATTAAAAACTCCTAATACAGGTAAGTTTGCCGATAATCAACTAATAAGTATGATGACTAAAATCATCAAGTGTGCTTTTGGTTTAGGAATAGCTGCAATCCCTGAGATGGTGGGTAAAGGTTTACTTGGAATTATTGGTAAAGTTGTTAACAATGCTAGTTGTTTAGTAGAAAATTTTATATCTAATTTTGTGGGGCAAATTACTGGTCAATTATCTGCCTTAATTAATGGAGCGATTTCATCTATTGCGGGTGTTCTTGGGGGAGTAACAGATATTTTAGGTTCTATTGGTGATGTTTTAGATTCTATAATGAATCTTTTAAAATGTGAGGTTACTCCTTCTCAAAAAGATCCTGTCATAAAAGAATGGAATTTCTTAGATGGTGGTAGTCCTGTTAAAATTACTTTAAATGTTGGTGATATTTTTGAGAAGGCTAAAAAAGTAGGAGAAACAGTTCAAAAGGCTACTAAAGTTCCTAAGAATATTAGTAACTATGAATTTAAATTTGATGCAGAATCAGCTATCAACGATGCTATAAATCAGGATTGCCCTACTGGACCTCAAGAATGTGGAGTTCCTGATGTTACTTTTTGGGGTGGAACAGGATCGGGTGCAAAAGGAAATCCAGTGGTGAGTGCAGTAGGGGAATTGATAGGGGTTGATATTGTAGAGAGTGGAAATTATACTCAAGCACCTTATGTAAGTGTTAGTGATAAGTGTGGTGGAGGAAGAGGAGCAGTGGCAGAGGCTATTCTTGGTCCCGTAGAGACTTTTACACCCACTATAACCACTGATATTGATGGCACTATTATTGCAGGAACGAATTATATAAGTGGTTTTAATTTATTACCAGATGCTCCCATAGAAAATAATATAGATTTAGTTGGTAGAAGCATTATGCAACTATCAAATTCACCTTCTATTCCAGCAGGAACTAAGATTATTGATGTTAAAGGTGATAAGATTTTTCTTAATAAAAAGATTGAAGGTGATGGTAGTGTAGGAGATATGCAATTTCATATTATTGGATTTGATCCAGAGGAAGCGGTTAGTATCACTACTTTTGATGTTGCAGTTAAGAAAACTCCACGAACTAATAAATTTGTTATAGATAATCGTCAACAAAGAGTCGTTACTTTAGAAAGAGGAAAAACTTATAAATTTGATCAATCCAGACCTTCTAACGGAGTAATTCTTGAGGGTGGTAAAGATGAATTAGTTTTAATGAAAGGTGAAGATCCTTTTGGTGAAATTTCTACTGGTGAGTATGAGGAGATTAATCGACATCCTTTAAGATTTTCTACTAAATCGGATGGAATTCATAATTGTGATAGATCAGTTATCGATAAAGGAGAGACTGATTGGTTACTTGCTAGTTCCCCAGATAGTATGCCTTCTAATGCATGGGTCTTAACAGCTGAGGCGGGATGGTCACCATTTTTACAGGCATATGGAGTTTATCCAGAGTATAAGGTGTTACCTGGAGTTCATACAGGACACTGGGAGATTATAATTCCTGAGCCAGGAACTTATAAAGTCCAAATTCAGGCAGATAATCTAGGAACTGTATCTTGGAATGGAATCTACTTAGGTGCTACTGATCCCATACCTCTTATCACTAAAACTAGTAAAGTATTTAATGAAGTTAATTCTGTAAATCGAGATATTACTTTCAATGAATGTAATAAGGCAAATTTCCCACTCGGACAGACAATTAAACAGAATGGTAAAAAACTTGAATTGAAAGATGGGGATGGGCCTGATACTAATGCATCATTCACTATTGAGAGTGGAGATGCTGTTTTCAAAATGAAAACAAATTATGATCCAGGAAATCAAGAAGTGGATCCTGTGACTGGTGAAATTATCGGAGAAATTAGAGATGATGTAATAACCAGTACAGATCAAATGGTTATAGAGGGAACAGGAACTGTAACCATCACATTAAATTGGAGTGATAATCCAAGTATTGCTGGAGTTGCTGTTGAAAGTATTGTGATAGGTGGCACTACTTGGTTCCAAAGTGGTGGATCTGGTAGACAAACCGAAACTATTAAATTAACTGAATTGGAAGCTGGATCTTATTCTGAAATAACTGAATCTTATGAAGATCTTTCTCGTGGTCCTCATAATACTCCTAAGTATTTTGAGTTTGAAGTTTTTGAAAGTGGTAAGAAACATATATTAACAGCTACAATTCAAAATACGGGTCTTGATGAATTGGCTAATCTTGAAGCTCGACGACTGGATTGGGATAATAATCCAGGTGCTCTTGCATGGCAAGTAACCAATCTAGATGGTACAATTGCGTATGCAAATTCTACTCAACCCTTTGCAGAGGATCCTGAAGCATTCCTTACTAATTGTGGAACAGAATATACTGATAATGTGACAATAAATGGTGTTCCTGGTACTCTTGGTTCATTTGTTCAAATTGAAGTGGATGTTGATACTCCTGATACTTTATATTATTATTGTGAGAATCATCCTAAGATGGGAGCAAAGATCAATATTGTAGATGGATTAGATGAAGTGGATGAGAGTATGGGATGTCGAAATGCGGTTTTTGAGGTTACTTCTATTTTTGATATACCTAAAGCGAATACATACGCAGAAATGGCTTATGCTGAGGGAGATATTCGGGATGAGGTGATAGCAAACAATTATAAACAGAGTGGTAGAGTTACGGCATTTAGATTATTAAGGGGAGGCACAGGATATAGTGCAGGTGCAACTAATATGTTGACTGTGGGGGGTAATGGAACTTCTTTATCTTTCAATATTGTTAATGTAGGGAATGATGGTAATATTACTGGAGTACAAGTTAGTAATGGTGGAAAAAATTATCAAGTAGGAGATCTCATTACACCTGTTTGTAATCTTGGTACAAAGATTGTTAAAAAGGAAGGAACAGGTGTAATCAAAGTAATAATAAAAGAAACTGGATATGATTATTTGCCGTGGCCTGATGGGTCTAAGGGTGGAATGG
>VTLG01016890.1_pt1 | contig 15373 bp, 18 predicted proteins | sample 4694571 | NCBI WGS metagenome assembly VTLG01 (sample SAMN12604809, study PRJNA352737) | marine metagenome | biome: ENVO:00000447; feature: ENVO:00000209|ENVO:00000569|ENVO:01000036; material: ENVO:00002151; isolation source: viral sequences binned using virsorter ...
CTCTAAAAAGTTTTGCTCTTCAATGAAATGTTTTTTGTCTTTACCTCTTGAAGTTAAAAAATCTATTTGAGGTTTACCTACGTACTTGGAAAAAACAAATTCTTTAAAAGTCATTTTGCAGATTTCCTCTTTAGCTTCTCGATCCCAATTTCCATTTGTCTGCTGCCACCATTCGTATAAAGAAATTGTTCTGTCAATAGGATGCCTTACAAAAGTAAAAACAAAATATTCATTCCATCTTTCCGGCGTAGCGTATATTTTGACATCTTGTGCTGGGCTATGCTTATGAAGTTTAAACCCATCTTTTTTTGTTAAGCTTTCTTCTCCGCACCCACACCCTAAAAATAAGTCATGCGAACCCGAAAAAGGGTAAAGAGCTTGGGTTATTGAAGTTCCAGCCGCTTTAGGAATATGTATAAAAATATACTTATGTTTATGGTTGATAATCATAATTTATAATTTATTTTTATATAATCTTTATAGATAAAATACGATTCATGAAAAACAGTGCAAAAAGGGTTCTCGACTTGAATGTATCCCTTTTCTCTTAACAAAGCTTGAAGAAACTTAGTTGGAGCCTCTATAGAAAGAGCCTTAAATGTAAATTCATGAAAAGGGAAATTCTTTAAAATTTTTTCTTCTGCTTTTTCTACATCTAAGGCTAAGTAGTCAATATTTTTTGGGGCGTTGTTATTTTTAAGTAGCTTTTCTAAAGTTATAGCTTTCTTCTTCAATATATTATGCTTATGAGTTTCTGGCCGGACTTTTCTCGTAAGAGGCCAATGCTCAGAAATTCCACTCCAACCGTCAATCTCAAATTGCACGTAATCTATCTCTTTATTTTCGTCGTATAAACAACAATCAAAGCACTGACTCTTAGGCCTGTTTCTAACGAGCTTTGGAAAAATAACAGGATCAGGCTCAACAAGTATCCCTTTCCATCCTAGCTCTGACTCTAAGGCGTAAGTGCAGCTACCTTTTATACCGTCTATTGCTCCCGCTTCAATAAAAAAACCGTCCCGCTTTTTATTAAAGATATCCACTACCCACTTGTCATTCCATGTGTGATAATTAAAATATTTCATATTTAATATTCGTAATTAAAATATTCTATATCTTTAGCGTAAAGCTCTTCAGCAATTTTTCTACTTTCAGAATTGTAATAATATCTATAATTATGACGTTTTTTTCCATAAGTTACGGCTGCGTAGAATTCTGGGTTTCGTGCTATGCGTTCTTCGGCGGTGTTTAGTTTCTCTAATTTAAATTGTGGAACATTCCACTCTTCTAATAAGTTGTAAAAATCTTCATCTAAATTTTCAAACCTTAACAATTTTTGAATCTTAATATTATCATTACAATCACTAATCCATTCTAATTGTGATTTGAAGTGATGTTGATTTAGACTATTGTAAACATTGTTTTTAATATTACTCATGAACATTTCAAAAGAAACTTTTCTATATTTAGGCCCCCAGAGATACAAAGAAACTAAGCGATCATATGGGTTTCTTATGACCGAAAATGTTCTATAAGTGTTTAGGTCTTCTTCAGTTACCATATCGCAGGTTGCATTCCATTTTGTAGAGTCATAAATTTTTTTAGGGTCTTTAGGCTTACAGCCCTTTGCTGTAAAGTTCCTTACGCTGTGATGATTACCGGGAGCGCGATATTTTCTCCTGAACGCTTGGCGAATTGAGTGTCCAGCGGTTTTACAAATATCTATAAATAAAATATTAAGTTCTTCGCAGCGCATTATAAAAATCCTCTAGTGAAATTAAATTTAACCACTTCATCCTGTTAGACTCTAAATCTTCCCAGCATAGATCATTGTATTCTTTATTCGTGCTTATAGTAGCCTGAGACCCTCTAGTAATAATTCCACAGCCAGATTCCGCATCGACAGCAAACATTTTTAAGTCTTCTCTTTCTTCTCTAAGTCTCACCCATGACTTCCAGCAGTCTCCGGTCCAGCTTCCTACGCCAGCGGGTTCTGGTCTTTGAATAATTTCTTTTTTTGGATTTATGTCGTGACAAATTATATATCCATCTTTATTTAAAAATTTTAAAGAATTAAGAATATCTTTCGTTACTTGATGGGCTGTATGTAAACCGTCTATAAAAATTACATCAAATTTTTTAATATTTTCTTTAAAAAAATCATCTGAAGAACCCGCGAAAACATTAGCGCCTTCAGGTAGGTAAGGGGCGCAAAGAAATTTGTTATTGGGAGACGCGACTATCTTGTAGTCGCAGTTAATTTTATTAAAATTTATCCCTTTCCCAAATCCAATCTCTAAATACTTTTGAGCATTTATTTCTTTTATTAAGGCGTTAATAATGTGCCAACGATGCTTGCCTATTTCTACGCTTCTCATATTCGTACTCCTTTTGCGCCTTTTAAAGCTTGCTCTAATTTATAGGGAAACATGCTAAATGTATGACGCTCACAAGGCATATAAAAATCTTGAGACTTGTTCCCGCAATCATCGTAAAGCGTAAATTTCGTAATGCGCGTCGGACACACCCATATCCCATCGGCCTCCCTAGCTTTATGTTTAGAGCTTAGGGATTGTCTTCTTATCTCTTCGTATTGCCATTTTAAAAAAAGCTGCATATCAAATTTTTTGGCATAAGAGGAATTTATCCACCAAAAGTTTACGGAAGTTCCATATGTGGGAGAAGCATTAGGGGTGCAGCTTGGCCCCCGCCAATCATAATTTTCTAGCTCTTTTACTGTCTTTTTCCATTGGCGAATCATTCTCAAGGATACCTCTAAGGAATTTGCTGTTCCGTGAGGCATAGATAGGTCTGTACGCTCATCGAGTCTTCCATTTATTTGGCGAGTAATGCAACCCGGATGCGTACCTTTGGTATGAAGAAATAGATACTTGATGTCCTCGTCACTTTTTTTTGAGTCTTCTATTAAATACATAATAGTCTCAGATTCCCCCAACTGTATCTCAAACCTTTCTCCTCCATCTTCTTTTTTGCAAAATTTTCGACCCACGCGGTAATTAGCGAAGGAAATACCGAAAGGAGGATTGTTCCAAAAATTTCTAGAAACTAATTTTATTTTTTTATATGGAGCTATTATACTTTTAAGTTCTTTAAGGCTTCCTTTGTTTTTCCAGATTGCTCTTATTTTTATTTCACAAACGTTATCATATAACCCAGAGTTAACGATCTCCTCTATCTGAGACAATAAAATCTCTTTCCAGTGGGTCTCTAAGTAAGCGTGATAAAATATTTTTATTTTCATTCACTAGAACTTTTTAAAAACTTTATAAAAGATTCTCTCAACGTTTTAAAATCTTTAGAAAAATTAAAAGGCAAATTAAAATTTTTTGGATTAGAATATCCCACTGCTATCTTCAGTAATTTTTCGCAAGTAAATTCTAATCCCTGATCTTCTATTTTTCCCTCATACCCTCTATAAAGTTTAGATTTAGCATCTTCCAAACTTTTCATGCTGTAATGATTTAAAGCAAAGTAAGGCTCTTTTACTAAATAGTCTAAGGTAGAACACTTTAAATGTACTTTATTCTTAGATGCGTCAATTCCTTGACTTGTAAAAAAATGATTTTTTTTAAAAATACTTTTTACTTTTTTGCAATTGACTATCATTTTGATCGCTCTTCCCTGTTGAAATCTTTTGTAATGGTCAAAAATTATCCCGTCCGTGGGAGTCTTACTTTTTCCTTCTGGGCTAAAATTCCTCCATTGTAAAACTAGGCTATTTTCATTTTCTACTTGACGCAAAAAAACTTTAAGCTCTTTTTCCTTTAGAGGAAAAATAAATTCGTCATCATCTATAAACGCCATCCATTGAGATTCATGCCTGTATTTTTTATATACATACGAATACATTGTAGGCTTATACCCCCGTCGATTATCTTGAGCAGTTATCAACGGTGATTTGCCAAGAGGCACAAAACTCTTTTTGTAATCTGTTTCGCTAACAAAAGTAATAAAATTTTTATAATTTTCTAAAGCTCTTTTAACAGAAACGGAGCTATTGTCATCAAATATATAAAAATGATCTACTCCTATAAACTTATGCCACAAAAGCCATTCTATCAATTCTTTTAAAGAGTAACTTTTTAAGCCAATTACTATAGATAAATAATTATTCACGTAATTTTTCTTTGTAAAAAGGAGATTTAATAAGCGCTTCAAATGCTCCATAATGCATTTGAGGAGATGGGTAATATACTTGTGTGTTAGTTATATTGTTAGGGTTAAAATCTTGTTTGCCTTCACCTGTGCGTAATAACCGTGGCAACTCTATACTCCGGTAATGATCTGCTCCTGTAAATCTATCTTTTAGTTTCTGAGGAAGACCTATTCGCTGCTTATACTCATAGTATCCCGTAGCTTTATCTTTTATTGCGTTTATCATATTGTGATCAACGTATTGAGGAAATTTACCAGATACTTTGTCTATAAAACGTCCTTCTTTATTCTGAAAGCCTTCTAAATCTTCAGAGAAATTAAAATCTCGATAAGAGAAATCAAATAAATATACTGGCACTTTAATACTATCTATGAGATTGATGTAATCTTCTATCCATATTTCTTTGGCTTTTTTTAATTTATCATAAAATTTCTTAGGAGAGATATTTTTCCAATACTCGGATGTAGAGGCATCTATAGTTGTAAGATTCTGGTCAAGCTCTATAAGAGTGTTTTTGGGCGACATTATTTGAAGTACGCATAATTCAGACTTATTTATAATATTTAAAAGTTTTGGAGGTTTTGGATGATTAAACCATTTTCTATGTTGATACCATGCTGCAGATGCCCCGCCCACCCCCAAATTTAGAGAATTAATTTTAGATTTTTCTTGTAAAAGATACGGAAAAGGTTTTTCTACGTAAGGCCCAAATGTTTGAGCTGCTCCTAAAAAACTTACATAAGGCTGAGATAAATCCACTGCAGGACCCCTAAATAAAATGAAATTAGGAAGCGGTTTCCACATTTTATAATCTATAATTTGCCAATCTCGTACTTGATAAGTAAAAATGTATTTACCCGCCTTTTGGCCTTTACCTTTAGGAAACTGCTCCGGACCTATAGAATAATTTTCCATTATCAAAACAAGGATTTATAGATGGAACTGTCTTTCATAGATTGAACGAAATAGCTGCCCTCTAATTTTTTGCGAGTTTCACTATTTAAAAGGTGATGATGAGCTTTTTCAATTAAATTAAAGTCTAATGCTTTAGCTGCCGCTTCTTCTAGTGAATCGTAAAATAATGGATAATCCTTTCCAAAATATTCCAAAGTAGCAGGAAGTTTATTTATAAGGGTAGGGGTGGCTCTGGCTATCGCTTCAATCACTCCATTGTTTGCACTAGCTGCGTACAAATCTAGAAACATTATATTATCAATAAAAAGATCATCATAATCTTCATTACTTAATCTATTCACATCATAAGTATTATCATTATGTTCCGCTGGAATCTCTTTGCCGTAAATTTCTTTCTGTTTTACTAAAAAATAATTAATAGTTCTTATGGGGCTTTCTCCTGCGTAAGGCAATAATCTCATTTTGCGATAACCTGAAGAAGAATTTAATGGAAGCCGAAAAAGACTAAACATATTTCTTAACCAATAACCAATTAAAAATATTTTCTTGTCTTGATTTTTTAAAAATTTTTTAAAATTAAAAATTTTATCAGGTATCTCCGTAGGATGTATGAGGGGAACTGTTGTGACGCCCGTCTCTCCTTGAACATATTCCGCTAAATCTGGAGAGAGAGTGAATAGCCCTTTACATTTTTCTAAGCTCTTTTTAAATTCATCTTTAGCTATAATTTTATCTAAAGAATTAAATCCAAAAAACCAATCCGGAGTAAAAGGGGGATTGTGGAGAACTCCAATCCAATCTTCCGTATAAATTTCAATATCTTTTTTCCATGAGAAATTTCTTTCCACAAAAGAATCAAAAAACACCCCCTCATCATTGTGAAGGGGTGCTAATTGATCTAAGACGTAAGACCAGCCGCTACGGTGATTGCCAAAGCACGGCTGTTCGTTTAAGTTTATTTTTTCCGGAGATTTTCCTTCGATTACTTTAAAAGTTTTTTCGAAACTACCCCACTGATTATTTTCCCAGCGCTCTTTTTCATTAAGAGTTTCTGAGACTTCAACTTTGTGAGTATCGAAAGAATAGATTCTACTCATTTTTAGTCTTGAGAAAGCCCACCAGCATACCACCCTTCAGGAAGGGCTACTTTATTCTTAGAGAGTACCCACTCTCCATCTTTAAGTATGTATACTTTTCCCGCAGGAAAATCTGGCCCAATCCTGACTAAATTTGATTGAGTATCTACAAAGACAACGCGAGTTGAACCGCACCCTATAAGAAATAAAGCGCTAATCGCTAATAGAATTATCTTGTTCATTTTTTTTCTTAGATTTAGCTTCTTGCTCTTCTATGCGTTTTCGCCATTTATCTTTAAGGCTTTTAGGCGTGGTATCTGCATCACTTGCCTTGGTATCTTTTTTTACCTCGGCAGACAACCACTCTAAGAGTGCTTTAAATAATGCAGATAGCCACGCCATAATTTAGCCTTGTTTCTTAGCAAGACCTCTGGAAATGGTATATCCAAAAGCTGCTGCTGCAGAACAGATGAATCCGAAAACCTTATCGGCGTTAGAAGCGCCTTCTGGGTCCACGATACCCGCACCCCAAGCTAAAGATGCTAAAGTCACTGAAACTGTAATCCAGAATTCAGTGCTTTTCCAGCCGGGTTTGGGAGGGTTAGTATTTTTATTAGTAGCCATAGTATTTTATTATAGTTTATTTTAGGATAAAAGAAAGCGAATTACGCTTCACTTTTGGTTTTTCTTGGAGCAGTTGCGTCCAAAAGATTTTTTAAAGCCTTTCGAAGTTCTATATTATTTTTATTTAATTCTTCAATCACTTTTTGTTGCTTTATGATGGCTGCATTTAGTTTTTGTTTTTCTGTCTCCTGAGAGATATCTTTGGTGATTGACCATCCTATAAATACCAACATACAAAAAAACATAAAGATATCGAGGTAAAGGCCATTAACGTGTCTTTTCCCCTCTATCTCTAAAAGTCTTTTATATATTTCCTCTTCTTTCATTAAACTAAATCGCCTAACTTAGCTAGCTCATCTAATTTAGCTTGAGGTCTTTCTAAACCTGCTACAGCACTAAAGACCATAAGAGTGGGCTTGTCTCCACTATATATCCCTCTATGAACAACGCTGTGCGGTTTGAGCATTCTTGATAATTGATCAAAAGCTTGGTCCAAGCTAGATTGAGGAATGGTGTTTAGCTGTTCGGTTCCTCCGATCATAACGGCGGCAGCGCAGTTACCTGTAGAAAGATCAACTCCTCCGGTAAGAATATTATTTTTAAGATTTTCTCTCACCGCTCTTGAAATAGCTACGGGATCATTCCAATCATTAACCGGAGAAGCCCCAAATACCATTAATCCAGAATTTAGTAAGCTGCCATAATCATTAGAGTCAAAAGCTGAATAAGTGCTATCTTTTGAAGCTGTGTGATTAAATAAATGGAATAATCCAGCCATACTGTGATTAGCAGCTTTCCAAAATTGCGAAACAGCTAAATTAGGATAGAGCTTTCCAATTTTTTCATTATCTATCAAAATTAGAGGAGAGACTATACCTTGCTCCACTAAATCATAAGCTTCTCTTAACACTTTATGAGCATTAGCATTTACCCTCTTCCCTTCGGAATTTTTAGGTAATGCTAAAATAACACCTACTTTTGGATTATCTACTTTAAGTGTTTTTAGTAGTTCTTGAGAAGACTTCACTAAAGGAACAACTGAGCCAGACCCAGTGCCTCCTCCCGCTCCAGCGCAAACAAAAATTTTATCCACTTCGTCACCAAAGCTATGTCTCATAAAATCTAAAACATCTTCAGATTTTTCCTCGTAACACTTAGCGGCAACAGCAGGGTCTTTTCCCGCGCCTCCCTCGCCAATGCACAACTTATTTTCTAATTTAATAGTATTTAAATCTTGTTGCGCGGTATTAATAACTCCTAGCCTTCTGTAGCCTAAGTCATAAAATGTTTCAGCGATTCTCGAACCTCCTTGACCTGCTCCTATGAATCCAAACTTAAATGCTACGGCAGCAGCGTCTTGAATGGTATTTTTCTTAGCTTCTTCTGCGGGGGGAGGAATCAACAAGTCAGGCATAGAAATATCCACAGGCTCATTGTATAAAGACTTAACCTGACTTTCTACGACTTCTTCCTTTTCGTTATTTTCAGGAAGTGAAATGTTTTCTGTGTTAATGTTTTCGTTTTCCATGATTTTTAAAATTTACTAGCTAATAAAAGGCTTCCTAAGTATATATCGACGCCATGCTCTTCGCAAATGCTATAAACTTGATTAACTCTATCTTTATTTTTATCTTGAGGGTTCTTGCAATACGAAGAAAGACTACTCTCCCAATTTAATGGCTCTTCATTACAGATGACAACATCACATATTTCTGCAGCTATTTCTTTTTGTTGCTTGTTGAGTCTTTTTACTTTATGTATTTTTCTTAACTCTGCTTCCGCTAAAGAAGTAAGCTTTTGGGAGAGTATCATATTTTCTTTTAGTTTATTGAAATCAAACTGAGTTGACGCTTCCCCTTGTCCAACCGGAGTTATAGTTCTGTCTTGTTGGGGAGTACCCTCTGTGCCATCTGGGCGTCCCGCAGGTTTTTTAATCTTAGGATTTTTATTGCGGTTTACGTTAATATTCTCCGTTATTCTTTTACTACCCATGATAGGCTCGTAATACCCGTCGTCCTTGGCTTTTTTGAATTCTTCTTGAGATTCTATAGAGTCTTTACGGTACGGAAGCCTGTTGGTTTTCAGCGAGTCAAATAACTCGTCGGCGGTTATCGCGCCTAGCTCATAAAGTCTAGTGTATACTCGATCTTTAGTAACTGAATCTTTCAAACTAATTTCTTGGAAGTAAGGAGTAGGGTAATTTTTCAAACCTAAAGATTTAGCTATCTTTTTAATTTCCGGAACAAGAAACTTGTGTAAAAATGCTTGGCGTCCTTGCTCCAATCGCGCTAAGAACACTTGAACTTTGCTCTCTTGGTTAGCAAACTTTTCGCCCCCCACAAGAATATTATTAAGTCCTAAATTTATATCTCTATCAAATATTTCATACTTCTTAGAGTCTAGTAGCTCCGATATTTTAGGGACTACAAATTCTGCTTTAGTTGTATAATCAGAAATCAACACCCTACCAACTGATTGGTTTTGAAATAACTCTTGCATGGCTGCGAGGTTTCTTTGGTTAATTCCTCCCTTATCAGGATCGTTCCCCATAGTAACCAGTAAAATGGCTTGTTGCATTGTGCGAGCTATGGCCATGTCCATCTTTTTTAACTCACTTTTAGCGTCGATATCCTCAAGCACAGGATAGCCCATTGGAACTCCGTAAGGCTCATAATCTTGTTTTTTGTAAAAAACAGTTATAACTCTTTCCATGTCCAACGGAACTTTAAGCCCCTGAGAAGAGGTAACGTTCATCTCTTTTATTTGATTTTTTATCTCTTCAGGCAGAGAATCAAAAATAGTGAAATCCTCTTCTGAAACAGGATTCTTTAGTCTATTGACTTCGTATCCAGTTAAATTCTTATAGTAAACGGGATTATAAAAACTTAAATTTCCAGTTAACCTTATGTCTGCAGGGTTCAACATTACATACTTTAGGGGGAGCGTAACATCTCCATTTGCAGCTTGACTCAATGCAGAAGCCCCAAAAACTTGAGTCATCTTCTTGATGTCTTCTTTTTTAACTTTTCCGTCAAACCTGTATAAAAATATATTTCCCGACCTGTAGTATTCTCTAAAAAATTGATCCTGAATACTCCATACATTTATTTTATTAAAAAAAGCTTCGAAAAATTGCCGAGACTTTTTGCTACCGTCTTTAAAAAATAATGAACCACACGAAAACTCAGTCATTAAATCTATTACATTTCTAAACTGAGCAAAGTTATAATAAGCTTTTTGACAAAGAATTACAGCGTCCCTTACGCTTATATCACGCTCACCACCGTAAATAGCAGAATACTTCCAAGGGATTAAGCCGTCATCAATATTTTTGTACTTGTCCGTACGCTCAATATCTGCTGCGCGATTTCTTCGGGTCGAAGTCCTTTGAGTGGATAAATTAGCTGCAGTTGATTCAAAGGCCATCAAGGGAGTAATGTCCGAAGCTTTACCCGAAGTATCCGTGGTCTTAGGGGTGCTGGTATTCCCTTGATTTTTTGCTTTTGCCCTCATAATTAATATTTATTACACTTTTTTAAACCATTCTCGGTAAAAAAGTGGTAGAAAAATCTTCTTTGTTGTGTTGCATTTCAAAATAGCATTTTAATGCCCAATTAGCTAGCATTAAAGCAGTATAGTTATCTCTTCTGGCTCTATTGGCTGAAGTGCTTCTCTTTAAATGCTGCGGTAAATCAAAAGTTTGGGTTCCTTTGGCTGTGCTTTTTACCTCAATAAGAGCGCACTGCTTTTTAGTCTGGTACACTAGGGAATCTTGAATTTCAATTAAATCACTAGTAGTTTCTGATCCGGTTAATTTTAAATTAATTAAAGAATTATTCTGTTTGTCAAAAGCTGAACCATTAGCTGTGGTTCGAGAAGCAAACCAAATTTTCTTATGATCAATGCACGCCTGAAGGTGTTCGTTAGCCTTACGAATAAACTCGCTTGTAAAGTTTTGCTTGAAGCATATTTTGTAATCACTTTTATTATATGAGGTTTTACATCTCCTTAATTCTTTAGAATACTCTATTCCGTCTTTTACGGAATCAAATTCTAAAAATTTAAGATTTATACCTGCGTTAACAAAATTCTCCGATTCATTACAGCTATCTAAGAATTGATAACCTGCATTATCAATACATATCATCTCTACATCGAAGTTCGTTAAAACATAATAAAAATAATTTATATGATCTTTTAAATCTCCTCCAGCAACAGCATAATTATGAACTAGTGTTCCCTCTCTTCTTTCTTCGTCCATTTCCAATACTGAGATAGCAAAATAGTCAGAAGAAGGACTATTACTAAAGCTTGGGTCGATTCCTATAATATACTTTTTGCCTTTCGCTCCTTTTACGCGAGTAGTTGGCGATTCGCCGTCAGGGATAGTACACTCGTGCATTTTCTTAGCGCTAAAATAACTATCGCTACCGTCAGTGAATTGAGCGCAATATTCTCTCAGGAAAGAGGAATGGGATTGACCTCCTCCTTGAGCTTCTTCAATAATGGTCTTATCTACCATTTCAGGAGGAAGAGCTTCGTAGCCAAGTTGAGAAATAAAATATTTAGCGTCATATTTCTCACCGTCATAAATTTTACCTAGCCACTCTTTATAAGTTTTATATAAATTTTCAAAAGTATAAGAGGCAGAAGACAAAGCGATCATCTTAGATGTATTTTCGAAAGTTATTCTATCTGCTTCTTTCATTTTTCCGGCGGCTATTAGCTTATCTTCCATTTCTCTAATCTCGATTCTCTCCTTCATATTTTGAGGAGCCACCAAGAAAGGCATAAGAACAGTTTGAATTATTTCTTCGGGCAATAAAAGGTACTCGTCCAGCACAAGAATATTTGCTCTGAAACCACGAATCTTTTCTCCACTTAAAGGAATCGCTGTAATAGTTCCCCCGTTTATTTCCCATTCGTATTGATCATTTCTTTTAGAGGGGCGATTCGCAAAAGCTTGCTGTAAAAGCTCCGCGCCTTTTGTCTTAACTAATTTTTCTAAATTATTAAATATAAAACGAGCGGTACGAAAGGTAGGCCCCGCGATTAAAATTTTCGTACCCGGATTAAAAATGCATTGTAAAAAACAAAATACGGAAGCTATGAACGTTTTACCGCAACCGCGACCCCAGACGCACATAGAAAAGTTTCGCGTCATCAATCCTTTTAAAGTAATTTCTTGAAAAGGTGCTAGTTTTATTCCTGATATAAGTTCGGTAGTAAAACCTAAATTAGCATTTAAAAATTTAGCTAAAGAAATGCGAGCTTCTTTATCATCTAAGTAGCCTTCAAGCTTTAACAACTCTTTGTTAGTGTTACTCGATTCTATTTTGTATTTTTCTGGCGCGTACCACATTAAAATTAGTTTTCCATTTATAGAATTTTTTTATCATAAGCTAATTGAAGGTCGATAGATTTATAAATGCAATTAGATAAAAATATCTTTTCGCTTACTCTAACGGCCTCTTTTCTACCTTTGACAAAAAGAAATTGTACGTAAGGATACTGTTGTATTATTTTTCGTACATTATGAAAAATAAATTCTGGGGTAGCTTTTATTTTTTTAGAGATATGAGGTAAGAAAGGAAAGCTCAAAGCCTTACTCAAACTTTCCTCTACTAATATAATTAAATTTGCATCCTGCTCTCCAGCCCTTTCTATTTCTCTGCAGAATCTTTCATAGTTTAAAGTACTTAAGGTAGAAATGAAATCAGCCAAAGACTTTCTTTCTATGTAGCAATTGCAGGTCATTTCTTTATCGTTTAATGTATAATCTCCAAATTTTAAACCATAAACCTCAGAAGGAATATTAAATTTTAAAGGCTCCTTTTCTCTGGAGTCTATCAGAATTTTATGTCCGGCATTTAATTGCCCGTTAACTTCTATATTTTTAATTTTTTTATATTTATTATGCAAGCCTAAACTTTTACATAATTCGTAATAATCTTCAAAATACTGCTCGAAAGTGACAATAGAAGGAATTGCCACCGTCCTTAATTCTATCTGACAAGGAGAAAAGATAAGTTCTTTTTCTCTTTTTCTTTTGCTGAGTAAGAGTTGAAGATACTCTTTGGCTTTTTCTAACGGCTGCTCCTTGAGCCATTTTAACTGATTAACTCTACTGTTAAAATCATTTGAAAAATAATAATCTTTAGATTTAAATTTTATAATTGTTTGATCATACAGATCGTAGCGAGGAAAATATTTTTGATAATATGCAGCTACGCGAAGCTTATGAGCTTTCAAGTGAGCGTGTAATTGACGCTCAGTTTCAAAAACTTTATCGCATACTTTGCATTTAACACTCATTATTAACTTTCCAATATCTCCTCTTTAGTTAGTCCTAGAACTCTCGCTTTTATTTCGTCCATACTTGAGATATTGTCAATCTCTTCAGCTATAGCTTCCTTCCGCATTTCTGCTAGAGCTATCATTTTTTTCCGGCCTTCCTCTTCTTTCCAAACTTCTACTAAGTTTAAAATACTGGCGTTTTCTTCTAATTGATTTTTTAATCTGTGACTTCTCTTTTGCTTGAGATCGTCTAGTAATTTATGCTGCCTATTTACCGATTGATGGTATTCGTTTTGAGCTGTATTAATAGATTCCACTAATGCCATAGATATTCTTCGACCTTCCGTATCATTTGCTGCGTCGTCAAGCAGCCCTTGCAGATGCTCAACTCTACGTTGAATATTTGAGGCTATTACAGTTTCTCCAGAGAGAACTATATATTGGTCTACCTCTTCTTGAGTTAAATCTGGTTTGTCATGAGTATATCGAATGAAACTACTTTCATATAATTCTCTATCTACATTAGTAGATAAGTGATTCATGTGGTGTAAAAATCTAAAAGTATGAAGATATCGAATGAGAGTTTCGCAATTCTTTTTGTCGGAAGCGGTAACTTTAGACCTATCTATTCCCTCTAAAATATACTTGTTGATTTTACTTATAGCCCGATCTATTGTTTTCGGCGGCTTGTATTCTTCTTGAGGTATTTCTCCGGCTTGAAAACTTTCTTCAGGATTTAAGTTTTGAATGTATTCTTGTACCGCACGAGCTTCTGGACTCAAGTTAGAAAGGTTAGAGTCGTCAAAAAGCAATCTTGCAATTTCAACAAAGCTCATCATACGATAATTATTATCGATAAACTCAGAATCCTCTTCTGATAGTTTTATTTTTTCTTTAGGCTGGTACTGGTGAGAAGCTTTAGCTTTTAAACCTCTTTCTACTAAAATATCTTTGACTAATCTTCCGTATTTACTTCGACCATCCTTCATGTTGTCGGGTTCATCGGGGAAAAATTTATCTACAAAGTCGGAAGTAAGGGGTTTGATATCAGTAATTCCCTCTTCAAATTTTTTCCAAATAAATTCCTTTTGTTCTTCGCTAGCTTTCATATTTATAAAATATCTATTTCGTTATCTTGTAGGATTTTCTTAACTTTGGAGATTATGGATTTTTGAATATTTTTTATCTGCTTGTAGCCCGGTTTCCTGTCTTTTTCTGAAGTTTTATATCCTACAAGCTTGGCCGTTTCTTCTTCTGTTAAATTTTTTATATACAAGGCTTCATAAACTTTCCATTCCAACGGTTTCAAAACTTGCCTCATTCTTTTGTGTAATTTTTGAGCATTGGAAAAAAAATTATCCTCTACATAACTTTGACTTTTAACTTCAAATAGATGATTTTCTAAAGGTACGGCTATTTTCACGTCATGAGCAACCTTTTTTGTCTTTTCCCATTTAGCCACTAAAGGACAGCCATTATCCTGCTTTCCGTAAACTAAGCATTTATCCTCTGCTTCGGCGGCTGCACACCTTGAGCAAGGTTTGGAATAATTTCCGTAATTATTACGTATTATATTTTTTATTTGATTAGTTATAATTCTATTAAGCCAAGGAGCTAAAGGTTGACTTGAATTATACAAATGCCATTTTTTAAAAATATGTAATTTAATGATTTGAGATACATCTTCGAAATCAAGCCAGCTTAAAGAATGGAGAGTCCACCTCCCTTTTCTTTTTTCTATCTCATTGTCTATCAGCGGGATAGACTCCTCAAATGAGGGGATTTTCTGTTTTCTACGTCTAGCCATTATTAGGTCTTATAGCGCCCGCTTCTTTTTGGAACTGCTCTAAAACCTTTTTCTTGGAAATTCTAGGAACTTTTTTAGTAGCTTTGCCTTGAGGATTGGAAGGTTGTTGAGGAGTCTGTATGCGACTAAGAGCTTCAAGTGAAACTCCCTTTATTTGCTGGTTTCCGGATATGTCAAAATCTAGTTTATTAATATTAGGAACCACATCTACATCTCGCTCTTCTTCGGGTAATGAGGTAGAGTGAGTGGTACGGGAAGCCTTTAAAGTGCCATCAAGTGAATCACCACATTTTTGGCAGAATTTTGGCTTTTGCATAGTGTAACTATTATCAGCCCCGCAAGATGAACAATATAATTTCATAATTTTCTCAATATTTGTTTATTTTATAATAAAAACATGAAAACTTCAAATAAATATTTACACGAAAATATTAATAAATTAAAAGAAATTTTAGAAATTTCTTATCCTTTATGTAA
>VTLG01002920.1_pt1 | contig 15372 bp, 18 predicted proteins | sample 4694571 | NCBI WGS metagenome assembly VTLG01 (sample SAMN12604809, study PRJNA352737) | marine metagenome | biome: ENVO:00000447; feature: ENVO:00000209|ENVO:00000569|ENVO:01000036; material: ENVO:00002151; isolation source: viral sequences binned using virsorter ...
TGATCGCTACAGGTTTGTCTCAACACAAAACATTGTAGACAGGTTGGAAGGTTTCGGATGGTTCCCTAGAGAAGCTTTTTACAAGCGAACTAGGACAACCTCGCCTCTACACGCGAGACATTGCATTCGTTTTCACAATGAAACAATGTTTGGTAATGATCAGATACGCCCTGAAATTGCCGTGTGGAATAGTCACGATGGTAAATCATCCCTTGAGATGGTCTCTGCAATCTTTAGGATGATCTGCTCTAATGGACTTGTTATTAAAGAGACAGACTTTCAAGAGTTTTATATTCCTCACCGTGGGTATAAAGCTGGAGATAAGTACATTAACAACGCAATTGAGAAGCTTACAGACCAAGCCTCTTTTGCAGAGAAGCTTTCAGAAAAGTGGTCCGAACGCCTTATGCCTACAGAAACAAAGCAGGCGTATTATAAAGAGGCGATGAAGATTAGATTCCCTGACTACCTATCCGGTGAGCAGTGGATCTTTGACGTAACTAAAAGAGAAGCTGATAAGCGTCCTGATTTGTGGACTACATTTAACCGCTGCCAAGAACACATTATCAGCGGTGGATTCATGGTCACACACGGTCATGGTAAGAAACCTCGTATGGCGAGAGAGCTTAGCAACATTGACCGAATCAGCGACATTAACCGTTCCTTGTGGTCATTGACTAGCAATTACGCTTCTAATTACGAAATGAACTAAATGCTTGACGGTCGCAGCAATAAATACGAACGACTAAAGGCTGTACAAGGCAGAGCGATTGCACATAATCGTGCTTCGCTCTGCCTTCCTGTATATAGAAGCCTTGTCGCTAAAAATACAGAGTTACTCGCCCCTATAATTGATGAGTTTATCTCTCACCATACAAATAGGCGTGGTAGGCCGGGGAATAATGCCATTGCAGCGGCATATTTAGAGGATATGGGCTCAAGGATGTGTGCAGCTTTGGCCCTATCAGAAACAGTAAACCATTTTCACAGGCCAATGAGTTTTCAATCATTGGCTATGAAGATCGGGTTAGAAGTAGCGAATGAATGGGTATTGAGTAAGGAAGATCCCGCTCTTATTGAGAGGATAAACAAATACCGATTCGGTAACGTAGGAACACAGCGTAAGTATGATTATCTACGTAAAACGCTTAGAGATATCCACGGTAAGTCTCTCAAGACTATACCTACAGAAGCCAGAGCAGCAATCGGCACCGTCCTATTAGGCTTTATCATCAGAACTCCCTTGGTTGAATGCTCTAAACAAGGGAAAAAGAACCTCACAACAATCGTAGCATCGCAAAATGTTCTCGACTTTCTTGACAGTAGTGTCAATATCATGGCTGATAATAATCCTATTCATTATCCTACGGATTATAGTCTGGATGTGCAAAGGGATTACCTTATAAAGCCACAAAAAGGACGATACAATGTAGAATCTTCTATTGTAGATGATGAAAGCGACATTGTAGTTGCAGCAAACCTTCTAAATCAAACAGGTTGGACTGTAAATAAAGACCAATTTTGGGCTATAAAATATTTCTCTCAATGGCGCACCCCAGTTTTAGGTTTACCGTACATATTCGAAAAAGAATTCCCTAGGTTCACCAAAGACATGGAAGAGTCCCGCATAAAAGAAATAAAGAGAGCGCGGGCACTCATGTACTCAGAAAAGAACAAAAACTCAGCAAAACGAGCACGTTTGATGAGTTCTTTGACCGTTTTGGGCACGTTTACCGACAAAACAGTCTATTTCACAACGGAAGCTGACTTTAGAGGTCGCCTCTATCTAAATTCTGAACTTGTTTCCTACCAAGGACCCGATTGGCTTCGATCTCTTTGGGAATTTAGCGAAGGAGTGCCCATTGAAACAAAAGAACAACGTAACTGGCTTTATATCCACGCTGCTAACTGCTATGGGTATTCTCGTATCTCCTACCTTGACCGTGTGTTTTTTGTGCAGAAAAACATGGATCAGATCTGTGAAGCAGGTCTTCACCCTCAAGAAAACTTAGCATTCTTAGAAGGAGCAACGGATCCTTTAAGATTCCTTGCAGCTTGCCGAGAGATTGCTCTCTTTAAGAAGCATGGCTTTGGGTATGAATCAAAACTTCCGATACAGCTAGATGCAACTTCTCAAGGAATACAGATATGGTCGTCATTGACAGACGATAGAGACTTGATGCATGCATCTAATGTATTACCAAGCACTGGCGGACCCAGAGATATATACGAAGAGTTCGCCTCAACCATGAACGAAATCATTCGTACAAGCAGCAGCAAACATGCTGCATTCTTCCGCTCTTACCCGATAGATCGAAAACTAGCAAAATCCGTGTTGATGATTATCCCTTACGGTGGGACAATGCATGGTGTAATGGATCTGGTTCACTCCAAAGATTGGAGGCCCTCCTCCAGAGCCCGTGTGTGGCTCTCTAAGACACTCTGGGAGCAGGCGTGTGATATCCTGCATGAACTAATGAAAGCCCAGCACAGAGCCTCACAGGCTGTGAGAGAGTCCTTCAAGGCTGACCCAGAGAAAGAGTTCTACGAATGGTCCTTGCCGAACGGATTAAACGTGCGCCAAAGATATCTAATTGATAAAAGAATAAGAATCAAGAATTCAGTTGGATCAACTATTCACCAATACAGGGTAGAAACGGACAGAAGAGATGTAGCTAAGAATGCGGCTGCATTTCCTCCGAACCTCATACACTCTATTGATAGTTGTATTTTATGTTTGTCTTTGAAGAATTTAAATAAGAAATATAATATAAAACACTTTATGACAATCCATGATTGCATTGGAGTTCATGCGGCTTATGTACCTGATGTTCATAAAGAGTTAAGTAAGTGCTTTAAAGAAACCTTAACGCATCCAAAGGTGCGAAAAGTATTTCAAAGTTTATCTTGTAATGGGGCTCTGGACCCTTATAATGGAGCCTCATTGTTGATGAGAGCCGAACGACTTTCATCATATCTTTTTTCCTAATCCTATTAACTCATAATAACAATAAAAATGAAAAATAATAAATTCAATGCTAATGATTACCAAGTTAAGATTGCGTCACCTGTTGGTGAAGCAATGTGGGCTTCACTCAAAGACCCCAAGAAGTGGCAACCGGGAGATGCAGGGCATTATCAAATGTCCCTAGTAGTCTCTAAAGAGGAAGCACAAGATCTAATTAGTCAATGCACTGGTGTCATCGAAAAGATGGTTGATCTTATACAAGACACTGAAACGGGGCGCCCCACAATGAGCCCTCACGATCCTTGGAAAGAAACTGAGGACGGCAAGATTGAGTTCCGCTTTAAGAAGCCTCACTTTGAGGCGAATGATAAGTATCCTGCATCAAAGCCTGTCCCGACGTATCTTCCCGATGGATCTAAGGTTGATTGGGAAAGCACAGAATGGGCTGTTGGTAATGGATCAACAGTTCAAGTCGGTGGTTTTATTCGTCCCTATTACGTTGGAACATTGGGACTGGGTGTAAGTCTGCGCCTAGCCGCTGTGAAGGTCATTGAACTTAAAAAGTTTGTGTCCGGTAACAGCGATGACTTCGGATTTGGTAATAGTGCCTCTGATGATGCGTCTTCGTCTGAAGAGTTCTCCTCCGCTGATTTCTAAATTCACCAGTCCCCACTGGAAGCCCCCATTCTTAAATGAATGGGGGCTTCCTTTCATTTAATGGATACAAACACACTTCTCATTTCTGGGAAACTCCTTCCCCCCGGAATCAACACATTAATCCGTATGCACTGGGCGGTTAGAAAAAAGAAACAGAAAGAGTTTCAAGCTCACGTTGTTGAGGAGTGCTCATGGTATACAGATTTTAAATACACAGAGCCGGTTAAAGTTGTCTATACGAGGAAGTCTATTAGAACAATGGATTGGGACAATGCGGCTGGATCATTCAAATTGTTGGGCGATATCATAGTAGACCTAGGTATACTGCCTGACGATAACCCGTCAATTATACACGAATTTCTTCCAAGACAAGAAAAGGTTAAAAAAAGAATTGAACAAGGATTCACAATCTACATTTGTTCGGCATCTCCCGTGCGATAAGTGCGGGTCAACCGACGCAAATTCATTATACGACGACGGCCATACGTTTTGTTTTTCCTGTAATAGTTATGGGAACCATAGCTCGGACGAAGAGGCAGATAAAGTAATGCAACCAACAAGAAAAATTAGTGATGAAAAATTTGCACCACTTACCAAGAGGAAGATTTCAGAGGCTACCTGTAAGTTCTACGATTACAAGGTTGGGACATATGGTGCAGAGCCCGCGCACTTCGCACAGTATTATGATCTAGAGGGCAAGCCTGCTGGAAGTAAGGTTAGGCTACCGAATAAAAAGTTCTTATGGATTGGTACACAGCCGGGGACATTCTTCGCACAACACAGGTTCAATAGCGGGAAGATGTTGATCGTTACTGAGGGAGAGATTGACGCCCTCTCTTACGCGGAGACGCATGGATGTCGTTGGCCTACGGTCTCTCTACCGAATGGAGCACAGAGTGCGACGAGTGTATTCAAGAGGAATTTAGAGTGGTTGGGTCAGTTCGATAAGGTCGTACTGATGTTCGATCAAGATGATCCGGGGAGAAAGGCTGCTGATGAATGCGCGATTCTGCTTCCTCCGGGCAAGGCATTCATCGCAACGCTTCCGGCAAAGGATCCAAACGATGTGCTTACAAGAGGCAATCCAGATGATCTCAAGAGGGCCGTGTTCTCTGCTAAGGAGTTTATTCCCGGCGGGCTAGTCAGGGGTGAGGATCTATGGGATCTTGTCTCGACTGTCCCAGAGGTTACGAGCATTCCTTACCCATGGTTATCAATGCAGCGTAAGACAAGAGGTTTACGCCTTGGAGAACTAACGACTGTAACCGCAGGTACAGGTATTGGTAAGAGTCAGGTGTGCAGGGAGATTGCATACCAGTACGCACAACAAGGATGGAGGATTGGTTACTTTGCACTTGAAGAAAGTGTTAGGAAGACTGCTCTGTCCTTTATGGCACTTCACTTAGGTATTCCCCTTTACAATCTGGAAGAAAACTATGAATCATTCTCTGATGAGACACTCAAGTCTTCGTTCGACGCTGCTGTTGGTAACGGTAACCTTGTTCTGTTTGATCACTTTGGTAGTTTGCAGTCTGACCGCTTAGTTAATAAGATACGTTACGCAATCAAGGCGCTAGACTGTAAGATCATCTTCTTAGATCACTTGTCCATTGTTGTTAGTGAGTTTGCTGACAGCTTTGAGCGTACAGCCATTGATACAACGATGACTAAGCTCCGTTCAATGGTTGAGGAGACAGGCTGTGCTATGATACTTGTGTCACACCTTCGAAGGGCTGATGGTAGAGCCCACGAAGAAGGAGGACAGGTATCTCTTGCACAACTCAGAGGCAGTCATAGTATTGCCCAGCTATCAGATATATGTATTGGACTTGAACGCTCCCAGCAAGCCGAGGGAGACGAGAAAAATTTAATGCACATACGTGTACTGAAGAATAGGTACAGTGGAGAGACTGGTCCGAGTGGTTATATTAGATACGATCCACCCACTGGGCGTATGCATAACCATGAAGATGAGCCCGATATGGATAATGAATTCGCAAGCATGTTAAATGAGGAAGAATAATGCACACGGTATTCGATATAGAAGCAGATAATCTAGCAGATAGCGTAACAAAAATACACTGTATCTCTCTCTCTACAGATGGAGGTGAGCCCGTATGTTACACAGACATAAATAAAGCTTTCGCTATTCTTGATAAGTCTGATGTACTTATTGGTCATAATATAATTGGTTATGATTTTGTTGTACTTCGTAAGTTATACTTTTGGAAACCTGCGAAGCATCAGAAGATTGTAGATACGCTGCCTCTTTCTAGACTGGTGTGGCCCGACATCATTAACAAGGATTCTAATTTACATGAGTTTCCTAAGAACTGTTGGGGTAAGTATTCTCTTAGGGCATTCGGTTATCGTATGGGGATGCATAAAGGAGACATTGAAGATTATTCTGAGTACTCTGATGAGATGGCGGAGTACTGTAAACAAGATGTAAGGATTACATACGAGCTATATAGACTAATCAAGGCTGTGAAGGTATCAGGTGTCGCAGCAACTCTTGAGATTGAGTTTGCACAATTAGCACAAGATATGTATGAAACAGGAATAGCTTTCGATAAGGAAAAAGCTTACGAACTCTATGATGAACTAGAGGGAGTGAAGCAAGCGTGTTTATCTAAAGTCTCTGATTTAGTTCCACCAAAGGTTAGGGAGTTGAAGACTCCTGAGTACTGGGAGGATACGATCACGGGTGTTAAGTATGCTACGAAGTCGTCGGCCCCGTCTGTGGCGTTGCCTGATCTTAGGCGTGGACCGAATAAGCAAAAGATTACGGAGTTCAACCCAAACTCTAGGCAGCAGGTAGCTAAGTATTTAATATCTCAGGGTTGGAAGCCAGAGAATAAGACAGCTACTGGACTTCCTAGGGTAGATGAGGGTACACTTAATTCTATTACAGATATCCCAGCAGCCAAAGAACTTGCTCAGCTATACAGATGTAACAAACTGCTAGGTATGTTGCATGATGGTAATGAAGCATGGATCAAACTATCTCGTCAGAACTACGGAAGAGAAGAGCGTGTACACCCGACGCTAAGAACTCTTGGGGCAGTCTCTGGAAGGACATCGTGTGTACGCCCCAATCTTCAGCAGGTTCCCAGTCCTCGCCTACCGTATGGTAAGGAATGCAGACAGTTATTCTGTGCTGGTCCGGGGTTCACGCTTGTTGGGTGTGATGCGAAGTCTCTTGAAGTCAGATGCTTTGCACACTATATGGCAAAGTATGACTCAGGAGAGTTTTCCGAGGAGGTCGTCAAAGGTGATGTCCATGCGTCGAACGCTGAGATGATGAAATGCGATAGACAGACGGCTAAGAACACGTTCTTCGCGCTCATTTATGGGGCATCGATTAAAAAGATTGCTGATATGCTGGAGATTGACATTGTCCATGCTGATAACCTAGTGACGAAGCTCTTCCGAGAGCGTCCTGCTATGCAGCATCTCATTAATTCTGTTAAGACTGCTGCTGAGAGGCGTGGATATCTACAGGGACTAGACGGGAGGAAGCTGCATCCTAGATCACCACATAGTAGTGTTAATCTTCTCATTCAGGCAGCAGGCGCATGCGTTTCTAAACAAGCTGCTCTAAACATGAGGGACTCCATTATTAAAAACAAGTGGGGATGCCTTGGAGTTAAGTTTGTGGGTTTTATCCATGATGAAGTTCTCATTGAATCTCCCGTAGATAAAGCACCTGCTGTGCTCGACACAGCATGTATATCATTCAGACAAACAACAGATCAATTCAATCTCCGCTGTCCTATGGATGGAGAGGGATCAATAGGAGAAACATGGTATGACATCCACTGATAACAAATTAATATTAATAGATGCGGACATCGTATATCACAGAGCAGCGTTTAGTGGCGAGAGCAAGTTCGACTTTGGCGATACAGAAATACGCACTGCTGATGCTAGTGATGTTGCTGATATCTTTCATAACATTATCATTAGCATTGCTAGCCGCTGCGAGAGTGATCGTTTTATTCTTTGTTGGAGCGGCAGCCGTAATTTCAGATATGATCTTATCTCGACATACAAGGCTAACCGAGCGACAGTAAGACGCCCAGTCGTAGACAAAGATATATTTAAATATCTAAAGAGTCGCTACCCGTCAGCGCAGGTTCATAACATGGAGGCTGATGATGTAATGGGTGTGCTATCTGGGCCTGATACAATCATTGCTTCAGATGATAAGGATCTACTAACAATTCATGGGTTACATTACAAGCCCCGTAAGCCTGAGTTGGGTATCGTTGAGGTCAGCCCTGAAGAGGCGGATAAGCTCTGGCTTAAGCAGACCCTGATGGGCGACTCAGCCGATGGGTACAAAGGAATACCCGGAGTGGGCCAGAAAAAATCAGAAAAAATTCTGGAGAGTGGGGGATATACATGGCAGAGTGTAGCCCTCGCGTATGAGATGGCGGGCCTCTCGCAGGAAGAGGCACTGCTCAATGCTCGTTTAGCCCGTATATTACGTCCCGGTGAATGGGACTACACCAACAACGAACCTAAGCTATGGTCCCCGGAACAACAATCGTAGAACAAAAGTCGTTCATAACATATCAGCCCAACACTGAAGATAAAGGAGGAATATACTTTATTACCATGGTGCTACGAGATAATACGGATCATGAGTTCGTATTTACAAGCCGTGCAAACTACGCGCATGACGAGTCAGGTAAGGCGCACTTCGATTTATCGACCCTGAGTACAGCAGATTTTAACTATAGATGAACCAACATCAACTACTAGAGACACATGAGCACTTATGCGACTTCGCTAGGGATCTTCTTAAAGAGAAGGTACAGAACTATTCAGGAAATGGTGATGTATTTACGAACTTTAGTAGGGTGGAGCATCTTAAAATATGCACGACTACTACTGGGATTCTTGCGCGGATGGCGGATAAGTTTGGACGACTCATCACACACATCAATACAAACGGCGGCCTCGTCGGTAACGAAAGCTTTAAAGATAGTATTATTGACCTTATTAACTATCTTGTATTTCTATATTGCAGTGTTAGTCCTGAGCTAAAGGAAAACAAGTGGAAACAGTAGGCATTAAGGAGTGTACTTCGTGTAAGACTGAGTATCTAGAAGAGGAGTTCTATCGACGCAGCGACCGTGACAAACTGATGAGTCAGTGTAAGTTTTGTTACAGTGATACAGTAAAGAAACGACAACGTAAGCGGAGAGCAGAAAGGAAGGCGGCGTATAAAAACGGAGAGATCCGGCCCATCGAAGAGAAGTGGTGTAGGTTATGTGATGATGTAAAGTCATGGGAAGAGTTCTACATTAAGTATGACTCATCTGATCTGCTCAGTCATTACTGCCGTGAGTGCCACAAGAAAGATAACAGTCTATACCGTAAGAGACAGAATGCAAACAATTCCTGACGATCTAAAGGACTTTAGAAACTTTCTCTATGTTACGTGGAAGCATCTCGGTTTACCTGATCCTACTCCTATTCAGTATGACATTGCTGAGTTTATTCAGTACGGCCCTCGGCGCAGAATGGTTCAAGCATTTAGGGGCGTGGGCAAATCTTGGGTCACTAGTGCTTTTGTGCTTCATAACTTACTGCTTGATCCCGACAAAAAGATACTAGTTGTCTCCGCATCAAAAGCCCGTGCCGATGATTTCTCTACGTTCTGTCACCGTTTGGTTAGGGAGATGCCTATCTTGTCTCATCTTGAACCTAAAGACGATCAAAGAACATCCAAGCTTTCATGGGATGTTGGCCCTACTCGCGCTGCTCACGCTCCTAGTTGTAAATCAGTTGGCATCACTGGTCAGCTTACTGGTTCTAGGGCTGATCTTATTGTTGCAGATGATGTTGAAGTGCCGGGGAACAGCAGTACAGTTGGAGCAAGAGCCACACTTAGCGAAGCCATTAAAGAATTCGAAGCAATCATCAAACCAGAAATAGGAGAGATCGTATTCCTTGGAACACCCCAGTCACAAGAATCAATATATTCAGACCTCCCATCTCGCGGCTACGATATGCGGATTTATCCTGCAAGAGTGCCCGAAGATGAAACTATCTACGAGGGTGCGCTTGCGCCTTATATTAGCTCTCTGTCTAAAGGCGTTGGAGCAGCGACAGATCCAGATAGATTCTCTGAAGAAGAGTTGTTCGACAGGGAAGCATCGTATGGAAGGACTGGGTTCCAACTACAGTTCCAATTAGATGTCCGACTTTCTGACCTGGAGCGTTATCCTCTACGGCTTAGCGAACTTATTGTTGCTGATATTGATCCGGAGCTAGCTCCCGAGAAAATACTTTGGTCAATGGCGGAGTCATGGGCAGACTTACCAAACCTAGGGTTCTCTAGGGATAAGTTCTATAAGCCTCTGAGGATGGTAGGCGACATGATCCCGTATGGAGGATCTTGCTTAGCCATTGACCCAAGTGGCCGTGGAAAGGATGAGACGGCCTATGCTGTTGTTAAGTACCTTAACGGGTACTTGTACCTCGCGGACTGGGGAGGCTCCTCAGAGGGCTTCACAGAGCCTGTGATGAGGAAGCTGGCTATGGTCGCTAAGAAGTATCAAGTCAACATGATCCTCACAGAGAAGAACTACGGAGGAGGTATGTTCTCTGAGCTACTGCGCCCACACCTCAGAGAAATCTATCCCTGTACAATCGAGGAAGTGCAGGCGAAGTCAATGAAAGAAAAGCGCATTGCGGACTGCCTAGAACCCGTAATGAATCAGCACCGATTGATTATGGATGCTACAGCCATACGTAAAGATTACGAATCGACCCTTGACAAAGCCCCTGATGTTGCTGCACAGTACAGCCTCATTCATCAGATGTCCCGACTCACACGAGAGAGGGGCTCACTAGATCACGACGACAGGCTCGATGCAGTAGCAATGGCTGTTGAGTATTGGGTCGAGTCAATGTCTCGTGACGCTGACGAAGCGATCAAAGAAAGAAAAGATGAGCTACTTGATGAGGAAATCGATAAGATGTTCGATGTACTTAACCGAAAGTCTCCTTCGGATGGATCTCCTCGTTGGTTTGATGTTTAGTGAAAGGCAACACATCAGCAAGATCCGCAATCGGTGTGTCATCCGCATCAGACAAGGTCATGCCATGGTCTTTAAGGAGTTGACGGGCAATGTTGAGATCTTGTGATGTATAATCACCGTCCTCAATCTTACCAATTAAGGATTGGATGGTTAGATTCCATAGCTGTTCAAGTAGGTCTTCTTTAGACATGAGTGATCCTCCGAAAAATTTAGAAGATGATGGTGAGAACTCGCCTGTGACAATGGCACAGGTGATACTAACAAACAAGCTCTATTCAGAGCTTGTGGCTGAAGTGACTGAAAGACTAGTAGCAATACGTAAGATATGCTGTGCCACAGCACCAGTGATTTCCAACGATAACCCCGCAAGACCTATGTTTTTATCAATCATGCAGATACTAGATGAAGATATAAATATGGATCTCTTTAACTTAGGAGATGACGATGCCTGATCCTCTAAAGCAACTAGAAAAAGAAAATAAGAAGCTCTGGAGTATTATCCAGCAGCGTGATGGAATGACAGAATTGGTCCTTAGCCAAGTGGCCGAGTCTTTGAAGCGGTTTAAGTGGTCCCCTCCGAAACGTCGGCGTAAAGACCGGAATAAAAAGCTGGAGGAGGTTGCTGTTATCCACCTTAGTGATACTCAGATTGGTAAGCTAACAAAGAGCTACGACTCGACTGTTGCGGCACAGCGTATTAAACAGTTTGGTGAGACCGTCATTAAGCTTGTGGCTAATCGACGCACAGGGGCGAAAGTTGAGAGTTGCGTTCTGATGATTGGTGGTGATATTGTTGAGGGAGAGACAATCTTTACAACACAGCCGTGGGTTGTTGACTCTGATCTATGGGACCAAGCCATTAAGGTGGGTCCGAAGATTCTCGCTGACCTTATCATCAACCTTGCATCAGAGTTTAGGCACATACATATCGGAGCGGTTCCGGGGAACCATGGAAGGCCCTCTCCAAAGAGTATTGCAACCAGTCCTCGGACTAACTTCGATATGATATGCACACATATCGCAAGGCTCATGGTATCAAATGTTATTAAAGATGATAGAATCACATGGGACATCGACCATGATGAATTCTATTGTATTATCCCTGTCCTTGGTCATAACATCCTCCTCGTTCATGGGGATCAAATCTCTGGTGGTGGAGGGCTTGGAGGTTATCCGCTTACAGGACTGGCTAGGAAGGTCGCTGGATGGTCTGGAGCTATTCCCGATTACTGGGAATATATCTTCCTTGGGCACTTCCACAGGCCCATGGCTGGAGTCATCCAAGATAAGATGTTCTACGCCAACGGGACAACGGAGTCCGACAATGAGTTCGCTCTGGAAGTTATTGGCGAGTCGGGAAAACCTGCTCAAAGGGTTGTGTTCTTCAACAAGAAACATGGCTCAGTATCTGACAGCTTAGTGTGGCTAGACTAGCTTTTACCGGCGCGTTTCTTATTGCTTAATGTTGTATTCTTTTTGCGAGAGATAGCTTTAAGATTGCCTTTAGACTTATTCGATGTGTTGCCATCTACATGATGTGCTTGGCGCGGGTCACCCTTCTTAAGTCCTAGAGCCTGTCTGGATTGATTACGTTCTCCGCGCCGTTTAATCTCACGCGGAGATGATTGATCTCTACTGTACTCTTTCTTATAGTCTCTCATACGTCCTCTTCCGTCTCGTTTAATAGTCATAAATCACCATGAAGTTTAGAGATGCTGTTACACTCTTGTTGCACCAAGAGCCCTTGATATGTGAAGTAGTGGTTCAATTAACCACAAAGCTAGAGGATGATGAGTATGGGGAATGTACATTTGATTCAGCAAAGCCTCGTATAGAGATTAGAATTTCGAGGGCACTCCCGTTAGTTGCACAGCTTGATGCATTGATACACGAATGGGCACACGCAATGCTTGCAGGAATGCCCGAAGAGTTTCATAAGCATGGCCCTTTATGGGGTGTGTGCTTTGCTCGTTGCTATTGCGCTGTGTATCCAACTTAGTCTTTCTTATCTTTAGAAAGCATATCTGATGAACCATCAACGATGCTCTTAAGAATCGAACTTAGCGACGTCACAACAAGCGTAATCAAACCTGCCACTACTGCGATTGAATCAGCAGGAATAAACAAGCACGATCCCACGAAGGCGAGAACGAGGATCAGCAAGTAAAGGCCCGCAAACTGAGACAGGTGAATTGCAGCCAACTCACTTGCTGATTGTTGTGCTTTAATTTCAGCAAGCTTTGCTTTAGCTTCGACCTCGCGCAGTAAGACCTCTGCCCTTGTGTCGATAACCTGTGCTCTTTGTCTTGTTTCTGATTCGCTCATGTCTCCTCCGAGGGCTCTGATGAGCATACGGGACAGCCTTCTCCAGAGAGGCACTGACCCATGGGGGGGTAGCTTACGCATGATGTAGCCATGGTTAGTAGTAGTAAAATTTTTAGTGCCATCCGTTTGACCTCTGTAGCTTGACAAGAAGGACGATAAGAAGAAGCGCAATTAGCCCACCGAATCCAGCAGCGTGCCTCCAGTCAGCTTTATATGCACCACCATTTGCCATTGTTTCATCAAGGGCAATCTCCTTATCTACAGTCGCATCAATCATTAATGATTGTTCTCTGATCTCTGCTCGTTCTTCCCTAGATGGACCTTTATCAATCGGTGGAAGATGCCATGTAAAAGCAGCATATGTAGATTCTGACTCTCCTTCATACCCGTAATATGGGGCATTTCGGAAAGCTTCCCCGCTATGTGTTCCAGATCCTTGCCCGTAAGTAAACTCATCAGGCATTAGAGCGTCCCCTACTTCTGTAGCTGTACAGGAAGTAAGAAGAAAGAGAACTATTAAAGCGGCTTTCATGCAACCTTGTCCGAAGCGGCAGCATTCGCAGCCTTCTTCGCCTTAATTTTCTTTGCAGCGAATAGACCAGCAGCACCAGTTAGCAGAGCAGCAACAGCACCACCAAGCTCAGGGTTACCCGTCATCATAGTGGTAATCATACCACCTTGCTCTGCAAGAGCAGGAGCGTTAGACAGGATGGAGTCGCCCATCGCAACTGCCTGCTCTTCTCCACCGGGGAGAAGTTTACCAACAGTTGCACAGGCAGGAAGGAAAGGGATTGCAAGGATGTATAGTTTATTCATTTTAGGTCTCCTAAAGGGGCCAATCATCTGGTAAGAATAGTTCGGCCAGAATACGATAATAAAGTAAGTTAGTTAGTGGTGTGATTTTTCTGAATTGATAACTTTCTTTGCCCATTGTGGGCCTGCCGAGAGCCATGTCGTATGCGAGCCCCATACCTTTCCCTACGTCTCTGACAGTATCTAGAGCGGGGATACTCAGGAGCATCGCTTTATTAGTGGGACTAAAGAAGGTCTCTCCAGTCAATGGTTTTGCGACTACATCGACTAAGTCTGGAACGAGTCCCATAAAGCCTGACCGAATGAGTGCGCCTTTAACCCAGTTATCCGGCTCTAGTTGTTCCCTAAGCTTAGCGGGGTCATCATGGAAGTGCAGGTAAGACATCCCGTAGTGTGTGCCGAGACCACCAGCAAACATTGTTGTAATGTTGCTGAATGCAAACCTATCCATAGCTTGCACGTTTCTAGCCAAGTGGTTCGACATTGAAGACATTGAGAACGTCCTGAATTGTGTGAGGAACTCGCCCACATTCCCCCCGACTGATCCTTGGAGAATAATCGCTGGCTGGTCCCATGGTAAGGAACGCTGTACGACTTGCCTGATGTTTGCGGCAGACATTGTTCTATACTTAGCCGCAGCAGTCGGGTCCATTAAGTCTGTGTTTAGTGTATGAATAGGACGACCGCGTATCTTTTCAATAGTTATGACGCCGTCCTGTTTCATAGCATCAAAGATCTCAATAAGGTCATCTTGAGATACACCGAGAGTTGCAAGGCGCTTCTTTGAAAGTGCCTTTACGTTACCCTCTACAGCAGATTCAATAAGGAATTCAGTAAAGTTTTTGTGTGCTACCCAATCGCTGTATACGTTGACTTGACGGAAACCGCTCAGCTTTGAAATACGAGGAATTGCATAGGCTTGTGCGCCATATAGTTTACCAGATAATGAGTTGGAACTAATTAGTGAGCTACCGGCCTCAATTAGTTCGTGCTGGGCATAAATCAAAGACATATCATGTTCAACACTACCCATACCCAAGTGTGTGTGAACGTATTCTCTTGCCTGCTTCCACGTTACTTTACCATTAACTGCATCATTCCGCATACGGTTAAGTATGGGCATATGTTTTGACATGGAGCGGAATAGACCATGACTAAATGTGGCTGTAAACGCTTCGGGAAGCTGAGCAGCAACAAAACCCGGAAGCTTAAGTACTGTCGCATATTGCCTAGTTACAGCAAGGATTGCACCCAACCGACCCCGCTCAAATCTTGGCTCATTCTCAAGGAACTTACGCACAAGCTCAAGTTGACGACCAACTTCCCCAGGGTTTCTGTGCATATCAGTTGCAATACTATGTATATCACTAAATAGGTGCTCAATCCTCTTAGGCTGATATGTGTCGGTCCAGAACTGCTTTAGTAGTTGACGCTTCTGTGCAGTTGAGATAAGGTCAATTGTATACCGCTCAAGAGAGGCACCAACATTAGTTTCAAACAGATCAGAAACTTTAATTGTTTTACCATTGATTAAATCTGGAAGAGCCGTTT
>VTLG01004689.1_pt1 | contig 15371 bp, 24 predicted proteins | sample 4694571 | NCBI WGS metagenome assembly VTLG01 (sample SAMN12604809, study PRJNA352737) | marine metagenome | biome: ENVO:00000447; feature: ENVO:00000209|ENVO:00000569|ENVO:01000036; material: ENVO:00002151; isolation source: viral sequences binned using virsorter ...
ATATTAAGAACCACGATGTTCTTATAGGTATTCAAGGATCAAATACTCAATACACTCAATATCTTTTCCATGATGAATGTAATACAGGTACAACAAACCTTAGTACTTGTGTAAATACTAATTGGAATAGCACCGCCTACAACACTCTTCTCGAAAACAAATCCCTCAATTATAACAACGCTTGTTCTTCTGATCCTTTAAGTAGTTCAGAATGTGCAGGCTATGCTGCTGCTTATTTAACTCAACAATGCGGTTTAAATTCTCTACATTCTACTTCTTGTCCTTTGTATTGGGAAGCTTACGATGATTTACAATGTGATTTAGATCCTCAATATGGTCCTTTTTGTGCAGGTTATACACAAGAAGAATCAGTAGCTTACTATGTCGAAGATGATTTTGATTATGGATACGAAGAAGAAGATCAATATGGTTACGAAGAATACGAAGAGACATACTATGATGATGATCCATATGCTAATATGGAATTTACAGACGAGGAATGGTATGCTATAGATATAGAAGAATTTGGACAAGAACAAGTTGATGAGTGGTATGGTACAGAAGTCGCTTTCAATGAAGATGGAATGGTTGAATGGGATAGTACAGAGTATGAATCATATGATGATATAGATATTGTAATGGATGAATACGATGAACAACTTAGATTAGAAGAAGAAACATATTATGAAGAAGAATATTTTGAACCCTTTGAATCCTTTGAAAATGATTTGCCTTTGTTTGAAGATGAATATATAGACATACTTGCAGATGTTTATGAGTTAGATATTTATGAAACTTCTTTTAATGAACCATTAATGTTTGAAGAATTTGAAAGACAAGAGATAATGCAAGAAGAAGAAGAATATTTTGAAGAAGAGGCCATTGAATTTTTAGAATTTGAAACTGTAGAAGAACTAGAAGAATGGTTTGAAGAAGAAATGGAAACAATAGAAGAAGAACAAATAGAAGAAGAGATATTTGAAGAAGAAATAGAACTTGTTGAAGAAGAAATAGAAGAAGAGGTTGAAGAAACAACAGAAGAGACTGAAGAAACAAGGGTAGCAGAAGAAGAAAAGAGTGGTGTAAGTAGAGAAATGCAATTGAATGTTGTTGCTAGTACAATACAAACAGCCGCTAATAGTGTTGGTGGAACGACAGCAGGTACGTCTATTCATGCTACTGGAAATACAAAAGCTTCTGGCGGTAGTGTCGCAGGAAATACAACAGCTACAGCCGTAACCAGTAGTATTACAGGCGGACAAAGTATGTCAAACTCACCGAGCATTTCTGCTCAAGTTGTTAGTTCAGTAGTACAAACACAACAAGTTTTAAATAGTTTTAATGCCGACAGTAGTATTACTAATACTGTAGGTACACAAAATACAGCAATGGATAATACCAACAGCAACAGTAATGTAGCAGTAGGTGAAACAACCACAACAACTACTGCAACTACGGACAATACTAGTGTTGCAAGTGATACAAGTGGTGAAAACAATACAGCAGTAGGAAATACAAGTAGTGACAATAATGTAGCAGTTGGCAATACTGGTAGTTCACAAAACATAGCAGTAGGTTCAGTACAATCTGAGATTACTGTAGCCGTTGCAGAAGTTTCTACAACTTCAGAGGCCGATAATGTCGCTGATAAAATAATAGCTAACAATATAAAACAACAACAAGAACAACTAGAAGAAAAGCAACAAGAGACAGGTGAGTATGCAGATTCCTCCACTTTGATTGCTTTTATGGGATTTGTACCAGGATTTAGTGATTACAGGCAAATAGAAATGCCTAAAGCTTCAGCTTGGTATGAACCAGAAGAAATTTATACTACCGCCTCAATACCTGATAATACACAGGCATTTTACAATATGTATGGCGATAGTTTAAATGGGTTAAATGCCCTAAAAAAATTACAACCTAACTTATAAAAGGAGAATACTATGGATTGGTTTCAATCTAAAACAACACAGCTAATAGCGTTGGCAGGTATTGTCAGTACATTAGCAGGCTTTGGTTATCAAGGAGCTACATACGTTAATAGAATAGAAAACCTAGAAAATAAAATAGGTAGAATAGAAGGCACAGAAGATGCTCAACAAGAAATTGAAGAGAGATTTAGTGCAATAGAAACTTCTGTTAATTATATTAATAAAACAATTGATGATAGTATTATGCCGATGGTCAAAGAAAATGAAAACATGACTAAGGTATTAGATGTCGATATGGCAACTGTTGAAACAAAGATAGAATCTTTAGAAAGCAGAGCTAGACAGCTTGAAAAGATTAACGATAACCCTTTAGCAAATTAGTAAATAAAAATCTACAAGCTAAAACAAACACAGCTATAAAGAGAGCTAGTGCTACACCATATAAAGAAGTATAAATACTTTTATCTTCTTTTGGTACTATTATTGGCGGAGGCTTCTGTTCTTGGGGTTTAGGAGTAGACTCATTGATTTCTTCATCGAGCTTATCTACTATTGTTTTTGTTGCATCAACTGGAATAGAGATAAGAACTTTACCTAAGTCTACTGTTTCATCTACAACTGCATTACCTACTTTTTTACTAGATTCAACTGTTGTTTCAATTACTGTACAAGAAGTTATAAATAAAAAAAGTAATAATATTTTATTCCACATATTGAATAGCATTTATTTCATCTTCTAAGTATCTGTGGATACCTTCTAATTTAATAGTGCCTTCTCTTATTAGTTTCTTTATTATATAAGCATCGTCTTTATTTCTAAAAACTTTATCTACATCTTTTATTGGTAGGCCGCCTAAATCTGAGACTAGGTTTCCTTTTACATCCAGGACAACTTTAAAAGTTAATAATGTTGCTTCCACTATATTATCTCACAAGCACCAGCAGTACAGGCTAGTTCTTTAGTATTCTCAGTCATGTCTTCCTTTTCATATTCAGTAATAAGATCCCAATCAATTTCGTGAACAGTCTTATTCATCCATTCTTTATATTCTGTTTCAGTTATCTCTTGATAAGGTGCTTGTTGATATGAATGATCTGCATACGGAAGGAACGAGACACCAGATATACGATCAAAGTTATCCCATACCCATGCTCCAACCTTTAACCATTCAGTTTCTCTGACTGAGATAGTGGCTGATGGTTTATGTTCGCACCAATGATCTTGATACATCTTCCAAATTTCTAAATGTTCTATGGCTGAGAGATCTATTCTTGTTAAAGATTTACTTGGTGACTTAATAGGAAAATAGAATACTAAGGTGTGTTCTGGTTTAGTTATATCATCTTCGTGATAGACTCCTTGATCTACCATTAACTGTGCTAACGGATCTTTTTTATCAGCACGAACAGTTCTTAGATAATACTCGCTATGTCTAGTATGAATACCACTAGCACTATCGACTAACTGGCTTACTGTTCCGCTTGGTTTAACACAAGTAATAGCGACTGATTGTTTAATACCTAAGTTAGCTGACCAGCCTTCGTTCATTATAACGGCTCTCTTTTTCAAAGCTTCTAATCTTTTTGATAAGTTATTTCCTTTAACCATATTAGTATTGTCCATAATACCAGTAAGAGAGACACCAAGAAGAGCTTCTTCTTCTGTGTTTGTTTTCCAAGCCTTTGTCAAATATCTAAAGTTCGTTAATGTTGCTTGGAATGTTCCGAGAATTGTTGCTAGCTCAACTTTATTTTCTAAGTCTTTCCAAGTATCTTTAGGCCTAACAACAACCTCTGTTAGATTGCAGAATTGTTTATTGCGTAATATTATTTCACTACAAGGATTACATCCAAAATCTTTGTACTCTTCTCGTCTACCGTTCTTAGCAGCTTGTTCTTCAGCAGCTTGGCGATTAAAGATACCACGTTCTCCACTTTTAGATTCGTATAGTGATGCCCACTCTTTAATAAATGGCCCCATCTCTACTGAATCTGTATAAGCTACAGAATTATTCGATAACGCTCTATGTTGGCTATGTTCCCACCAGGAACCCGACTTAGCGTTTCTCATTCTTTCATCTGAGAGATTGCTGAGTGAGATTAAAGCACTACGTCTAACACCACCCACTACAACAACCTCTGCTATCTTACACATTAGATCGTGGCAATCTATTGATACTAATTTCTTTTGTCCTTTTGTCACAGCATCAAAGAAAATATTAGATGTGAATGTAAATAAATCATCTAAAGGTGCTGGACCACTAGCACGACCACCGAAAGTTTTAAGTCTTGCGCCTTGTGGCCTAACATTACTAACATCTAGTTTTGGTATTTGTCCTGCGTATAATAAAGATAAGAGTTCTTTGTACGCTTTTGCCCACCCAATTTTTGAATCAGCAACTTTAATGACTGTATCTGTATAGTTTATTTCTTCTGGAAGATCTGGAAGTTTATTAATATATTGTCTTTCAACACTAAAGCCAACACCTGTGCCGCACATTAGAATATATAATGTCTCATCGAATGCACGAATGTTATCAACAGCAACATAACTACAATTAAAACCTGCAACATTGTCTCTTTCTAAGGCTTTACCTGCTGACATTAATGCTCTCATACTTGGCATAATATCCAAGTTAAGCACAGCGCTTTCTAATTGTGATCTTATATCTGATATATCCGTATCATTATTCTTTTTTAAATGTTCTTGCATGAAGTCGAAGTACCTAGTAACTGTCTCTTGCCAAGTCTCTCTTCTTCCTGTATCTTCGTTCCATCTAGCATATCTACTAAGATGTATAAACTCTTGATATGTTGTAGGTAGTTTAGTCTGTTTCACTTTTTGTTTTCTCCTCTGTCCACAAATGTATTGCTATTATTGCATAATGAATAATCTTTAATAAGTCTCCTTGATTCTTATATTCTCCTGTTACAGAACAAGGTTTTTTGCCGTATCTCATAGCGTATTTCATTATGTTCCCTATACAAAAGGATTCTCCATATCCTGCATCTATAATCATATCTGTTGCTTGATACTTTCCATAGCCATAATGTCTCTCATATGTACTGTCTACATATCTTTTTATTTGCTCTATTGTGTAGTTTTCGTTGAATTTATAAGTAATCTTATCTTCTTCTTTAGTCATTTGTTTTCCTTTTAAATCTAATTCTTTATGCGCTTGTGCCATTAATTTGTTTAATACTATTCCTCTAACTTTAGTGTCTACTTCCATTTAAGATACTCCTTTATATATTAAAACAAAACCAAAAAAAATAAATAAAAAACTTAAAATTGTTTCAATAATAGAACCTTTTATTGTTGTTGCAAAAAGATTGTTTAAATATCCTAAATAGCCCAAGATATATAAGTCGTCTTTTAGTGCTAACGATGCTAAATCTATAAAAAACAAACCATTAAATATTATAGTAAACCCTAGTGTAAAATATAATAACTTTTTATAATTCATTCTTCTCTCCATTCTTTAGGTAAACTCTCTGTGCTGTACCACCTAAATCCGTTCTTTGAGGCCCATTCAGCGTGACTTCGTTTAGTTCCATCTCTTCTTCTCTTTGCTCCTGGCATAGGTGCAGAAGGATTAGAGAATAAGAATACTAATTCACAATCATCTGGCAATACTTCTTTAATCCATTTGTATTTATTATATTCAGCGTAATCCCAAAATCTGCCTTTGGCCTCTAAGTATATTATCTTATCTTCTAAGACGCGTATAAAATCAGGATGATACTTATGTGGAATTGAATACTCTATGATTCCTTTATGGTGTTCCCAATGTTGTAGTTCTTCTTGGTGAAGATCGTACTCCCACTTAGAGTCATATCCTTTAGGCAGTCCTTTTTCAATTGGTCTTTTCTTTCTTGGTTTTCTTTTCATAATTAATGTATCATGTCTTCATCTTTAGGAGGTTGCATTCCGTTTTCTCTTATTACTATTTCTGCTTTTATAAGTTCTTCTAAACGAGAAAGCAAATTAGTTTCTATTTCTTCTAGTTCTGCACCAGAGTAAAGAACACCTCCAATAACAATTATTAGTTCTTCTAAAGGTACTTTATTAATATCTATATCTATAGATTCTGAATCAACCATAAGTTATCTCTTCAACTCTTGGTTCTTTTGCAACCTTTGTGAAATACACTAACTTGTTTGAGTATTTGAAAACTCTTAGGCCTTTACCTTCGTTAGCGTCTTGGTGACAAGTGTTTTTATGTCGACAGTAAACACATCCAGTAGGCAGTTTCATGTTACCACTTTTACCGTCTGTTACACTAGTATAGCACCTATCTGGAGGACTGTCAATAGTTAAAGAATCTTTTATAGTTTTTATTCGTTGTCGTATGTTTGGTTTATCTAATTCATCTGGACAATATAAAGCTAACTCTCCAGTTTCTTTGTTTAGTGCCAGGAAACCTCCATTCTTTTTTTGCTCTGCCTCTTCATAACCAGAAAGCTGAGACAAGTAACCAAAAGGATCATCTTCTCTAAGTGTTCCATTCTTAAACTTTCTAAAAGCAAAACCAGATGCTGTTTTTATATCAACAACTTCCCCATCTATAATACAATCCATATGACCAACAACACCGTCTACAGAAACCTCTTTTTGTTCTCCTTCAACTTTATGTCCAGATAACTTAACAAGCAACAAAAGTACTTCTTCTAATATATGGCCGTACAAAAATTTAATAAACACATTAGGTTCTATTGGTATTTGCTCTTCTTCTGATTTTAAATCATACCACAACTGTCGTAAAGGTTTTCCAACATTGCTCATGCGTAAATTATTTTTATCTGTAGGTTGTCTAGGTGTAGACCAAGATTTCAAAACATTCTTCATGGCCTCTCCAAAATCATCAATTTGTTTGTCAGATAAATTTAAAGATTCTCCATCGTTCAAAACAGATATAGTGTCGTAAACATCTTGTACTACTGTGTCTAGTTTTTTATTCATAGTAAGTCTATATTTAATTTAGCTACTAGTGGATCAAGTTTAAACCATTCTCCATTTTTAGAATCAGATATATTACTAAGTTTTTTAAGAACCTTCTTCTCTGCTGATCTTCTGTCCTTAAACCATTTAGAATAATATAAGTTATAATCTCTAAAAGGACTTCCAGTTTGGTAGTTTTTTACTCTGTCTTTAGCATCAACAGCCATCCCAACTTTTACCCAACCTTCAAACGAAGGATTAGTAATAACATAAACTTCACCAGACTGTTCTTTGTTATATAATAAATTAGCAAGTTTCGTTATAGCTTTTGGGTTTTTTACTTTTCCAAAAACCAACCTACTGACATTACCTCCTTGTCTAAGGTAACCATCTAAACTTCTAAATTTTCTTTTATAATAAACCAGACCGTCTTCGTTAAGATGATGATTTATACCTACTTTTCTCCAGGAAGTTCCGTCAAACCTTCTTCCGTCTTCCCTTATATCTCCGTTATTTGCTTTAATGTGTTTCACTCCAATTATCTCCTACCTTATATTCAGCATCCAAAGGACACTCCATGTTAAAATAATCTCCTGCATCTTTAATAGCTTGGACAGCAAGAGAACCAAAAGTTTCTACATCTTTTTCCACAACCTCTACTTGCCATTCATCATGTACATTAGCAACAAACTTAAAATCTAGTTTTTCTTTTGTTGCTTTATCATTTAATAGCATAAGGGCCTTTTTCATTACGACAGCACCTGCACCCTGTAATAAACTGTTTAAAGATGCGTGAGGATGTCGTATATATATTTTCCTTCCGTCTAATCCTTTGAGAAAACCTTTTCCACTTGCTTTCGATACTCTCTCTCTAAGTCTTCTAAATGCAGGGTTATTAGCAAAGAAATGTTCTTTAAGTCTTTTTCCATCATTTGAGCTTCCTCCAACCACTTGCCCAATTTTTTTATCTCCTGCTCCGTATAGTAAGGCATAGATGAAAGTTTTCGCCTGATTTCTTGATTGAAGTCCTGCAGTTTCTTGATTTCTTTTGTGGATATCTCCATATATTATCTCCTGTGTAAATTCATCGTCTTTCATATAGTGTGCTAACATTCTTAGTTCTAAACCAGAGGCATCTATACCTACCAATCTATATCCATCTGGAACAATCCAACAAGATCTACATTCTTTTCCGTAAGGACTTTTTAAACTAGGTATTTGTTGGGTATTAGGATTCCTGGCAGACATCCTACCAGTTATTGCTCCAGTAGATATAACAAAACCATGTATTCTGTTATCATCTGCTACAGCAGAAATCCAAGAATCAATAAGAGCTATTCTCTTCTGAAGTAGTAAGTAATCAGCTATAAGTTTAACTTCTGGAATATTATCTATTTTACTTAGTCTTCTTTCGTCAACAATTGGTTGGCCCGTAGGAGTGAAGTCTTGTGGTTTCCATCCAAAATCTTGTAAGTATTCTCCTATTTGTTTCCTTGAGCCTAAGTTAAAATCTTGTAGTTTCTTTCTCATAAACGGTTTTGGTGTAGGAGTAATCCATTCACCATCATCATTTTTCTCTGGTTGTTGTAGTAATATATCAGAAAAAACTTTTTCGTATTCTTCTTCTGTCAATCCTCTTTTAGATAATGTGCCGTCCTTCTTTATGTATGGGATAACTTCACGAACATCTACAAGTTTAGGTTTAAAAACTTTATGAACTTCGTCTTCTGCGTTTTGCATCTTCTCTCGTAAGTCAGCAGATAACATAGTTGCTTGATAAGTGTTAAATAAAAAACCATTTTCTTCTTGTTGTTTTAAAATTTTTGAAACTTCTTGTTCAATCTCTACGCTTTCTTCTGAAAAACCAACAGATTCTTCTTTAAGTTTTTCATAAACTAAGGTGTTTAGTTGCACATCACGAACACAATAATCCAACATTTCCTTAGAATACCTCTCATATTCAGAAAAATCGTGTTTAGGAAACTTCAAACGGTATCCCCACATTCCTAAACTATGGCCTCCTTCCCTGCTGGGATTGAAAAGCCTTGATAAAGCTAATGTATCTATAACTTTAATGTTGGATAGATCAACACCTAAAAGTCTATGTACTACTGGAATATCGAAACCTATTACATTATGTCCTATTAAAGTGTCTGCTTTTTGTAATAACTCAAGAGCCGACTCCAGTTGGTGAGGAGCAAACTTATAAATCTGACCAGAGTCAGCATCTTGAGCAACGATACACCAAACCTTAGTGGCTTGGACATCATCTGTTTCTATATCAAAAACTAAATCCATTGTAAATCTCCGTTTTCTTTTTCAAACGGTTCTCTTTGTAATTCATGGAGTCTTCCAGTATCTCTATCGTATAAAAGACTGGTAGCGTAACCAACATCTCCAGTATATCTAGATTTTAAAACACGAAGGACAGTAGTGTTGGCCTCTTCTATATCTTCTGCTTGTTGATTTCTTTCTAAAGCTATCACAGTATCACTAAGTTGTGCTATAGATTGACTTCCTCTTAAATGACTTAGGTTTACTTGTATGCCGTTTTCGTGTCCTTTGTTACCATCTATTCTTCTTAGATGCGATACCAGGATAAGTCCTGCACCTGTTTCTTCTACAATACTTCGTAATCTCGTCATAATAGCATCAATAGTTCTTCTTTCATCGCCTTCTGTTGTAGAGCATACCAACATATGAAGATGATCTACAATTACCCATTTACAATTACAACCTATAATCATAAATCTAAGCTTTGAAAATATTTCTTCAATATCATTTGTTCCAAAATGAGAATGAATCCATAACCTACTGTTCCCTTCATCATCTTTTAAAATGTCAAAGTAAGAATCTATTTCATCTTTAGAAATTAGATCTCTGATGTGGTCTATATATAATCTTGTGTTGGCCTCAATAGATAAAACACCATCTACAGTTCTTCGCCAGTCTTCTTCTAAAGCTATGATTCCAATATTATCATCTGTCTGTTTGATTAAATGGTGTGTAAGTTCTCTGGTAACACTACTTTTCCCTAAACCACTTCCAGAAGTTAAGGTAAGTAAAGTTTTTTGTTGTAACCCATGTATTTTTCTATTCAAACCGTTCCATGCAAAAGGAACAATGGCCTTCTTTTCTCTTTTATGAAAGGCCTCTCTTTTTTCAAAAACATTTATAACACCAGTAGGTGTGTATTTCTTAGCGTTCCAAAAACAACTAACAAATTTTTTGTATTCGTTTTTGACTAACATATCGTTAGGATCTTTGAAACCTTTTGGTAAAGACATGATCTTTGCTTTTCCTGGTTTCAAAAGTCTTGCTACTTTTTGAGAGGCCTCTCTACCTGCCTTATCATTGTCAAAACAAAGTACAACATTATCGAAACCTTCCACGAATTCTAGATTGTTTCGTATATCTTTTTCTGCGTTTCCTGCACCGTTTTTAATAGAGACAACTGGAAAACCACCAGATAATTGATAAACAGCCATAGCATCGCATTCGCCTTCTGTAATTGTAAGATATTTACCATCTTTAAATAATTGTTGACCAAAAAGAACAGTTTCTGTTATGTTTCCTTCCCAAGAGAATTTTTTATCTTTAACTTCTCTTGTTTTTGTAGCTACTTTATCTCCGTCTTCGTTGTAGTAAGAGTAATGATGCTTACTGACACTACCATCTAATGAGTGTGTTGTTGTCACATTAAATTTTCTTGTGGTTTCTTCTGATATTTTTCTATCTGGCAAAGCACTAAATGAAGAAGTGATGATAGTAGTTTTCTTAGGAATGTTTGTTGTAGATTCTGTTACAAGACCTTCTTCGTAATTAGGTATTCTTGTTTGACAACTGAAACAATATCCAGAACCATCTGAATTAATACCAAAACATTTTTTATGTCCACAACCAGGACAATCCAAATGCGTCTTTACAAATTTACTGTCTGAATTTTTACTCATTATTTGCTCCCATTAATGAAATTAAAATTTACCTACCGCCCTACCGAAGTTTAATTACGGTACTTCTTACCTCGCGCATATTAAGATTAGTAATATAAAAACGAAAAGAATATTCGTTCACGGCCTATTACTTTGATTATCTTAATATCGATTAGTCCTCTTCTGGAGGAAAAGCATCTGTTTCTTCGATATCAGCGTTTTCTTTTTCTTCAGTTACACTATCGTTCTCAGAATCGTTTCTTAATTGAACCAATATATTAGCCCAACCATTTCTTCTGATTTGAGTATCGATTCTTCGATCATCAAGTTTGATACTTTCTGAATCAAGCATAACAATATTGTTAAATGCTCTCAATTCTGCATTAGTATCCATTTCATCTTGAAAAAATTGAACATCTTGAATAACTACAGATATTCTATTATCTTCTTTTGTATGCATTTATTTTCCTTTTTTTAAAAAATTAAAATTGAATTTCATTTGCGTCTGGATCATATTCCTTCAGATTAGTTATCATAACTCCTTGTAACTCAAAGAATTTTCCAAACTTATTATCATAAGGTTTAACTTGAACGACACCTTCAGAACCATTGCCTACAATAACATCCATTGGTTGCTTATCAGCATCTAGGAGTTTAGGTGGTTCATTGAGTTTTTCAATAGTTTTTCCAGTATCTTTGTCAGTCCACTTTCTTGAGACTGTGCGCTTTGCTGTCATTCTATGTTCACCATCTTCGTTAGTGTTGATTTTGTATCCTTCTGACAAGAATTTTTGAGCGTCTTCATCACTTAACACCATTGTTACGGTGAATTTATGGGGTTCAAATCTAGTTTGTGGTGTAGTGATGTTGCACCATTCCAGATATAACGGAGTTATTAACATAGTTATTCCTCTTTTTATTTAGTTATTATTATTAATGAAAATGTAAATAGGCATTGTTTATAGCTCGTTTGTTACCTCAGAGGGTAGAGTGCAGGTATAATTTTAATAGGATTACCTCTTTGTTCCTAACCTATTTAAAAACCACATCTTGTCGTCTTGCTATATTGATTCATTATTGTCAACGAAATAAAAGTGCAATAAAACCTTCTACATCCTTTTATCAATATCAGCTTTTTGGAGTCTTGTGTGGCCTTTGTTAAATTCATATTACGGATTATATCATTTTTTATAGACTATTACAACTAATTTCTAAATTAAATTTGATCTGGATAGTTTTGTTTACTATAAAAAGCTCTTTCATTTAAGTATTGTGTTTCTTCTGTGTCTAATATACAACGGCCTATATACTCCACAACTTGAGGAACGACAGCATTACCTAGCTGTCTAAGTCTGTATGCCCTTCTGGGAATCCCATCATCCATTCCACTAGGTTGACTGATAGGTAACCATTCCTTTTCTCTCGTTCTGCTACGCATGGCGCTAATCTGTATTTGTGAGCATACTTGGCTAGATTCCTCCAATCTTTTGCCGTATCTTTGTAATCTCTCGATGTTGGGGTAGGCAACGATAAAAACTCTTTCCCTTCTGTGAATTGCACCAACGGAACAAGCGGATATAATATGCCATTCCGCATCATACCCGATCTTCCAGAGATCTTGTAAGACCAATGCAAGTCCTTTATTTCTAAGGGATGCGACATTTTCGATAATTGCCCAGGAAGGTTGTATTTCTTCAATGAGTCTTGAGAATTCTTTCCAGAGGCCACTTCTTTTTCCTGTGATACCTCCTGTTTTGTCTCTGTCGATGTTCGCGTCTGAGATGTCTTGACATGGGAATCCTCCCACAATAACATCTGGTTTTTTAATTCTTTCTTGTTTGATTTTTTCATAAGTTAAATTATTTATATCGTTAAAAATTCTAATGTCTTGCCAATGTTTTTGTAAAACCTTTTGACAATCCACATCGTTCTCACAAAAGGCAACAGTCTTGAATCCGTTTGTTCGTTCTAATCCAAGACTGAAACCTCCTATTCCAGAGAATAGGTCTAAGACATTTAAAAACATCTATCTTAGTTTCCAGGAATAATCTTTTTCTATATCGTCAAGTCTTTTTTGAAAATCAGAATAAGCATTAAATTCTTCTTGTTCTTTTTCTCTAGTATATCTAAGTATTCTTTCTTTTCTTCTGACTGACGGCCTTATCTCTGTGTAAAGTCTCCATTCTTCAGCATATTCACTAGGAAGGTCTTGATCATAACCTCTAGGACTTAAACCATCTTTCAAAGCGTGTTGTTTTCTTCTGCCGTTGGCTCTCAAACGTCTTTGTAATGACGGATTCCTAAACTTGTTCTCTAATTTTAAGAATAAGTCTGCCTCTTTTTTTTCTTTATTTGTTTTGTAAGGTATTCTATATTTATAAGCTAATGCCATTGTTTGTTCCTCTTATTGATGATAGTTAAATTGTAATTTTAGGGTATGCTAGGGTATTACCTAGTGTTAGAAAGTGTCTTAAAACGCAAATTAGAAGGCTTAAAAACATAAAAAATTCTAAAATAGTATGTTTTGTGTACTTATTAGCTAACATCTTTCTGTAATTGCTCTAAGGTTAAGTTTGGATTTCTTTTTAATTTCTTGTAAATCCACTTCAAAGAATAGGCACTCAATAGAAACCTATTGTTCATAAACACATGAGTTTGTTCTGTTAAATATTCGTTTAGATTCTTAGTAGTTATTTTATTGGCCTCAGTTTCGTCTGGAATAATAGACTGCAACCACTCTACCAGGATTTCTCTACCTTTTCTTCTTAGTCGTTTAGCTTTCTTTCCGTTCATTCAGACATCTCCTTAATCCACACTCTTAACTCAATCCATTTGTCAGATAGATAATCCCATTCATAATCTGTGTTTGGATAGTGTTTTTCTAACACCTTGTCCAAGTCTTTTTTAAACAACTCAAAAGTGTCTGTGTCTTTATAGTCTCTTTCTTTAGCACTACTCATCAGACACCTCCTCTACTTCAAACTTATTAACATACATATCATCAAGTTTCCCAGACTCAGACATCAAACCACCTTCCATAGCCTTTTCCCATGCTTGTTCTTTATTATCTGCTTCAATAACTACAGAATATACATGAGTTAAATGTTCTATTACTTTATATTTCATCAGAGTTTCCTCCTTCTTTTTAGCCTTTTCCCATGCTTGTTCTTTATTATCTGCTTCAACTACTCTCCATCTGTTCCTTCCCCACTCTTCGTTTGTCTTACGCGTCACCAGACACCTCCTCTACAGATTCAACTTCATCAGAATAAGTGTCTTGATCTTGAGAATCCCACTCACACATAGGTACAGAATCTAAAGCAATATCTATTGCCTCCTGTTCGTTGTTAGCCTCAACTATTTTTTCTACTTTATAGGTGTAGACACCTTTTACTTTAAAATTATACATTATCCCAATCCTCTTCAATAAAGTCTGGCCTAACAGATTCAATTTCAAAATCCCATTCTTCAACAGCCATAGGACTATCGTTTAACTGATAACCTCCTCCGTTGTTATATCGTTCTCTAGCTTGTTCTTCATCTTCTGCCAGGACTTCGTATTCGTCTATCCAATAACCAGTAGTTTTAACACTAATTATGTAAGGTTTTGTATAAGTGTCTAGATAATGGTAAAAAGAAACTCTATCTAATATGAATTGTCTGTACTTATTATGTGTTGTTACTGATTTATCAATACCTCTAAATGTGAAACCTTTAAAAGTATCATCGATTTTTTCTACAGTTACTTTTCTTAATTTTGTTTCGTTTGCTGAATTAGTGTAGTCAAAAACTATGTCACCTTTTCCGTCTAAGCTTTTTCGTAAGTCTCTTTTGAATTGCTCTATATATAATTTTTCCATTTGTTATTCCTCTGTTAATTTATAAGTTATAAGTTTGTTATTGTTGTCGTAAACAGTTAAATATTTAGCACCATTCATACCACTAATCCAAAACTTCAAGTTAAAACTGGCTACAAAAGGCCTATCTTTTGTTTTTCTAATGATGCGTTGACTATAGTCTTTTGGATAATGCCAGGATAAAGTTTTACTCATTTACTATGCCTCTGTTTAATGTCAAAATGATATGTTCTAGGATTTTCCAATCCGTTAATGATTTTAATTCGTTGCATTCCGTGCATTTTGAATATGCCTTTAGTCAAAAGATTATAATCACTTTCGTTATTAACTCTGATGATTAAAGACATATCCTTAAATTGTCTAAGATGTTCTCTGGCCTCTGTGACATTTTTGAAATTAAAAGTTAGGCCGTTCCAAATAGTTTCAGTCATTTGGTTTTGTCCTCCAGGATAATTGTAATTCTGTTAATCGTTCTGCCTCTTGTTCAACATCATCTGAATCTTTTATAACTTTTGAAAGTTCTTTATAATTGGCCTCTAAAAGCTCTTCATAGACTTCCTGTTCAATTCTTTCTATCTCAGCTAACTCTTGGTTATCGTCAACATCTATTGACTCTAATCTAGAATAAGCTTGATCTACCAAGTTATCTATTTTATTGTTTATTAATTTAGTCATGTAGGTATTCTAATTGAAAGTTTAACAGATT
>VTLG01013458.1_pt1 | contig 15366 bp, 9 predicted proteins | sample 4694571 | NCBI WGS metagenome assembly VTLG01 (sample SAMN12604809, study PRJNA352737) | marine metagenome | biome: ENVO:00000447; feature: ENVO:00000209|ENVO:00000569|ENVO:01000036; material: ENVO:00002151; isolation source: viral sequences binned using virsorter ...
TTTGAACAACGACACCGGCACTATTGCTAACAGTGGAGCGAGCCCATACAGCATACCTGCCCGCTTCTCCAGCAGGGACAGTAAATTTTCCAGTTGATGTGTCATAACACCCACCAACGTCATACATTTCCGTTCCAGCAGTGATTTTGTTATAACTGGCGGTTGTTAACCCTGTCTCGGCTGCAGAAGCAGAGAATGACGGTGTGTTATCACCGAGAGAGGCCCATACTGGATTAGCACCAGCACCTGTTGTCTGTAAAAATTGACCAGATGTACCAGGAGCTAATCTTGACAAGGTATCAGCAGCAGAACCATAAAGTACATCACCTTGAACCACATCGGTCATCTTAAACTGTGATGCGGTACCAGCAACCGTTTTACCAGTTTCTATGCTGATATCATTCCCGGTCCAGGTTGATAATTCATTTACTTTAACTGTGCTCATTTATTTGTATTCCCATATAACAATCAATCCGTCAACGGCGGCGCCACCAGATGATCCTGCTCCACCTTCGTCACCCCTTGCCCCACTACCTCCAGCGCCATAACCTGTCGAAACCGGCCCAGTTGCAGATGCGCCCGTGTCAGCAGGTCTACCAGCCCAACCATATTGTGAGTTTCCGCCGGGTGAAGAAGGACTTATTGATCCGGGGTATCCGGCTTGACCAACTAGATTTATTTTACCCCCAGTTGCAGTTCCACCAGCGCCTCCATCTCTTGTACCTCCAGCAGTCCCGGCACCCCCACCACCAGCAGTCAAAGTTACTCCAGCAATTTCAGTACTAGATGCTCCTCCTGCATTACCTGTACTATTAGCAGTGGGAGTTGCTCCCGCAGATCCTATAGTCAATGAGGTAGAACTAGCAGTGCTTGAAACATCTATAACATCGCTCATAACATAACCCCCAGCACCACCACCTCCGCCACGACCTTGTGCGGATGCGCCACCACCACTACCGCCTCCACCAAGAACTTCAACTACAATTTTTGTAATTCCTGTTGGTTTAGTCCAAGCAGTACTGGATGTTTTTACTTGGTAAGAATCAAAGCCAGCAGCTGCACTAGCCCATGCATTATCACCTCTTAAAAAGGTTGTTGCAGAAGCAGTTCCAGTTGCTGCTAGTTTAGCAATAGTAACAGCATCATCCGCAATTTCAGAACTAGTAACAGCATTCGCTGCAATTGCATCTGCGGTTACCGCATCTGTTGCAATTTGAGCTGCTCCGATAGCATCATTGGCAAGAGTAACATCTAATGTTTTACCAGCTGCAACTGTAAGAACAGTCCCGCTTTTAGTGTCTAATTCGTTTACTTTTAATGTGCTCATAATTTTAACTATTTATTAGATTATTTTTACCGTACCGCCACTGACAGTCCAAACGGCTGGTGTTACTACTTGTACTGGACCAACGACAGCAAAATTATGCGTTGAACCATAATTTACTGTAACACTGCTAGTTAAATTATTAGGATTAGAAAAATATTTCATATTGGCACCAGTCATAACTATTTCACCCGTTATACTAACAGTACTGCCTGATTCTGGAGTAATGGTATTTACCTTTAATGTGCTCATCTTAAATAACCGTCCAAGTTGAATCTGTACCAATAGTGATTTGTGCCCCAGCGGCAATTCCTATAGGACCGCCTGAAAGAGCATTATAATTAGATGGCGTGGTAAACACTATACCAATCGCTGCGGCACTTAAATGAGCAGCTGCACTTGTACTGTTAGCTCCTCTTGTACCGCCTGTTAAGTTACCAGCGCCTGTAGCGGCAGACTTACCTGTGTATGTAATTTGTTCTGTTCCTATTAATACTGTACCTGCATTTGGGAATCCATCAAGTGCAGCTAATGGAATAGACGTAACAGAAGCATCAATACCACTACTAATTGTGCTTGCTACGCCCGCTGTATCGCTATTTGCATCCATTCCACCAGTAATTAGGGGAATGCCGTTTGTATTAATATCTAACCAAGTTACAGCATTAGTTTCTATGCCCATATTAAAGGCATTATTATTACCCAATACTCTGGCCGCAACTGCTGTATCACCACCATTAGCGAAATCGCCAGTGGATGATACTGCACCCCATACAGGATTAGCACCAGCGCCTTGCGTCTTTAGAGCTTCTCCACTTGTCCCAGGAGCTAATACAACCCAATTAGTACCATTATAATACATAACGGTGCCTTGAGCTTGACTGGTTAGAGCAAGCGCCGCACCGTCTACGGATCCAGCATCAATCTGAATTCTATCAGCAGAAGCGTAACCAATATAACTTGACATATTATACGTCCTCTAAAAATGATACTAGGCAATCGGCAGAACTAGCTGCACTAGCTGCCACAGAAAGTACATCTAACGACTCCATAACAATCTTTTGACCACTTATGGCTTTCAGTGCACCACCCGCAGGTATTGGAGCAGCTTTAACTAAGAAAACAGTATCTCCTCCATTTTTTGCCAATTTTATAGAAACAGTGATATCTCCTGTTGTTGTATTAGCCATATCTATTTCTAGAAGGATTGTTTCCTTCGCTGAAAGACCTGTGTACATTGTATCAAATGTACCACTGTCTATCGCAATATTAGTTTTTGCTACGCTTTTAAAATCATTTGCCATAATTCTTTACCTTATCCTAATGCTACTGCCATAGCAATAGTAAATCCTTTGGAAGCTCCGCCTTGTGCTGCATTGACAGCTTCCACTAAATCTGTTGGTGTGCCTGTAAATGTATTATTCAAGTCTGCAATATTCCCTATATCTACCGCAGAGAGATTATAGGTTGTACGGAATGTTTCTATTGTCGCCGTTGTGGGTACGTTTCTATCTGCCATCGTCTGTAAACCTGTTTAATAATTGTTTTATCATATCCTTAATTTCAGATACTTCTTCCTTTATACTATTTATATCGTTTGTATTATCTTCCAGTTGTTTCTTGGATGCTTGTCTATTTTTACTTGCCATAACGGAAGCCATATAAGCATCAGTATCAACATTAATAATAGCTCCTGACGCAGGATCTCGTTTTAAATCTATTCTATCCTCTACCTTATACATATTATGTTGCTAAAGCTATTACCCTCAAATCCTTTACCATTGGTGGTAAACTAGAATTGGTTCCTTGTAATACAATTTTTATAGCCAATGAAACGAATTCGTCTAAAGCAGTTCCTGTTCCATCTACAGCTTTGCCAGCCAAATACTGATACTCTTTAAAATCATCTCTATTCTTAGAAACAAGAACGGCGGGATTGGGTAAGCCATCAGCACTACCGCTAGAGCCTGTAAAGAACACCCAAGGCAAATCATCAAACGGAGCCGTTTCATCTACTCGTTGAATTTTATAAAGAACTTTAATATTAGCATCTGCCATATTAACAGCATCCAAATAAACTTTAATAGCAGTAGCATTTTGTGCCAAAGCTACTTTCTTAGTAAGATAAATTGCTTTATTATTATCACTAGATGGATTAGTCATTGGAGTATAATTACTTAATGCACCAATATCTGCGGACGAATTAATATTATTAAGACGATTAGAAGCACATATCATTCCCATGCGTTGAGTATCAATAACTGGTGAAAGATTTTCTAAACTAGAAGTCATATTTACAGACAATCTTAATGACTTAGCACCAGCTAAATGTTTTGTCTCATTTGTTTGTGAACAAACTATTTGTGGTGCAGTAAAGTAATAATCTTCATTTAATGGTAACCCATAAGCATTAGTTAATGATGTCCGTGAATAAGCATTCTGGGTAGCCGAATTAACAGATTTACCAGTGGTCGATTGTAATAGACCTGTTAGAGTTGTGTTTGGCAACTCCATTGTTTGTACAAGAGGTTGCATTACATCAGCCGGAATATTCTTTGTAGCCCTAACAGCAGAACCGCCACCTGTTGTTGTACTTGTAGCTGCCGTTGTCGTTGTAACAGTAAAACTATCTAATTCAATATTTCCAATTCCAACATGAGTAGCATTAAGTTCTATGAGAGGAATACCTGCAAACATATAAAGTTCTACAATACTATTGTCATCATGGGCAGCTGCTGTAGTATTAACACCATCTTGGTCAAGCGCACCCCTAGTACAACCCGTTATTGAGGTAGTTCCACCTTTACCCGTATATGTTATTAACTCGTCATCAATTTTTACAGTACCCGCAGTTGGAAAATTAGTAACATCATCCATTGTAATGGTAGTTGCAACGGCCGTTGTAGCACCGTTCAATGCAGTATTTCCTACATCCGAAATTATTCCAGAAACAATAACATTACTATCAACATCATAGTTAGCATGATTAACAAAATTAATTTTAACCGTTGTTGTAGAATTTGTTACTATAGGATTCTCCGCAAGTACAGGAATATATCCATCATCCACAGTCAATTCATTATTAACCATAGTATATTGACCTGTAGCGGTTGTAGTAAATGAAGCTCGTTTTAAAGTAAACTTCATATCTTCATATTGTGATGCAGTCCAAGTAGAAGCGTTCTGTGATTTAAACAGTGAACCCAATGTGGGTTGTGCTGTTACAGCTCGAACGCCGCCAATATCTACTTCACCCAATCGTGATATCCAAATCTTGTAATCAGGAGAATTAGATGCTGCCACTAATGCATATTCTTCACCCTGTCGTAAATAAACAGGAGAGTCAAAAGTAAATGTTGTTGGTGTTGATCCATCAGTAGCATTAACACTCACCTCTGCCGGCGTCAATTGTTTTACTGAGAATGGTAAAATTTCTTGTGAAGGATAACCATTTACAACGGTTCTTACTTCTACCCACACAGGTAAAAGAGTATCTTTCTCTGAAAAGAATAAATCTATACTAGTAATAAACATACCACCCGATTTATCACACATTATTGTTTGTGCTAATGGATCGTACCAACCCCCAGCACTAGTTGTAGTAGTTTCTTGTGTAAAACTTCTTTCTTCCTCAAGTTCTCTAACAGCTAATTGACCATTACGAGTAGCCATAATAAGTTCTTGTTTAGTTTGAATATGGCCAATTGCTTGATACTCTTTTTCACCAGCCGTATTAACAAGACCAACAACGTAACTATTACTTGCACTATCAGTTAATCTAAAAGTTCTACGTCCTATACGAAATCGTTTGCTATCTGTATTAGGAATTCTAAATCGACCGTATAAGGTTCCAATATTATTTGTTAGAAGTTGTCCACCATATACCTGGTCAGTTACGGTTGTACCGCTAAGCCAATTCTTTGCTTCATCCAAAATAAAATTACTGTTGCGAGTACAACCAGTAAATGTGGTCGATGTCGTACCCGTATAAGTAATTTCTTCAGCAGTTATAAATCCAGGACCAAAAGGATCCGACTCTGTTAAGTTACCAACAGCAATAGTTCCTGTTGTTGGAAAACCTGCCGTCGAAGCAACGGTTACTGTAGTATCAGCTTTAGGTAAATTGCTACTTAATGTTGTACTATTAGATGTGGTACCTGTGGGTTTAACATTAGCATTAACATCCACTTTATCAAAGAAAGCATAAACCCGTGTATTTGGTTTTAAATTCTGAGCTACAAAATCTACATTTCTAGTTCTTATCCACGGAACAATTTCTATATTTGTTACACGATCCCCAGCACTTATATTATCAATACGTTCTACTAAACGAGTATTTCGTCCTGTACGTTTCTGTTTTAAATCTACACTGACAGTAGTACTAGTCCAACCACCAGCACCCCATATTGAACCACCAGAACCCCATGTGTTTGTTCGTCTATTACCTGTCCATGTAGTATTCCAGGAATTCCAAATAGTTCCTAAAGCACCAGCTTCTGTTTGTTCTCGTAACAATTGCTCATAGTTACCTTCAACATTAATTGTAATAGCAGGAATACGAGCATCATCCATCCAAATATCTGTTTCTGGATTAAGTTGAAGATTACCAACCCACTGAGTAACACTATAAGGATTAACACTTTCTGCTCTTGTAGCATAGGGTTGGGTAACTTCGGCTGTCTCGGTATAAGGTAATGTGATTAAATCACCAGTTTTCTTATAACCATCAACCGTTCGTTGTGAGTCCGTAGTATTTTCTTCGGATAAAGTTACCATATTCTGTATACCAACGGGACGTAAATGTCCTAATGCGGAATCTACAGAACATTGATAATCTGGATATTGACTATTACCCACATTATGGCCTACAAAATTATCTACAATAAATCCAGATTTAAAACGATTAAGTCCATCGCCATCTAGAATCATATATGAATCTGTTTCTCTTTCTAAAAGACCAAGCGATGTAGCATATTCTAACTTAGCAATCCTTTCTTCAAGATTACCAATGTCTTCCATGTTATAACCTTTATTCTTTTGATAAAGAATTTCAACATCTTTAGATTCAAATGTATATGCTGGCACAACATATTTAGCAACCAACATATTAGCATTTTCAGTTGCAGGAAAGATTGGTTGTTCTGCTGGTGTGCCTTGTACAATAATCCAATTACCTAATTTATCAAGATAAAGTAAATCTCTACGGCCTAAATAAAAATCATAATCACTAGTAATATTTCCATCCGGTTGTACTAAATTACCATTTGATGAACCAGTACCTTCAAAATCCTTAGCTACAAACACAAAAGGAGAAATTGCCGGCGCTGTTTGACTTTTAACGGCAGGGCGAAAATCTAACGAATCTCTTAATTGATAAACTCCTTTTGGAGTTCTAGATTCTGGATCTACTTTTGAAGCCTGATATTCTGGAATCTCATCATAATCCACTTGGTTAGTATAAGAATCAACAGAGAAATAATCTCCGGTGCCATGAGTAAAATAATCATAAATTACTAATAACGCACCCGAAGGAGTTTGTACGTCCAATTTTCTTGCAATACGACCAACGTCATAAAAAGAATCACGTTGTCCTGTATCTAATAAGAAATTATTAGTAACAACTCTATCACCAAGGGTGACTGCTGTAACCGTAGCACTAAATCCAGATGTACCACCCGTAACTCTATCGGAAGTTGTAAGTGTACCTTCAATTTTTACATAAGTTAATGTAGAACCGGCAATCGAAATTACTCTGCCAGTTGCTGAGGTAGCTGATCCAGTAATTAATTCACCCACAGTAAATGTGCCCGTGGCACCAGATATGGTTAAAGTGGGAGCAACAGCTGGAGTTCCAATGGCACTTGATTCATAAACAGCGTGTAGTTTATAAACGTCTGCATATGATAACGATATTTCTTCATCACCAATACGTTCACCATAAATCTGTTGATAAGTACCTGTTGCTGCACTAGAAGCAATAGCTTTATTTGTCATTTTCTGAGCAGTTTTACTTCTTTGAGTAGCAACAGCAATACTAATAGATGCCGTTAATTCTACAGTTGCAGCATTACCCAAAATACCTAGGGAGGTTACAGTCAACGTGGTAGTACCACTACCCGTTGCTATTCCTGTAATGTCTACAACATCACCCACGGCGCCTGAACCAGACCCAGCAACAACGATGGTCATAGTGTAATTTCTAGCTACTGTGGGAGTAGTAAAGGTTTGACCAGAAGGTACGGTAAAGGTACAAACCCCCGAAGCATTAGTAGTTACGCCGGTAATTTGTTTTCTAAAAATAAAACTTGTATCTGTAGTGCCGCCAGAATTTAAAAGGGTCTTAACACTATCTTCCGGCATTTTGTAAACCAAGACAACTTCTTCTTCATCCTGGAATTTAACTCGTTTTCTCGTAGCATTAACATTAGTGACCGCATTACTTAAAACAGCAGAAATAGTAAGCGTGGTAGCACTACCAATAGCGTCAATTCGTCTTTCTTCTAAAGCCCCAGCGGCGCCACTTGGGAAAGCTACAATATCACCCACTACTAAATCAGATTCAAAATCTGTATTTAAACCAGTAACACTTGTTCCAGTAGACCAACTCACCTGGCCCGCTAAAGTTTTATCTTCGGTCAAAGAAAGATCCGCTGTATAATCTATGGCACCCGAAGCAGAAGTATCCATAAAAATTTGTTTTACATCACGAGCAAAAACTTTTTGAGTAGCAGCAGTATTGGTGCTAGCTAAAATAGTACCAGCTACTGAATCTGTTGAAACATTACTGGTGAAAGTTTCACCAGTAGTAAAAAAACCAGATTGTTGCATTAGTTTAAATTGTGCGGCTCCGCTAATTGCAGCAACAACATAACCAGTCGCACCACTAGTAACACCAGTTATTAAAGCATTTACTGTTAGTGTATTTGCTGCAGAAACATCAATCGTATTAAACATTGTAACATCAAACAAATAATGATTATAGATTCCAGTTACAGCATCAGCATCACCAGAGCCATACTCAAAAGCACGGGACCTAGCTAAACCAACCTGTGTACCAGCAGACTGACCTCTTGTTACTGTTTGTTGGTCATAAAGTTGGACCTCTTTAAAGGCATCCAAAGTAGCACCAGATTGTGTAATATCTGGTTGACCATAAACATTAGTGACCTTAGCATATTGACCAAGGTTAGCAGGTACTGTATCATTTTGCACATTCTTGGTAGTGCGTGCTTTATCAAAATTGACATAAGACGTTCCCGGTAGACCAACTTCATATCCATCAACATAAGCTTTACCAGGTGAAATGGAAAATGTTTCTTTAGTCTCTACACCACCTTCTGCGGCTGTGTAAACACCACGGTTAGTTCCATCATTAAGATTTTCTCTTGTCTCTATATCAAAATGTTTTACAATATAATCACCAGATTCATCATTTGTACGACGAGCAAGCATATCATTAATAATGCTATACTGTGTAGCCATAATTTTATTAACCAACACACCATTTTCTACTCTAGCTAATTCTACAAAATTGGAATCGTCTGTTGTTGTTAAAGTCTTTTTAGTTAAAGTTAATAAAATCTTAAATCTGTTAGCACCTGCAGCTGCATAATTAGAAGAACCTTGAGCATTATCTAAAAGCGATGTATCTTCAGCCGATGTAATAATAGACTCTGTTACTGTCCAACCAATTCTATACGATGGTGTACTTGTATACTTGTCTAAAATTAAACTTTGTTCGGTATTTTGTACCATAAACCCACGAATAAAATAAATGCCACCAAGTACGGTTACTGCCGAACCTGTTGCTGTAGCACTAGTTGCTTGAGCCTGAGCGGAAGCAGCATCTATTGCATAAGATGAAATAACTTTATCCGCAGAAATATTTTCATTATCGCTAAATACTACTGTTGAATTATCTACTGTAGAAGTAGTAATATATTTTATAAATAAAGTGTCTGGATCTCCAGTACTTGAATCTGCAACGGAATAATTTATAACTTGAGCAGTAACGCCAGAAGTGGCGCCAGTAATAGTGGCACCAACATATTGACTTAAATAAGTAGCAACCGTATTACTACCAAATGTGGATTGTAGTTTTAGAGCATAATATTTACTATCATACGCCAAACTGCCTGGAATAACAAGAGCACCATCTTTAAATACATGATTACCAAACTGTTCAATTTGATTCTGTAAAATACTTTGTAATGTTGTTAGTTCTCTTGCCTGTACTGCATATCCTGGACGGAATAATACTCGATAAAAATCATCGGATATATTGTAATCATCCCAATAAGGAGATACATTAAAATCTGTTTTAGCTGGCATATTTTATACTCTTAAAATTCGATTATTAACTTTATGTTTTCTGTTTGGTCTGAGGCTCTAGTAATGGGTTTTCTATTTTCTACATAAAGCTGTGTGCCAGAATAATATGCAACTTCTTGAGCAGTAACCGCAGAAACGGTTCCCGTTGCACCCGAATCAGCTCCTGTTATTACTTCAGAAGTAGCAAAGGCAACAAGGTTACCCTGAGTAGCGCCGGCCGTAACAGAAACGCCTGTCCATTGTGTTTGGATATATTTCAAAACTCTTGTGGTGGGTTCCCAATCCACAACGACACCTTTAGCACCTGAAGTAGCACCTGTAATTATTTCATCAGCAGTAAAGGTACCCGGAGTAGGTGAAGCAGCAAATGTTACTGACTTCAAAGCATTTAATGTATCCGCAGTAGCAACTGTAGTGGTTCCATAATTATAAGGATTTAATACCATACCAACTCTACGAAAATCTTGGTCTACAACAAAATCACCCGATCCTGCCGTACCAGCAATTGTCGTATTGGTCATTACATAAAAACCACCCAATTCTGTGATTGCATTGGATCCATGACCACCTTTAGGTCCTATAATAGGAGTAACTACTGCACCGGTTCCACTACCAATGCCAGAAATGCCAGCAATATTACAATCAGCAAAAGTATAACCTGTTCCTGCGGCCGTTGACGTTACCGATGTAATGGCTCCACCCGATGTTTCAATCTCAAATGTAGCACCAGTACCATCACCACGCAAGGTATTGCCAGAAACTGTGGCGGTTGTAAAACCAGTACCACCATTTTCTATTTTGTATTGGGTAACCGCCCCATCTACCGCTGCGGCCGAAACTGTTGAATTTGTAGCAACTCCCATAAAATCTGTGGTGAGAAAATCTGTAATTTGTGTAGTGGAAAGAGTATACATATATTTCCACCAATAAAGGTCAGGTGAAGTTTGAAACTCATTATTACTAGTACCCGTCGGCATAACAGTTGAAGTACCACCATTATTATTACCCATGCACTTGTAAACATTATTATCTGTAGTTTTAACATACATTTTGGTCGTAGTAGAAAACATATCTATACCACCTGCTACAGTTTCTACAGTAGCAGCGTTTACAGTTGCACCATAATCACCCCTATAGTAATCGTAGACAGTACCAGTAGTCCAATCATGCCTAGGTATGGCATATTCTCGGTCTGATGCCGCAACTCGTTTAATTGCGAGCATATCTCGCCAATACATATAAGCATCATCTATATTGTCTAATGGTGTGGGTGGTGCACTATCTGTACCTCCCCCTGTACCAGCAGAAAAGGGTTGTGGTCTTCCCACATACAGATAAAAAGAATGATTTGCAAGTGCCCATTCGTTATAGAATTGGTCTGCGTTATTATATCTAAATTGATGTGTTACAATAGCTGCCATAGCATTATTTCCTACGAATATTTATATCCACTATTTATAAAACTTTCATTACGTTTTATATATAGTAACCTGTAATGGAGGACTAATATCGTTTTTTCTGTTGGGATAATCAGTTATATCCCCAATTGTTAAGGTTGTACCTTGATAATCAGTTAGCCAATCGCTAATTTTATATCCAGGTCTTGTTTCATCTTGTTTTATTCCCCACCGAACCGCATCAACAACAGCTCCGGATAAATGAGCGGCTGCTGTCGTTGAATGTTGTCCTCTAGTACACCCAGTAAGAGTATTACCTGCTTTACCTGTATAATCTATTAATTCGTTGCCTATCTCAATCGTGCCTGCTGTAGGATAACTAGTATCAGAAGCTACAGGAATAGTTGTTACACTTGTATCTATACCACTACTTAATGTGCTAAAAGGAATGCCCGTTACATATACATTATGACTTCTAAAAGTAAGTGAAGAAGCATCCGAAGCTACTATACTTGGAGCAAACATAAATTCATTTAGGGTTCCAAGATTTGGCGGAAGAACAGCGTTATTTCCTTTCGGACCCATTTGGAATGTAGTAGTCAAGTGTTGTAACAAGGTAACATCTCGTTTACCACGCAAACCATACACTTCTTGGATAGTAGTTGACCGTCCACTACTAGATCCGGTAATGACATCATTGATTTGGAAAATACCTTGATTATATCCCTGTTCAAAGGTAATTATACGAACACCCTCGTCTGTGGTACTATCTAAAACGACTTTAGCAGTTGCTCCGGAAGTAGCACCTGTAATTGTTTCGTATAAAGTAAAAGCACCTCCACCAGGACTAACTTTAAGAGCAGGATTATAAAGATTGGCTTTATCATCCGGTTCATTTGCTTCAGTAGTAGGAGTGGGGTTAATTGGTCCCTGGGTTGTTGTACCCAATCTACGTCCAATAAGAGAATTCCATACTTGCAAGTAAAGAGACCCAAGACCCGTTACAGAGGTAATGTTAGCAAGATAACCCAATGCTGGTGCATTACCACCAATATCTACTTCGCCAAATACTGCCCAACCTGCGGGATGAACCGCAGCTAATAATTCTTCTCTCCAATCAACAATAGATGATGCTGTTTTTACAACATAAGAATAATCCTGATAATAATAACTATCTATAATCTTACTTGATGCAGAATCTAACCAACCAGTTTCAGTAAGATATTTACCCGTTCGATTTACAACCGTACCTATACTAACAGGTATACTAGTTGAAGTAAATGAATCTATTTTTGCTGTTTGGCCCGAACCTCCACCTGTGATTGTTTCACCTGCTATAAATGGAGTAGTACTGACTGAATTCAATTCTATAATGCCAGTATCATCATATTGTATTTTAAATGTGGCAGTAGCACCAGATGTTCCGCCCGTAATGGTTTCATCAACAAGGAAAATACCTGAAATTTCAGTACAGAGATAATTGGTACTTGCTAAAATTTTAGTAGAAGCTGCATCTGTATAATGAATACCTTGGTCGACTATATTTACGGCAGAAATCTTACCTACATTAGTACCTTTAGCTCGTATCGTACCGTTAGTACCAGCTGCTGTTGTAATCGTTAATGTGGGTAAAGCAGTATATCCCCAACCCTCTTTGGTTACTCTAACATCAGTAATATCTCCTACACCCGTGGCTCTTTCTTGAGCAATACTTCTTCCCAGATAAGAAGAATCCATTGTAGTTTCAGATTCTAATATAAATCTATCAGCAGCAACCATTCCCAAATCTTCTTCATTGGCAACAAAAATGTTTATTGTATTTGTTACTATAGTAGCCTTAAAACCAGTAACGGCTCCTACAATGCGTTCTCCTAAAGTAAAAGTTCCACTTAAAGGTAGATAAGTTATAGTTGTTATATCAGATTCGACAGAAACAACCGTACCCGTAGCCTCCGAAGTAACTCCTGTAATGGTTTCTCCAATATTAAAAGTTCCTGTGGGAAGTTCATAGGTAATAAGAGATTCTTCTAGTAGAATCTCTCCGGGCCCGCCGGGGGTTCCACTTTCTAATGTAATTCTAAAATTATCAGTTAGGGTTCCTGTCTCTGGAGCAAAACCACCATTGACTAAGGAAATTTCTCCAGCCAACTCTGCACCATTAGTATTTGTATTATTGACAACCACTTGCTCACCAATTTCATAATCAGAACCTCCGTTATCTACTATTATATTACTAATAGTGCCCGAAGAAACACTGTCTATAGTTGCTACGCCATCAACCCCGACATCAGCCGAAACAGTTAAAGTATCAGTAGTTTTAAAATATTGACTAGAACTAAAATCACTTAAAGTTATAACCGTCTTATCTAAGATACTAGCAATCTTTCCAGTCAATGTTACTCCTGTTGTACTATCTGGACCAGAAATTCTATGGCCCGCAACAAATGTTCCATCAATACTCCCAGGATTCAACACAAACTCTGTTACTGTGATGCCACTTAAATTATATTGAAATATACTATCTACTATAGCAGTAGCTTCTGAAATAACCTCAAATCCTTGGTTATAATATGCACCGCCATCAAGAATACTTAAATCTGTAACAGCGGCCTGCGTAATAGTTTCTCCTACCAATCCTGTTAATGCATCATTGCTATTAACATTATCTTCCATCATTATCTGACTGCCATCTTCCATAAGAATATAGATAAATCCGTTAGCCGCCGAGGAATCTTCCATAATGATAGTAGAGTCTAAAGCATAACTGCGGAGAATGGTATCATCTGTCCAAGTACCATCAGACAACCGCATAATATTTTTAGTGGGATAGGTAATAATAGCATCTTCGTCAAGTAACATTCTAAAAAATAATTCGTGGCCACCCCTAGTACCCTTTGCTCTATAAAGGTCTTTAATATTCTTTAAGAGATTTCTTTCATCAAGACCAGAAGCCAAAGCTTTAGGTATAGTCCGCATATATGCTTCTTTAAATTCTGTGAAAAAAGTGTCTATGGTATCATCAACATCATAATATTCCATCAATTGTGTAATATTTTGTACAGGGTTAGCAGTATAACCACTAATAACTCCAGAAGCATTGGTTTCAGCCCCAATGACTTGTTCGCCTATAATAAAATTATTTTGTGATGAAATAAAGAGTCGAGAGTTTATATTAATATCTTGGACTCTAATTACTGCTGTTGCCTTTGATGTTTGTCCAGTAATGATTTCACCATTAATAAAAGCACCAAAAGTAGTATCTTCTAAAAGAACAGTATCCTTTTCCCCGGTCCGATAACGATTAAGATTCTCTTGTAATAAAAGAGAATTAGCTCCAGCAGAGGCTTCTAACGAAAGGGAATCAACAGACCCCAAAGTAGTTAGTTGTAATTCAGCAGATTCTAAAAATTCATAATAAGCTTTTAGAAAAGCTAAAAAATCTGGATGGTCAGATTGAACAAAATCTGGTTGTTGACCAGCTACTTGTATAGAAACTTTACTTTTTATTGTAGACATTTTATCATTTAGGCATATGAAGCACTAGTAGAATAAGTAGAGCCGCCATCTGACGAACCACCCGCAATACTGTCTGCTGATCCTGTAATACTCATATTAGTAGTATCAATTTCCAAAACTTGATTTCTTACTGGAACAATATCATTAGAATTCGGTACTACTGTTAATCTAATGTATGTTTGAGTTACCCCATCATAATCCTCTACGGAGGAAATATCATCCTTCGTTATAACAATAATACCCGTACCATAATCAATAGTACCCACACTAGCCGCCTTATAGACCTTCGCAGAACTTAAAATATAATACGCTTTAACTAACCCGGCGCCATCATCTTCATAATACCACACATTAGTCGCATCCCCTGTATACTTAAACCCAGTTGACGATAAAATACCACCAGGCGTGATGCCTGAGGTAGATGCCATATGTCCTGAATGAGGATTAAAAAATGCATTAGCATAATCTATAGTATATTTTGTCGCTGTTCCTAATGTGGGTAGAAAAGTTTTGCTCATTTTAATGGTTGTGATGTTAGACAATATTGCTGGGTCTACTTCATCAATCAAATTAACAAATGGAGAATATCTAAATATTGCTTCATGTTTTTCCAACGTATCATCTGAATAAGTCACTATGGCAGCAGAAACTTCGGCCGCTAAGGTTTCTCTACTCTTAGAAGTAATAGTTTCATTAAATTTAAAATTAACCGCCGGAATAATTTTTGTTGTTTCTGGATCTAGAATAACAGGAGTAATAGAGACTACATTATATTCTTCCAATGAAGTAATAATAGAA
>VTLG01001953.1_pt1 | contig 15365 bp, 25 predicted proteins | sample 4694571 | NCBI WGS metagenome assembly VTLG01 (sample SAMN12604809, study PRJNA352737) | marine metagenome | biome: ENVO:00000447; feature: ENVO:00000209|ENVO:00000569|ENVO:01000036; material: ENVO:00002151; isolation source: viral sequences binned using virsorter ...
ATTCTGCATTAAAACCTATTAGAATATTTAGTAAAGCTGATGCCAGAGAGCAACTCTTAGTCAGAATTGACGATAAGTTAAATAGGATTAAGCAAGGTAATGATAGTTTAGAAAGTGATGAGGATGTAATCACAGACTTAATCGGATATTTAGTATTACTTAAAGTTTGGCAACATGAAAATGGAGGATCTGGATCTCGACTATGATGAATTTATGGAAGGTTATAGCGAAGAATTAGAATTAATTGATCTTATTGATTGGATCAAACACTCTAGATGTTTTTCGGAGATCCCAAATTTCCGGGTTCTTGATTCCAGTAGCGGAAGAAACGTCGTAAAACTTCCCCTGAAGGATCGAGTTCTTGAATCTTTTTTTCTAGATAATTAATACCTTTGATTTGGTTTACGTTACCATTATATGTTTCATGTATGTTTAGTAAACAATATTTTAATTTACACTTATGAGGAAGGAAGGTAGGTACTTCTTTATCTGGTGCAAAAAATAAATTAAGTTCAGACCTACGTTGATCTATTACTAAATCAGACTTATTTAACCAGACTTTATTAATAAAAGGAGACCACTCTCTAATCAATTTTTTCTTGTGACAGCCTGAGTTAATAAGTTCTAACAGCTGAGAATTTTTAAATGGAATAAATCCATTACTAAATGCATAACTAATAACAGCTGCTTTCTTTTTTGGGTTTAATGGCCAGAATATTATCTTTGAAAGTTTATGAGATAACATCTGTAAATCCATATTTAATTGTTCATCAACTTCTTTTTCAGTTGCACGAGTTCTATGTGTAACAACCTTTCCATGTATCTCCATACTTCCATATCCTATTCTCCATATTGATTCTCCATAGTCCTTATAAGAAGCAAAACGACCAGAACCCATGAGAGTCCTGGCCCGATTGTAGTGTTTTATTAGTCTTAAAGAGTCTTTGTTTAGATAAGATGTATCTAATTTAAGGGACATCTACGGTGCCACCAAAGGTCACCTCAGAATAACCATCTGTCTTTAAAATGACAAGGTAGTCTTTACTTGCATTAGAAACTGTCATGGCACAAGCACCTTTACCTTTACCACTCTGTTCTATATTACTGAATCCTGTATATCCAGTTGGAGCTGAAGAACCTGCATAATCATCTTCTTGAAAGATTTCTACTGATTTAACACCAGTGCTTCTGTCAATCTTTATGATTATGTCTCCTGTGCTACCTGGATTAACACGGAAACCACGAATGTTCTCACTGCGATCACAGGCATCTGTTGATCCGACGTAGGTTATCTCAGCACCATCTGATTCGAGAGTGTCCAGAGTACCTGAAATTGTACGAGTAGCCATATTTATTAAGGGACTTGATTAGCGTTTAGAAAAGTAAGAGTAATCTCAGCATCGATGCCATGATCTTTCATAATATTTATAAAAGTCTGACGTTCTATTGCTTTATTATATAGCATTTCAACAAAAGCTTCCTCTAACTCCTCACGATCAAATTCTTTAATCGCTATAGCAGTCGCATGGATAGCAAACTGTTGATCTATATCTAGATCTAACATGATATTTAATCATTATTCACTATCCTAACAGCAGAAATCGTGGATGCCATATCTGTCAGCCATCATGAACTCTATTTTTTCTCATAGATTTTTCATAATATTTATCATCACTTCTCTTCAAACCCTGATTTAGCATGTAAGAGCTACTGGCGTTTATCGAATAAAAGATGATAATAAAGGTAAAGACAAATGGTTCCACTCGAACATTCTTAAACTCAATTACATTCTAGACTCTATGATTACTGAAGCTGCAAAACAAGACTTTCTAATTTCAGCAATTAGCGGAGCAAGCAAACCGCAGATTGAAAGACACATGGAAGAGTATCACGATTGTGGTAAAGATGAAATAGAAGAATTAATTAAAATACATGAGTTTAAAAAGAAACCTAGATTTGTAAACTATAAAAAATTCTATGACCTGAAAATACCTGATACAGCAGAAAAACTTAAGTATCCTTTTACTCAGATATATTTACAAAAAAATTTTTTAAGTCAGGAAGAATGTGATGAAGCTATGGAATATATGGATACCGAATTGCATCCTTCTGCGGTATCTAATGAAGAAGACAGATTAATGCTATCTGAATACAGAACATCCATGACTTGTAACTTCAGTCCACATCTGACACCACTTGGAGCTGATCTGACTATAAAAATAGGTAACTATATGAATTTAGATCCTTTTTTAGGAGAATCTATACAAGGTCAGAAGTATGAAGAAGGAGAGTTCTATAAAGGTCATTGGGATTATTATCATCCTTTATCTGCTGAATATCATACTTACTGCCAGTGGATGGGACAGAGGACATGGACATTTATGATTTATCTTAATGATGTAGAAGAAGGAGGAGAAACATATTTTAAATTTCTAAATCTAAAAGTCAAACCTAAACCTGGACTAGCTATCTTCTGGAACAATCTATACAGTTTTGGCTGGCCTAACTTTAAAACTATGCATGAAGCATTACCTCCTACGAAAGGTAAAAAATATATTCTTACTAAATGGTATAGAGCGTGGCCTCTTATTTAGATATCACAAACAGGTGTATCATCAGATTCAACAGAACATGGAGCAGTATCTATAGGTTCTTGTTTTCTATCTTCTGGATCTTTTGGTGAATGATAAACCAATACAAAAGCATCACATCTAGGACAAGATAAATTGGTAACTATGTTGTATTCTTCATTACAATAATCTTCACCATCATGATCTCCTCCCCAAATTAATTCATGATTGCAAGACCAACAGTTCATTTAAGTATCTTGTAAATTCTCCAAAACTGTAGATTTATTTATAGCTGCTATATCTTTAAGTCCATAAACATCAAACCAAGGTGCATCAGCCCAGTCAAATCCTTCACCAAATGTATTATCTGGAGCAGCAACATACCAATGACAAGCAGCATCAGGTACATCTACAGCACATTTAGACCAGTCATCACTCCACTGTGGAACCTGTACCCAGAGCACAACTGATAATAAAAAATTAACTAACATCTTTTTCTCTTACTGTATGTAACTTAGATATAACATGTATAGGTCTTCTGTAAGTCTCTACAGTAGCTCCACATCTAGGACAATTTAAATATGTAACCATGTCATAAATATCTCTGTACTCATCATCATTATCAAGACGACTATCCCCTTTGCGTATTAATTCTGTATTGCAATAGTAACAATTCATGACACTAAACTATCGTGAAATTAAATTTTGGCAACTACCAGTTGTAATTACATGCCCACCAGCCAGGTGTCAGTTTATCTTTCTTCTCTGAACATCTATGGCGAGCTTTAAAACTTGCTCTACGTTTTGGATCTTTATGCTGTAAGAAATCCTGCATACCTCTATAACCGAACCTTACTATCTTCTGTTCACCATCATCACAGGCTTTAACTATATATTTCTGTTTAGCACCCTTCGGAGCCCTCTGAGGCTTATTACATTTCATCTTATCTTTTCTCATCTGGGCTTTACTTTTAGCCTCTTTACGGCTGGCCATTACCTGTAATTAGACGCTCTCTCTGGAGAAGCAATATCCATACCTACTTCTCCTCTAAGAGCCCTATCTCCTAGCTCAAGACCTCTTTCCTGTTGAAGTTTTCTAATTACTTCTTCAGTATCATAATTATTTAAAAATTCTTTAGGATCGTACTTAGCGTCTAATGCTGCCGGTCTATCATTAGCAGTTCTTTCTCTTTCCATGTAAAATGTTGATCAGTCCATTCTCTTATTTTACTTGCCTTTGCTTCTGAATAACAGGGGTGAGTCTTATCAAAGTAATCAAACACTAATTGTGATCCTTTACGAGAATTACATTTACTGCAGCAGGCACCCATATTACTTCTAGTTGAATGTCCTCCTTTGACCTTTGGTTTTATATGATCGATAGTTGCTGTATGTTCTGTAAGCTCTTCATCACAGTACATACATTTCCATCCCCACGACTCAAAAATACTCTCTCTAAATTTTTTTCTAGCACTCTTTGGACTAGTAACAATAAGGTTTTGTAATAAATCATTTTCCGTATGGAACATGGGCACTCATGCTTCATTAGGTCAACCCTAATGTGCATACATTTTCCTTATCTAGTTATTACTAGATTCTTTAGAATGCTTTATTTTTTCTTCAACATCCTCTAACAATCGAAGAGTGTAGTAATGGAAACGATCCGTTACCCAACGGAGATCTTCTTCTTTTATATCTTTGTAAATTGATTCAAGAAGTAATTCACGAGAGGGGCATTTTAGATATTGAGACACTAATCCCAAAGCTTTAAAACGTCCTTTTGTGAATTCATCTGTCATCAGCCAGCACCTACAACCTCCGCAACCGAATCATCAGTTTTCTCAGCTTGTTGTGAAATCTTAGTCTCAATAATGTTAATAATCTCAAGAGCACCTTCTACTTTTAGAAAACCTTCCTTTGTACGAATCAAACCTTCTTCGGTATTTTTAATATTTGTAACTAACTCCATTCTTTGATCAGCTAGTTGTTTCTTTAAATCTGCAATTAAGTCTTTCATAATTAAATGTATTTACACAGATACTAATACTATTTATCGCTGGTAACAATCTTTATCGGTGCCTGTTCGATTCTTATAGTCTGAGTAGGTACGGCAGATGGTAAATTTTCTTTATCTTTACCATCTTTCTTTTTCTTACCTACATCCACCGAAAATGTTGCAAGACATCCCGTGAAAACACTGGCTATGAAAGTGATGTCCTTGGGTCCACCATCTTTCGCTAACCCTGGAAAAGTGATGTAGTTCAAAGAAATTATGAAACCGGCCCAGACCATTACACCCAGCCGGATAAAGGTTCCTAGAATCTCTAGTTGCTCTTCTTTATCATCAAGACTCTCTTTGAGTTTACCGAGTGGTCCTTTCTTCTTTGGATCTACTCCTTCTTTGTGATCTTTTGTACAAGACATATTTAAATTTGTATATAAAAATAGTCTACAGGCATCAATTTTTGATACAGAATTCCTGTTTGTGGTGGTGGTAGACTTATAAATATTTATACTTAAACATCATGTGGAAGATACTCCCTTTTCTTCTGTTGTTTGCAGCCCCAGTCAGAGCAGATATTACTTCGAAGCTATCAAGCAGTATCCAGCTCCAGGTAAATGCTGCAGCAACCCAGGTTGAGCGAATTGGTACAACCTATTCGGTAAGTGGATCTGGTGTCGATACAACTTACACACCAACAGGTGGCAGTGCAGTCTCAGATGGTCTAGGATCATTGACTATATCAAGTGGAGTAGGTGCAATACCAACTCTAGAAGTTACTCAAAAAACTGCTGGCAACAGCTATTCATTCTCCCAATCATTTTTGCAAGGAGATGCAGTTCCTACAAGTGCTCCTACAGTCGGTCAGGTAGCTAACTTCAGTAGTCAAACCTCAACTGCAGCAGGAACAGTAGGCGACCTTGCAGGCACAATCACAACTGCAGGAGCGATTACAGTAACTGGAGGTGGTGCAGGTACTAGTGCTATTGGCCAATTCACCAGTGAAATCAGCATCAAATGAAGTTAAGAGATCATGCTTTTGCAATCAAAGAAAATGAAGATAAAAAAGATTCTGAAAAGTGTGATACCTGTGGTCGTATTCAGCTCACTGAGTGCATCTGTAGAAGCCGTTCCCATCGTTCCCAACTTTCAGAGTGGTAGTCTTACGAGTCACACTGAGACTACCTCTAAGGTAACGGAGACCATAAATGTGATTGAATACCAGACGGGCTGGCAATATACGGTTACAGGTAATAATATAAGCACAGATAGTAACAGCTTGGTGCCTTCTACTACAAGTACGACCCAAGCAGTAAATGGAATTAATTCTACGTGGACAAGCCTAGATGCTACAAATATGCCGAATTTCTCTGTAACAGATTCGAGCAAACCCTGGCAACTGACAACAACGCTCAGTCAACCAGGGTTAAAATCTCAGACCATAATCCAGAGGACAACCGAGCTAACCTCAGTCACAGACACGGTTTCAACATTCAGCCAGTAAAGTTTGCTTTAATTGCACTGAACATTTTCAGTGCTCCCCTCTATGCCAATGAAGTAGGTGGTGTCAGTGCTACTGCTAGTCCTGTAGCTAACAGTTCAGGTAGTGTCACTAACCAAGCAATACAAGTATTACAGGGACCCTATATAACTAATACCTATGGCAATGGAGTTCAGTGTCAGGGATCTACCTTAAACATTACTCCCTTCCTAACTCTGAGTGATTCATGGAAAGAACCATATGAGGCAGTTCATATGGACCCAGTGTACGACAACTCAGATCTTGACGAGGACGGAATAATAGACAATCCAGGGTCGGTACTCTATTACATCCCAGTCAGAACAGGTCAAAAATCCAATCATAATATTGGATGGGGTATCTCAGCTACACTATCCATACCACTAGATAAAAGACATAATGAGGGCTGTCTGAAGGCTGCTGATATACAGAATCAATATCATGCCCAGCTGGTTGCTAATAAAAGATTGGACTTTGAAATATCAAGATTGAAGCACTGTGCGGAGCAACGAAAATTGGGAGTATCCTTCCATCCTAAAAGTCCTTCACATCAAATCTGTGCAGATATTGTTGTAACAAATCCTCATGGTGTTATTCCTAATCATCAACACAAGATTTCAAAATAAATTTTTATTTTTTCTTTAAAGGTGGTAGTCCTTTCTTCTCACGATATTTATTAGTTTTTATCTCTGCACGAGAAGGTTTAACTATTTTTTTACCTAGTAAAGTTTTAATTTTCTTAGTAGCTTGCTTTATTAAGGGTTTTATTAACCTTAATAATAAGGGTGTTGAAGCAGCAGCAGCTGTTGCTACTACAGCGATTGCAGCTGTTGTGCTTATTTGTGATGTTGAAGGAAGATACTTTTCAATAGGTGCTGTCAATTCATAGTTCGTTATGCAGGTTTGTCCGTCTTCAGATAGTGAATGAGATACAACCTTCTCTCTGGATTCAGCATTCCGCATATCCCCTACCCTCTGGTCTGTAGGTCCAGGGCATGGTACATCTTCTTTTGGAATATTTGGTATATTGTCTAAATTAGATGATTGAGGTGTATCTGTCTCTGAAGGTGGAGCTATAGGAGGAATTGATTGTTCCTTTACATATACCATATTTTCTGGTTCATAATTGACAGGCTCAAACCAAGGTACAGACCCATCACATAGAACACGAGATCCCCGTTCATCCTGATTTACAAGCTCTATAGAATTTTCATTTGCAGGATTATATTTAACACAACCTGGAACATCAATTATCGGAGATCCAATAAATAAAGTTACAGGTGGAGTTTGTGGTATTGAAAAATTTATATTAGGTAAAGGTGATGAAGTTATTGAATTAACTCCTACATAATTTATTCCAATAGTCTGTATCTCAGGCACTAACAGTCTTTAAAGTCTCTAGCCATCTGACCACCTATTTCTGCACCTTGTTTCTGTCCAAACATATTAAAGAATCCAGCTACTAACCATCCAACATATGGTATCTCTGTAAGAGTAGGAGTTATAGGAGCAGTGATGCTGGCTGCTGCAAGCCTTCCTGTAGCCTCTCCAGAGCCTTCTGCTTTAATACATGCAATCTGTTTCTCAGTTAGTTCAGAGCTCTCTGAGACGCTTCCAGAGCCTCCTCCTGCTACTGACTGTTCATATGTCTTCACTTCTGACTTACCCATACCAAGAAAACCTGCCGGTCTATCAACATGTTTCTCAGTTTCAATTATCTTTGGTGAATGAGATTTATATCTAATTGTATATCCTTTTTCTGTAACACTTGCTATATAACTTGTATAAGGTCCTACAGGTAAATTTATTATTGGTAAATTACTTTTTTTATTAACTGTTGACTGTATCAGAGCAAGATGAGACAGCCCAAATAATATTGCTAAAGAACCTACAAATATTTTTCTCGATCTAGATGGTCTCTGACTATACATTTTTCATGTCATATATACTTATTCTACTGTGATATCTATAGACTAACCAGTCTTTAATCTATATTTGTCTACCAGGGAACTCCAGTAGCTGTTGTTGGTGTTATAGCTTCAGTCACTTCAGCTTCTAAAGCTGTTTCAATAGATTTAACTTGATCAGTTCCTAAAGAAGTTGTAACCCATCCTAATACCGTTGAAGAGGTTAATTTATCAAAAGCAACAAAATCAGAAGGTAATGATGAAGGCTTAGTGAATATAACTTCACCAGTAGTTCTTGCCTTTTCTTCTGAATCAGAAATACCTTTAACTCTATAAATTACCTTAGTAACATAACCATCAGAAAGATCACGCTCTAATGTATTTATTTCCCAAGTTTTTGTAATAGCCATTAAATTCTTAAAATTATTATATTGTTATTTTAAAATATCTAATTATTCTAATGCTGCAACTTTAGTTTCTAATGTTTCTATCTTTGTAATTGCTTCTTGTAATGCTGCTGTTAACAGAGGAGTTAATTTAGCATAATCTACACCTTGAGGGTCTATTTCTGTTGTTGAATACTCTTTAAAATCTCCTACATTTTTACCCTCTGGTAATTCATCTGATTCTGTATATTTTATTTTCCGCATAGCATCTTTTTCTCCTGTCACAGCTTCTGGTACTGCTGTAAGTTCATGTGCTAAAAATCCATCTACAGTTGTATCAGGTGTTTTTATAAAATTAAATCTGTATGGCTTTAATGTTTTTAATCTTGTTATTGCATCAGTTAATGTAACAACATTTTCTTTTAATCTATAATCAGACGAAGTTACATATGCAGTTGTGGTTCCTCCATTTGTAAAAGCAATACTACCACCTACTGTATTAACCTCTCTAAATTGCATTAATGTTGAATTACCGGAGGAAAAAGTATCTGTAGTACTGACAACTATTCCTACATCAACATTTGGATAACTTACTTCGAGCTTTTCTGCTGGCGAGGAATTACCAATACCGACTTTACCTCCAGAAGGAACAAGTAAAATATTTCTATCTGCAGCTGCATTTCCAGTGCTAGTTTCATGTCCTTGTATGGTTAAACCTAAATTACCGTTAGCAGTGAATCTCATATGACGGTTTCCATTTGCTGATGGAGCTACTGTAAAAAATCTAAATCCAGTTTCAAAGTTATCAGAGGATCTGTCTCCTCCAGATATTCTGAACTGCTCCCTGCTTGAGCTAGTATTTGTAGCATCATAAATATGCATTCCAAGTGCTTGTGGACTTGTTGTACCAATACCTACATTTCCACTCCCATTAATAGTCATTCTTTGACTACTACTTGTAAAAAACTCTAAATTTAAGTTTTCACGTTGCAATATCTCAAAATTACCATCGGAATCTAATAGTAATTCTGTTCCATTTGAAGCTGCATGGCCTGTAGTGTCATTAGACAGCATTATTCTCGGACTGCTGTCATGGGCAATATGTAATTGTTTTTGTGGTGTAGAGGGGGTTTGAGCTCCAATACCTATACCCACACTTCCAGTTGTTACTATATCTTGACTGCCAAAGTCAGGAGAAATTTTTGTTCCTGCAATAGCAGCTGAAGCATTTACTTTGGCATTTGTAACTGTTCCATCTGCTGTAGTTTCTATATCTATACTCTGTGCTAGAACAACTCCAAAGAAACTTAATCCACTGGCAGGAGCTGTTGTAAATGTAATAGTACTAGCTGCAATTGTATAGTCTGTTCCTGGATTTTGTATTACACCACCAAGAGAAACTATTATCGCAGTATCTGATCCTGGGGAAACATTAGATCCTCCTGTCTGCAAAGTAAAAGCAGTTGTGCTTCCATTAAAACTGCTAGATATATCATCTACTTCCCTATTCTGTCTAGGATTAGGTGCTACTCCTAAGTATGGCATTATTTTTCAAAGATATCTTTTATATAGATATTTTAAAATGACTAATTCTTAGAGTATTTAACTAGGCTTAGGATACTTGGCTTTTACAGGATCTACTATATCTGTCTTCCACTTATCTATACCATGATGGTAAATGTAATCTAATTGTGTACCCCAATCCGGATATATTGTATCTGTAGTGACAACACCATCTACTTCTTGTCCTGTTCTTTGTCTTTTATAGACTTCTTCTTTTTTAAGTCTTTCTACTTCTGCTTCTACTTCTGCTTTAGTTGGTATTTTACTTTCATCAGTTAGGTTTCCGTTTCCTACGTACCAATGTGTGATGTTTTCATATGTATCTTCATCACCTACCAAACTGTAATAAGGTCCACCACAAAGATTTTCAACAGCAGATAAAAAAGTGCTTTCGTATCTCATAATAAAATCTCCCATATGTTAATTCTAGAACCAGATAAGCCAGTGTCTAACTGATTACTATCAGTAGCGGTAGGGTTAATTAACGCAAAGGGTCTACCACCACTGCTATTATTAGATTTATAAGTAGCTAATATGCTTGAGTTACCCGTAGTTGTATAATTTCCAAACTGACCACATAACATCAGGAGTTTTATACCATTGTTTGGTGCGTGTGTGTAAGTTCCAGCTGCTCTATCAGCTCTTGTTCCTCCGCTAATTACAAACGTACTACTATCAAATGAAGCTCCTATTCTTACATCTACATTACTGTAATCAGTTTGGTCATTTTTTCCTTGAAGATACCCTACAAAAGCAAGAATACTACCACTTTCCTTTTTGTTTACATTACCAAAATCTGCAAACATCATTTCAGTCGTACCATTATTAGACAGTTGCCGTCTAGTTGTATAACTTAAACTGGTGAAGTTAATAACATGTGCTGCTCTTGTCTGTGCTTCATCACTAAAGAAAACACCCATTATGCTACCTCCGTTAGATTAAATTTGAATTTTTTACCATTACGTCTGTTAATCAAGAAAAGATCCTCTGCTCCTTCTTGAATAGTATAATTCCCCCAAGTTCCATCCACATCATTGGAAGAACCTTCATTAGATAAGTTAAGGTCATTGGTGTAGATGTTTCTTACTCTGGTAGATGATGTACCTATATCAAGAGTATTATTTGCGTCTGGTACAAAATGCCCAGTATTCTGTATTGCCCATCTATTAGCATTATTTGTTTGTAATATTAAAGCAGTATTACTATAAGTACCAAAATAGAAAATACCTGTATGGTTTTGACCAATAGCACTTGTACCATTGTGATAGAATTTAAAATCATTATCACTTCCTAAACGTAATTCGGAGCTGTCTGGTAAATGAAGATGACCAGACGACACTTGTACGCCTGCTGAAACCGTCTCAAACTTTTTACTGTTATCGTAATATAGGTCTACGGATCCGTTGTGTGTAGCATTAATCAAGGCCTCACTATTACCAGCGTTCTTGACGTTAAGTTCATTGGATTGTATTATTAAATTTCCAGTGCCAGCATCTACAATCCTAGAATTAGATCCATCGTGATAAATTTGTAAATCATCACCAGCTCCAATTAATAACTTTGCATCTTTAGTTCCAGAATCAGGAATCTTAATAGCACCATCAACCTTAACAGCTAAATTACTTTCTGTTCCATCAATTAAAAAAGCTTCATTGTAACCACTTACTATACCACTGTTAAGATGACTGTATGCTATTTTACCTACTTGAGATTCACCTGAGTCAGAAGTCATTTCGAGAGCAGGACTTGATCCACTGGAAGTACTAGCAATTCTCAATGTACCGGTAGTAGATGATATTTTCGCACCAGCACTTGTAGTCTCAAACTTTTTACTGTGATCGTAATACAACTCAGTTTGTGCATTAGGTCTACCTACAAGAGTAAATTCTCCATTTACAGTTTTTAAATAGAATATACCTGTAGCGTTTGAAAGAATACTATTTGTGCCATCGTGAAAAATTTGTAGGTCATTACCAGCACCAATATTTATCTTGTCACTATCATTTGCTATAAAAATATCATCTTTAAAAGATGTACCTGTTCCACTTACTCTAAACTTTTCTGTTCCACTATCTTGTACTTGCAAACTACCGGTAGTGTTGTTGATAATAGAATGACTGCCATTATGAAAAATTTGTAAGTCATCACTACCACCAAATCTAGCTCCTTTATTATCATTCCATCTTACGTTATCAAGAAAAGTAGCTCCATTAGCTGTAGTCTCAAACTTTTTACTGTTATCAAAATATAATTCCACTTGTCCATCTTGAACGAGCCTTGCCAAAGTTTCATTATCTGATGTGTTCATGAATTTATAATCAGAAGAATTAAACCTTAAATCAGCAACGCTTGAAATTACTAGATTACCTGTATCACTATCAATAAAAGAGTTTGTTCCATTATGAAATAACTGTAAATCTCCACCATTTCCAACATTTATATTACCGTTATCATTAACATTTAAGTTTCCTGTAGCAATAAAATTTCCAGTAAGAGTTGCACCAGTACTTGTAGTCTCAAGCTTTTTAGAACCATCATGATATAATTCAGAGGCCCCATTACCAGTAAATTGTGCAAGAGTTTCACTATTGCTTGTGTTGAAAAGGATAACTGAACCACCATTTGATGCGACAAATAAATTTCCTGTGCCAGCTTCAGACACAAATGAATTTGCTCCATCATGATAGATTTGTAAATCTTTGTCTGTCGTTCCAAATTGAAGTCTATTATTAGATGAACTAGAACTATCTCCAAAAAATATATTTTTAGAATTTGTATCTAAGTTACCGCCTAGCTGCGGTGAAGTGTCATTAACTAAATCTGTAGTGAGACCAGTTAAGTTACTACCATCTCCGGCAAAAGAAGTTGCTGTTAAAACTCCAGTATTAGAATTAAATGTCAGATTAGATCCACTTTTAGGACCTAAATTACCTGTTGCTGCTGTAGCAAATAAAGGAAAACAAGTAGTATCAGATGATTCATCAGCTACTGTGACTGATGTGGCTGTTGATACTGCTCCAAATGAAAGCACTCCAGCACCATCTGTGACAAGAGCTTGACCACTACTACCTTGACTTGTAGGAAATTGAGCTATCTTTGTTCCATCAGATATAAGTGCTACAGTTCCAGAAGCTATTCGTGTAAATCCTGTGTTGGTGTCCGCACCGAAGGTAATAGAGGGAAAATTAATTGATCCGTCAGGAAAAGCTCCTCCAGCATTTACATAATCTGCACCTGCATAGATCACTCCAAAGAATGCATGACCATTAGTAGGAGCAGAACTAAATACAATATTTGTTCCTGATAATTTAAATCCAGCAGAACCTGTAGGATCTGGTTCCTGGATAACTCCGTTTACTGATATTAATAACTGTTGTTCAAATTTGGGAAAAGGAACCGGTGTTGATCCTCCAACTTGTAGAGCAAATGAAGTGGCACTACCATTAAAACCACTAGATATATCATCTATGATCTTGTAATCTTCATTACTTCTTAAGTCATTTCCTATATATGCCATAGATAATTAACTACGATATTCTTTTTCTCCTCTTATTTTAAGGTCAGTAATCTTTAGAACTCTTAACTGTTAGGTCCATCAGTGGAGGGCTGTACTGGCCATACAACACTATCGGCTGTCTTACCTTTGTAAGTTTGAGGAAGATCTCTAAGGTTTTGTCTATATGCTGACCATTGAGCTTGATCTACTGTTGAACCTGGAGTCATAGTCCAATCAGTTGACTTTAATAAATAATCTCTTTTCTTTCTTACATTTTCCCAACTACTATCTTCTAGCTCTAATACTTTATATTCATTTATCTTTTCATCCAAAGAAGCAACTTCAGCCTTAAGGATCTCAAAATTATTTAATAAATTTATGAGATCACTATTACTTGTTAAAGCCATTTTATGTCTGTTCTAAATAACTTATTGAGGCATCTAATGCACTTGCCGTTCCTGCATTTATTCTCAGGATATCGCCCGATTCCATTATTATTTTTGATCCAGCTATTATTTCTAAAGAAGACCCTGCAGGCACTGGAGCATTCTTAATTAAGAAAACATCATCTCCTGTGTTAGTAACTAAGAAAACATCTACGTTAGCACTAGTACCAGTTTTATTAGAAATCAAACAGCTTAATAATACTAATGTTGCTGAACCTCCTGCAGTAACAACATTAGTTCCTGCATCACTAGTTCCAGCGTTACTGACTGAAGATTTTGTATCAATTTTGAAGGTATTTGCCATATTATCCTAAAGCAAGTATGAGAGCGAGTTGGTTACCACTATCTATGCTTCCAGTAACAGTTAAGTCTCCTGAGATAGAAACATTACCATTATTTGGAATTGTAATCGCACCAGATGAATCTATTGTAAGCCTTGCAAATCCACCAGTTACAAGTGTTACCTGATTAGAACCAGGGCTCATTATTCCTGTATCTGGATCTCCTGCGAATTTAAGAGCACAGCTGGACAGTGAACCCAGTGCAAGATTCGAATTACTTGCATCTTCTTTTAATAATGGAAAGCCCCCAGCCTGTGTTGCATCATGAATACAGACTGTCCGTTTCTCAGTATCTACAGTTACTTCACCAACTGCTCCTGTGAAAGCAGAATGCTGACCGGTTGTTCCTCTTCTAAATTGTACTTGGGTTGCCATAATACTATCCTAAAGCCACTGCTATTGCAGTAGCAAAACTTTCTGTGCTGATTGTTCCATCTGTATTTGGAACAGTCATAGTTCGAGTTGTACTACCCGAAATTCCTGAACATTCAAACGCTAATTTTTTAGAAGCATCTGAATTATCTTTTACTCTGAAAACATTATCTGCAAATTCATTAGTTGCACCTGCAGTCACCTGATTATCTACATAAGCGGTTGTTGCTACTTTAGTTGAGTTATCACTAGCAGATTGAGTCGTCGCTGTTATACCATTAGCTAATGCTCCAGAAACTGTATTGTTTCCTAAAACAATAGTTTTATTTGTTAATGTCTGAGATCCAGTAAGAGTTGCAACTGTCGAATCTATGGCAATAGTAGCTGTAGTTCCTGATCCACTTGAATCAATACCTGTTCCACCTGCAATTGTTAATGCTTCTGAATTTAAATCAACATCAAAATTACCAGAGTCAGTTTCAACATCTAAATCTTCAGCACTAATCTGAGAGTTAACATATGACTGAGTTGCTATAGTTCCATCCGCATCAGGAAATGTTAATGTTCTTGTCTGTCCACCTGTAATAGAAGCAGAACTAAAAGCCCCAATTTTTGTATTATCTGAATTATTTCTAATTCTGAACCCACTGTCATTAGTTACTACTGCAGTGGAAGTTACAGAACTTAAGCCAGTAAGTGTCGTGCTACTACCGCCCAGGGCAATAGCAGTGCTACCAACAGTAACAGAACTGTTAGCAAGTTT
>VTLG01008206.1_pt1 | contig 15362 bp, 15 predicted proteins | sample 4694571 | NCBI WGS metagenome assembly VTLG01 (sample SAMN12604809, study PRJNA352737) | marine metagenome | biome: ENVO:00000447; feature: ENVO:00000209|ENVO:00000569|ENVO:01000036; material: ENVO:00002151; isolation source: viral sequences binned using virsorter ...
ATTCTATTGCACGTTTCTCTCCTGTACATATTGGTTCTGGTACAACAAAAGTTCTTGGAGATGCAACTGTTGTCAGAGCAAGAGACTTTGTTGGATTTGGTTCTCTCAGAAAACTCAGTGGTGCTGCAGAATCTCTTACCTTCAATCCATTGGAGAAGCAAATGCTATTCTCCTTTATTGGAGAAGGTGTTCAAGCAAGAACCTCCAAACTTATCAGTCAAGGTGGAACTCTTGCAATCAGAGGAACTTCAGGAGATCCACTACTTACATTTGCGGAACAAGCAAGAGTTGAAATTGATATCACGGGAGATAGTATTGATCTCCGCACTCATGCATATCAAGGTTCTGGAAGAATATCAAATGTTAATAATGCAGATGATGCATATGTACGTGCTCCTTATATTGGAAGTGGTAATGTCACAATTTCTGGTATCGCACTTGTACAAGTACAACTCTTCCAACCACCATTTACTCAGGTCTGGATTATCTAACACATAAATATACTTTGAAAGATAGTGCGTAGATGAAATGACCACGCAGGTACAGTTTAGAAAAGGCAATACACCAGAACATGCACAGTTTACAGGTGCTAATGCTGAGATAACTGTTGACACCCAAAAAAAGACCGCTGTTATACATGACGGTAGTGATGTTGGTGGATTTGAGTTACAAAGAGCCAGATGGGAAGTTAAAAATAGTAGTGGAAGTTTAGTTTGCGGATTAAGATATCTAATTGACACATCAAATTCAGCATTAACCTTTACTATGCCTTATGAGTCTCAAGGAATTGTTCCTCATGTTGGCGATATGCTAGAAGTCGTTGACTTCAAAGCAACTTGGGGAATAAATAATGCTAGCTTAGAAGTGGCAACTGGAAGTAACCAATTATTCTTAAATAAATTTGGTAATACTGATAACTGCTTTACTCTTGATGTAGCTGGACTTTATGTTCAGTTTATTTGGGACGGAACTTACTGGAGGATCTTAGCGTAATGGCTTTATATCTTAGTGCAAGTACAGGAGAAACACAACAAAATGTTGCTAACTCCAACGATTTTACAGTTCATGCTTTACGAAGAGATTCGGAAGGTATGCTGTACTATACAGTAGCAAGATCTACTGAAGATGCAGTTTTTGATTTTCATAGATTAGACGGTGAAGAATACACCGATTTTCTTCAAGGTACTGAATATGTCACTGCTAATGCAGGACCAAAAGCATTATCTAATGACCCAGATGATAAGTACCAACAATTTAGGTTTGACTTTAGAAGAATAACCTATTTCATTGACGATGAGGGTTACTTAGTCGCAAGACTAAATAAAGCATATGATCACACAACTAACGGACCTAAGTAGGATTTTTACAAATGGCAGATTTTAGACTCGGCAGACTTAAGTTTAATTGGAAGGGTAATTGGACTACTTCCACTGCTTTCGTCATTGACGATATCGTCAAGTACGGTGCAAATGCATATGTATGTACAACAAATCATACATCAGCAGCAAATGAAAATTTATTTTATTCTTCTGATCTTAGCAACTGGTCACTTCACACAGAAGGTGTTGTTAGTAAAGGAGACTGGGCTGCAACTACTTGGTACAAAGTAAACGATGTTGTTAAGTATGGTAATTCACAATATCGTGTTACTACTGGACATACATCAGGTGCTACTTTTTCCGATACTAATTTCGCTACTTACTTAGAGGGTTTAAAATTTGAAGATAGTTGGGTTGCTAGTACAACATATCAAATTGGTGATATAGTAACTTTCAGAGGATATACTTATTCTTCAAAAACAAATCATACTGGTCAAACACAAACACCAAACTTAGATACTACTAACTGGGTTGTTGTTACAACTGGTTTTTCTGCTCAAGGAGATTATGCAACTTCAACAGCATATGCTCCAGGTGATGTTGTTAGGTATGGTGGTTATTCTTATGTTTGTACAACATCTACAACAGGTAATGCTCCTACATCAACAGCATATTGGAAACTTTTAGTTGAAGGATTTAAGTGGACTGGTGCTTGGTCTTCTGCAACAGTGTATCAAAAAGGTGACATTGTTAACAGAAACTCAAACACATATATCTGTATAACTTCTGGAACTACTGGTGCTGCACAAGCTCCTGAATTAGATACCAACGGTAACTACTGGAATTATATTGCACAAGGTGGTGCTGCTGCACAGGTTCTTCAAGAAACTGGTGACTTACTTTATCAGGCTGCTGGTGGTATTAACAGAATTGCACTTCCAGCTGGATCAACTGGTACTGCTGCTCAACAAGCAGCTGCAAGTGGACAAGTTCTAACAGTTGGTGGTTCTCCTTTACTTCCAAGATGGGAAAGTAATAATACAACACCTAGTGTTTACTATGTTGCTGAAACTGGAAGTGACACTAATAATGGTCTTCAAATTTCTAGAGCATTCAGAACTGTTCGTTATGCAATGGACTATATCACTGGATTAACTGGAAGTTTAAAACCAACTGCTACAAATCCAATTAGTGTATATGTTAAAGCTGGTCTTTACGAAGAAAGTCTTCCAATTCATATTCCTGCATTCGTTTCTCTTATTGGTGATAATATTAGAAACACAATTATTAAACCAATTGCAGGTAACTCAGATCAGATAACAATAACAGTTTCTGCATTAACTTCATTTAGAAGAGGTGATGTTGTAGAGAATGATACTGGAACCAAAACACTTAAAGTTTTAGATGTTAATGCTGCTAAAACTGAAGTAATTGGTCTGATGGTATCGGGTGGACTATGGACAACTAGCGACAAGTATGTTGATGTTTTATCTAATAAACATGGAGATGCTTCAGATTTACTTACAAGCAACGCAGAATTCCTTGCTCATGAAGCATATCATCGTCATGTAGCAAACAACGGTGCTGTTAGTGGTACAGAAGCAAATGTTAAGTCACGTCTACAAGCACTTGTTGCTGACTTTGCTTACAACATGAAGTCAGGTGGTAACAATAAAGTATTTGATTATGGTACTGCATACGTTGGTGGTGCTTCTATTACAGGAAACTCTGGACAAGATGGTGTACTTGTTGGATATCTTGATACAGTTGGTGCAGAAGTAATTCAAAGTAACACTGTAACTAAATCTGCTGGTAACACAAAAACCCAAACAATGTTTGGAGGTACAAATGATCCTAGCAGTCCTAAGTGTGCTACACAGACAGCTGCTCTTAACACATTTGCTACAATCATCACTACTGCCATTACCAATGGCAACATGAGTCACGTAACTTCTACAAATGGTTACAAAGCAATCTCAGCTGTTACTAATCAGATAAACAGCGAAGCAACAATGATTTATGTTGCAACACATAACATTGTTAAAGACTTAGTTATGGAAGGAATGACAGGATTTGTTCCTAGTGGTTCTAATGATAAAGACATTGAAGGTTCTACTACAAAGGGTGTTTACATAAGACTTGACCCTGCTTCACCAATTACTAGATCACCTTATATTCAAAACTGTTCTGCAATTGGTGGTGCTGCGGTTGGTGCATTGATTGATGGAGACGCTCACGAGCACTTTAACGGGTCTCCAACCCCTTCATTTAAGTCAATATGCTTTGATGCCTATACACAGGTGTTAGAGGGCGGTGTAGGGTTCTGGTGTAAGGGTACAGCAGCTGCTGAGGTTGTGTCCTCCTTCACATATTATGCACACATCTCTTATATCTCTACTGGAGGTGCTAGAATACGTGCTGTATCTGGTAACTCTTCTTATGGTAAGTATGGTTGCTTATCAAGAGGATTTGACGCTGGTGAGACAACAGTTGATGGTACAGTTGCTGGTAAGATGCTTACTACTGATCCACAAGGTTCTTCTAGTGGTTCATTCCAAGCAAATGAAAGAATTAGTGGTGGCACATCAAATGCTATTGGTGAACTAAGAAGTGATCAATCAGTTACATCACAAAAGATTTACTATATTCCAATCAAAGGAACATTCCAACAGGGTGAACTAATTACTGGTGCTACATCAGGTGCTACAGCAACTCTTGTTAATAACTCAGATGCTGTTAGAGGTCAATTAGGATTCCTCGTTGTTACTGAGGGTTTATCAGCCGCTCCAGACCAAGGTGGTTCTGTTGAGTATGTTGATAATGGATCTAACAATGATGCAGGATCATACGTTATCTCTAGTTCTAGTTACACAGCACCAGATGGTAGAGGTAATTTAGTAGTAACTAGAGGACAATTAGGAAGTAGTGCTGCTGCACATAATGGTACTTCAACAATTGCTTGGTGGGATAATGTAGGAACAACTGCAACAATTCAAGCAAACATTACACAAGGTGCTTCATCTCCACATGATGTCACAGTTGATACTGTGTCAGGAATGGTTATCGGTGCTAATGTCATCATTGGTAATGAGATGTTTGAGGTTGTATCATTCCCAACAGCGTCATCTGTTAGATTGAATCGTGCTCAGGAAGGTACAAGTGCTCAAGGACATACATCGGGTGCTACAATTACAATTCTACAGCAGAAGGTTGCTTCTCAGGATGAGGTTATTGCAGACTTTGATAACTCTGTAGGAACTATTCGTGTTGCAGCTGCAGGTATTGGTTTTGCTGCCACTGACTACATTAAGATTGATAATGAGTTTATGAAGGTTACATCTGCTGCTGCGGATGCAACAGGTATTACAATCCTTCAATTTGCTGATGAGAAAACAATTGGTGCTGGTGATGGTCAATCATTCAAGACTCGTTACAAGTATTCACAAGTACGTCTAACTGCACATGACTTCCTAGACGTTGGTACAGGAAATAGAGCACAAACAAACTGGCCATTCTTACCTAATCAGGTAAATGTTCCTTCACAAGAGATTGATGAGGCTCGTCCAGGTCGTGTTTACTACGTCTCTACTGACCAAGATGGTAACTTTGCGGTTGGTAAGTTCTTTAAGGTTGAACAGGCGACTGGTAAGGCGACTCTAGACGCTTCTGCGTTTGACTTGACTGGTCTATCATCCTTGAGATTGGGTTCTATCGGTGCTCAGTTAGGTGCTTCTATTAATGAATTCTCAACAGACGGAACTCTTTCACAAAATAGTGATGTTAAATGTCCTACACAGAAAGCGGTTAAGACATATGTTGATAACATTAGTAGCGTAGGTGGTAACTTAACTGTTGCTGGTGACTTGACTGTTCAAGGATCTACAACAACAGTGGATTCAGTTGCTGTTATAGCAAAGGATCGCAACATTGAACTTGGTTCAGTTGATACTGGTAGCTTTACTGGTAATATTACACAAGGTTCTAATCAGATCACTAACATAAATGATACAAGTAATCTTGCACCAGGCGTTGTTGTTGCATTAACAGGTGGTGGTGCTAGTGTTACACTTACTGGTACTGTTAAAGTTAGTACTATAAGTGGAACTACTGTAACACTTGATTCATCATTCGGTGGATCTGGATCTGCTACTGGTGCTACATTCAGTGCTGGTGGTCCTACAAATGACACCGCTGCTGGAGGTGGTATCACTTTGAAGGGTGCAACCGACAAGACATTTGCATGGAATAGTTCAACAAATTCTTGGAATTCTTCTGAAGCAATTAATGCTGCTGCTGGCAAGTCCTATATGATTGGCGGAACTAATGTTCTAACTTCTACTCAGGTACTTGGTAAGACAATTGGTGGAACATCATCTGGTGATATCGTTAACCTTGAGTCTGCACAGACTTTAACTAATAAAACTCTTTCTGGTGCAGTATTAACTGGATCTCTAACTGCTGGTGGTGGTACTGGTTCAAGTGGTCAGTACTTACAAAGCACTTCTAGTGGAGTTCAGTGGGCAACAATTACTATAGATCCTACCAAGATTGTTCATGGTAACTCAGAAGTTTCAATTGCAAACAACTCTGATATCACATTCCAAACAGGAGGTGGTAATACAGCAACGTATAATACATCTGGAAATCTTACAATTCCAGGAACACTTACTGCTGGTGGATTAACAGTTAATACAGGATTTGTTAGAGCACAACTAAAAGAAAAAGTTAGTGATACTTCTAATGGTATATCTGGTAACTTTAACTTTGATCTTGGTGAGTATCAAGTTGTGCATTACCGTGGTGATGCTTCTTCTGACTTTACTATTAACTTTAGATTTGATGGTAGTAATAGTTTAGGTAATAATGTAAGTAATAATGAGTCTGTAACTGCTACTCTAATCACAAAGAATGGTGGTACTGCAAGGAAGTTGAATGATATTCAGATTGATGGTAATGGAATTACAGAAAGATACTTAGGTGGATTTGGTTCTCCTGAAGGAACACCAAACGCATACGATGTATATACGTTTACATTAATTAAAGATTCTGGCGGTACATGGCATGCGTATATTTCATATAACTACTACACAACATAAGGAATAGAATATGGCACAACATAGAGCTGGTCAAGCGATCATGGGTCACGCCATGCCTAACTCCAAAGGCGGTAATGTTTCTGGTAAAGCAAGTAGAGCTGGTTCGTGGTACAGGTCTAGAATTATCACACATGGATTTACAGCTGGTGGTTATAAAGATTCAAGTCCTTGGAAAAATGTAAATAGAACTGATCATTCTACCGATGCAACAACTGACTTAGGTGACAAGATGAGTGAGAATATGTGTTATGGTGATGGTGGTTCTAGTGATACTCATCTTTATGTATTTGGTCTAGCAGCAGGTTTCCAAGGAACTGATAATGATGCTTGGAGAATGCAAATGAGCAATGAAAGTGGAACTGCTATGCCTAATACTATGGGTTCTGACAAAGAAGATTTAGGATGTATGGTTGATTATCATCATGGAGGAGCAAACATTTACACTAATGGTGGTTCTAATACTACTGTTGATAGATTTGCTATGAACAATCATTCTCGTAGTGCTGCTAGTTCTTCACCTACTGGTGGACATTACACCGCTTCTGCTCAAGGAAGATTGAGAGGATGGACTAGTATTGACTCCGATAAACACTATTACACTTTTGCTACTGATACTTGGAATACTGGTTTCCCTACTGGTGTTACAGCACCAGGAACTAATGGATGGGGTAAAGCAAACTCAAGTTATATGAGTAATTTTTATATGAAGAACCAAGGAAACTGTGGAGAACCTATTTGTAAACAAAATGATTACACTGGTGCTCAAATCAGTGTATATAATGTAGATAATTCTGGTGAAGAAAATTTTCAACAAGGATCATTTAAAGGATATTGTTTAGGACATTATGATGGTGCTCAGAATAATTCATCATATAAAATGAGTTACACTTCCGATACATTCAGTATGGGTTCTAATACTATGGAACCAAAAGGACATGATGGAATGTCTTCTGCTGCTATGGGACATGCGTGTAACTTTGTGAATGCTACGTACGGTGTTGTCCCACCTTCTTACTAGAAATATAAAAAAATTTTAACAATGGCTAATAAATATTTTCTTGCAGATTTAGGAGACTTACCAGAACTATTTCGTGATGGTCATAATTCTCCATTAACATATCGTAGTGGTAAAGTAAAATTTAATATATGTGCATGTGAAGAATCAGATTATGATACTTATATCGCACCACTTAAAGCATCTAAACCTATTGAAGATATAGTAGACGAAGATACTGCTCTTACAGCAAGTCGTTGTTGGGGTGATGTTAGAGAAAAAAGAAGTATATATCAAGGAGATAGTGATGTTGATAAATATGCAGATGGAACTTCTGGAAAAATTAAAATAGAAATTACTGATGATATGAGAGCAAAGACTCTCATAGTAATGAAACAAGCTGCTAAACTAATAACTCAATTTGCGATTGACGAAGGAGAAGGTGATCCATATAACGCAACATTATTGACAGATATTGAAAATGCTGCTAGTATAACACAGATAAATATAATATATGAAAATTATTTTGGGACACAACTTCCCAGAAAAGATGCACTAGACTTGAATTTATATGAAAGCGATGGAAAAACCAGAAAATTTGATGCGTCAAGAAACAAGCCGTCTTTCCTCTAAAAGGAACGAACTTGACGAATGGATAATTGATCACTCAAGACACACCCCCTTTGCTCAAACAGAATATCAATGTCGTAATTATGTTTTAGAACAGCACCCTACAAAATATGCTGCTATTAGACAAGCTTGTATGGAAGTAGCTCAAAGAGAACAAGCTATAGATAAAATAAAAATTAATTATAGAAAAGGTCAAGTTCAAATCCAACTCTTGAAAAGAACTCAGGAAGAAGAACCTGATCCTTTGAAAAAAGAATTAATACAATGTGAAATTGATATGGAAGAAATTGATGCGAAAGCATGGGAAAAGAAACTTCTTCAAGGTTATCAAGAACAAGGTTATTTTTTAGATTACATCAAAGAAGAATGTGGTGATAATGAAGAGGAAATTTTACAATCATTAAAAGGTAATAAACAAGAAGAGGACAAGTATTGGATTGCTAGAATGGCAAAACAATCTGCTGTTGATATGATTTCTACTGGAACAATTAATGCAGGAAATGTAGAGTCTATTCTTCAAATGCCAGAAGAACATCAACGTGGAGTACTCAATGCTGCAATGAGATATAGTGGTGTTGTTGCATCTGGAATTGATCGTTTAAGAGAACAATCAGAATCAGAAATTAAATATCTTGATAAAGATACTAGTACTAGAAGTAAACTATTGACAGATCAATCTAGTAATGAATAAGGTTTTTAGCCTGCCAATAAATCCAAAATTTAATCCACAATTTATTGAAACAAAATTTTTAAATTTTCTAAAAATAAACAAAGATTATATATTTGATTTATATTTTACCTGTAGAATGCCACCTTTTACTCAAGATGCTATGGGTGAAGTTTTCATGTCTCAAGATATGGAATTAGATGTAATTGAAATGGCACGATGGTTAAGTGATGAAAGTGGAATTCCTTTATCAGCAACTTTTAATAACATATACGTTCGTCCAGATGAAAAAAATTTAGAAACATGGATTACTAACTTCAAACAATTATATGATTTAGGTATTAGAATAGTTACTTTACCTCACACATCATGGGTAATGACTGGTGAGATACAAAAAGAATATCCTGAGTTGTATATTAAAAATACTATTCTTAGAGAGGTAACAAGACCTAATGAAGTAGTTGAACTTGCAAAAGCAGGTTTTCATTACATCAATCTTGATAGGGATTTGATGCGTGATAGAAATAGATTATTAGAAATTAAAGAAGCAAAAGAATATTGTGCAGAGCAAGGATATCCTATTAAATTATCTTTACTGACTAACGAAGGGTGTTGGGGTAACTGCCCTATCATGCCAGAACACTATCATTACAATAATACTAGGGGTGGTGATATTCCTCAGTATTTTAATAGTAGAATCAGTAGAGTTAGTTGTAGTAAATGGGATGCACTTGATGGTGCAGCTGCACTCAAGGCAGCAAATCTACCTCCTTGGAAAAGTGATTGGAAAGAATTTCTTGATCTTGGTATAGATGTATTTAAGATGCATGGTAGAGAGTCTATGACTAGACTTTCAGAAACTATGGATATTATTAATAGGTGGAGATTAGATAAAGAAACATTATTTCCTCAGTATAGAGAATACATTGAAGATGTAGATCTCAAAGAAAGACCTATTGATGTATGGAGAGAAAAGATAAAGACATGTCAATTTAATTGTTGGAAGTGTAATTACTGTGATCTAGTATACAAATCTGGTAAAGGTAATAATAAAGTAAATCCCAAAGTACAATTTATTATAGATTCTATTGACAAAGCAGAAAAATTAGAAAGTAACTATACTGGAATTTACATAGAATCATTAACTTCTGACATTACTAGAAATTTTTTAAACAATATATGTTCTTATCAAGACACTAAGTATCTAGAAGTAGGAGTTTATGCAGGAGGAACTTTTTATTCTGCACTACAAAATAATAATACTAAGGGATATGCAGTTGATGATTTTGAAAAAGCATATGTTCCTTGGAGAGATGATATTATCTTTAATGCACATGAAGATCCTAAGAAAGCATTTTTAAATCCACCTTGGTGGCCAGATAAAAGATATGATTTTGAATTGTTTGAAGGAAAAATTGTTGATGTAACTTTACCAGAAAAATGTAATGCTATATTCTATGACGCAGATCATGATCCAATTCAACAGTATAAAAACTTAAATCATTTGTTACAGTTTTTTGATGATGAGTTTATATTGATGGTAGATGATGCTAACATGGATGGTGTGGTAGAGTCAGTAGAAGACTTTGTTAAACATAAAAAATTAAAAGTTATCTTTGAAAAAAAGATACTTACAGACATTCCAGAAGATTACTCGTCTTGGTGGAATGGTATATACATTTTGTTATTACAAAAATGATTGACATAGTTGATAATTATTTACCAGAAAAGGATTTTTTTGAATTGTTTAATTCCATGAAAGAATTTTCATTTGATTGGCATCTAAGTCATATTCTTACTAAAGATGCTGAAAAAAATCCAATTGGTAACATGCAATTCTGTCATCTTTTCTATCGTATGCATGAGCAGAACACACGTACCTTTCCTTTGTTAATTCCTATTCTGACAAAAATTAACCCTGTTGCTTTGATAAGAATAAAAGCAAATTTATCATTATCTACAAAAGAGGTTCAGAAAGCTGGAATGCATATTGATGTAGAGGATAAAGATACTCCTGATTCTGTTAGAACATCTATACTCTATATGAATACTAATGATGGATACACACTTTTTGAGGATGGAACTAAAGTTGAGTCTGTTATGAATAGACTTGTCACATTTCCTCATACTACGAAACATGCAGGTACTACCTGTACAAACGCTCCTTTTAGGATGGTTATTAACTTCAATTATATTACTGGTGCTAAATTATGATTAAAAAACTACTCAAAAAATACTTTGACCTTGTTAAAAAAGTTGATGAAAGGCACTACTGGCCTTTGTTTATCTTTCTATCATGCTACTTTGTTGTACCATATAGTGAGTTTGTTATCACAGCACTCATCATATTATACTTCAAGTTTGAAGGTACATTCCGTAAATGGGGTGGTAGGTTAATCAAACCATTTCCAGAGTGGATCAGATTTGGTGGATCAACAATATTCTTTCTTGTTATGTTAGATGATACACTTGCATACTTAAGTATCATAGCAGTAGGTATCTGGACTAATAGACAACTTAAGAAAGAAAAAGAATTAGAAGAGAAACAAGCAAAGGAAGATAGAGACAAGGGATTACTTTGATATAAATACATCTAGGAAAATTGTAGGTAGATGTTATGGCAGAACCTGCCAGTAGAGCTGAACTTAAAGATTATTGTCTTAGAAAGTTAGGTTTCCCAGTATTAGAAATCAATGTTGATGATGATCAAATAGAAGATTCAATAGATGATGCACTTCAGTATTATCGTATGAGACACTACGATGGTACTGAACTTGCTTATATGAAGCATTTATTCACTGCTGCTGATGAGACAAAATTTGAAACACAGAACACAACAACCACTCTAGCTAGTGGTACAAAATGGGAAGTTAGGGATAGATACCTTGAACTACCTGCGGATGTGGTTGGTGTGACTAAAGTATTTGGTCTTGCTAGTAATGCAATTAGAAATAATTTATTTGGTATTGAGTATCAGATCTTTTTGAATGACCTATATGCTGTAGGATCTCTAGACTTTCTTAACTATTATATGGTTAAGACTTGGATGGAGACTATGGACATGGTTCTAAACAACGGAGCTTTTGTTCAGTTTAGATTTAATATGAGACAGGACAGACTTTATATTGATGTTGGTAAGGACATGTTAGATGAAGATGTACATGTTATTGTTGAATGTCATAGAGCATTAGATCCTGACACATATACTCAAGTCTATAGTGACATCTTCTTAAAAAAATATACTACTGCCCTTATTAAAAGACAGTGGGGACAGAACCTAATTAAGTTTAATGGTATCCAACTTCCTGGTGGAGTTGCCATTAATGGTAGAGAAATCTTTGAAGATGCTCAAAAAGAAATTGCTGAGATAGAAGAGAAGTCATTCTCTACATACGAATTACCACCATTTGATATGATCGGATGAAAAAAGTATACTTTCCTCAACACGGTGGTGTTGCCACCGAACAGAATCTTGTACAAGACTTGGTTGACGAACAAATCAAGTTGTTTGGATCTGATGTGTTTTATATTCCTAGAGTGCATCTGAAAGATAAGACGTTAGGGGAAGTTATACAGTCTGAATTTAATCAGAGTTATATGATAGAGATGTTCCTTGTGAACGTAGAGGGTTTTGGTGCAGGTGCAGAGTTTGTAAGTAAGTTTGGTTTGAGAATAACTGATGAGATAACTTTTGTTGTATCAAGAAGAAGATGGGAACAGTCTGCTAATCCTGCATTAAACCTTGCTGTAGATGGTAGACCTAATGAAGGAGATCTAATCTACTTTCCAATGACAGAGGATCTCTATGAAGTTAAGTATGTAGAAAGAGAAAATCCTTTCTTCCAATTAGGTAAACAGTATTTTTATCAACTCACTGCTGAGATATATGAGCAAGGTGCTGATAAGTTTGATACAGGTATTGATGAGATTGATGATGTAGAAAGACAGTTTAGTAATATTACAACACTAAATCTCTCTCTTACTACTAGACAAACAGCGACTGGAACTCTTGAAGTAGATTCTAGCGGTGCTATATCACAAGCAACTGTAACACTTGCTGGTACAGGATATAACACTCCACCAAATGTTACTATCGGTAATGCAGGTAATGGATCTGGAGGGATTATTACAACGTCTATATTAGATGGTGGTGTTGTTACCCTTACTATTGTTAATGGTGGTAGCGGATATGACTCAACAAATGTAAATCCTCCAACAATAACTATTGACGCACCACCAGAAGCAATTCAATTCCTCAATGATGAGCATGTGGTTATAGGTGGATTTACTGCACAAGGTGCAGGAAGAACATGGACTTCATCTAATAAAGTTATTACAGTAACTGGTAGTGGTGGTTTTGATCCTGTGTTTGCTACTACAACACAGAAAAAATATTTCTATTGGAAGTTTGAAGATAAACGTATTTGCTATGTTTATCAATACAATGGAACAACTGCAACTACTACACCTGGTTATTTCTATTATGATTCTGCCAATGTAAGATATATTATTAATGCGTGGGAAGAAACTACTACTAGTGGTGGACAAGCAATTTTATATGATCTAATGAGTGCTACAATTGCTGAGGTTGCTGACTGGAATGGCGTGACATATACACTTGAAGTTATGAATCGCACAGGTAACTTTATTGATGGTGATATGATTAGAGGGGTTGAATCTAATGCCATATATACATTAGGGACATTCTCTACAATTGATAATCAAAGCACTGAATATGATCAAAACCAAGCGATTGAAGATGGTGCAGATGATTTAATTGATTGGGGAGAAACAAACCCATTTGGTGAATTTGGTAATTATACAGGTAGCTTCTGATGTTAGGAACACAATTTTATAATCAAGCAGTTAGAAAAACTGTTGTATCCTTTGGTACTCTTTTCAATAATATTGAACTCAAAAAAACAGTTGATGGTCAAGTTATTGAGACAGAGAAAGTTCCTCTTGCCTACGGTCCTAAACAAAAATTCTTGTATAGACTGCAAGGTAACCCTACTGATGGTAGAAAAGTAGCAATTACTTTACCACGAATTTATTTTGAAATGACTGGTATTGATTACGATGCTTCAAGAAAAACACCTGCTACACAAAAGTACAAGACTGTTATTAATGATAACGGTAATGAAGTAAGAACTCAGTATGTACCTGTGCCATACAATATTTCATTTGAAGTTGGTATTCTTTGTAAGTCTCAAGATGATGGATTACAAATACTAGAACAGATACTTCCTTTCTTTCAACCTTCATTTAGTATGAGTTTAAAGTTCATTCCTGATATGAATGAAGTTAGAGATGTTGCTGTTGTATTGAATAGTGTAGACTTTGATGATGATTGGGAAGATGACTTTAGTACAAGACGTAGTATAACCTACACAATGCAGTTTACTGCTAAGTCTTACATCTACGGTCCTTACACCAAGGCAGATGTTATTCGTAAGTCTCGTATTATTGAAACTATTGGTGATACCAATGTCAATAAGAGACACGTTGAACTATCTTACACACCCAAAGCAAAAACAGACATCAACCAAGATGGTCAAGTTACTGCTGCTGATGACGCATTAGTAACTGCTGATGATGACTTTGGATTTAATGAAGGGATGACATTCTTATGAAAAGCTTAGAAGAAAACATGGAAGATATATTAGATATTGATGTATCTAAAGAACCAGAAAAGAAAAAGCAACTATCAAATGATGTCGCAGAAGATAGGGAAAAAGACTATGAGTATACGAGAGCAGAACTCTATAGACTTATAGATCAGGGTCAGGAAGCGGTACAAGGAGCGTTAGAGGTTGCACAGGAGTCAGGGCATCCAAGAGCATATGAAGTCGCTACAAACGCCATGAAACAGGTAGCAGACATGACTGACAAACTTATGGATCTCCAAAAGAAGGTCAAAGATCTAGATGAAGAGAAGAAAGGTCCTAAGAATGTTACAAACAATGCTATGTTTGTAGGTTCTACATCAGAGCTACAGAAAATGCTCAAGCAAATGAATGGAGGTAAACGCTAATGGCATATCAAAGAAACGATAAAGATTGTAATGCTGTCAGTCCTCAACCAGGTAGTAGCACTGTAAATCATTTCTCAGGTAATGAGGGATGGGCTACTAGAACATTTAAAAATTGGAATGCAGATTATCAAGCAAGGAAAACTGATAACTCAACAAGAACACCTGCTGCATTTCAAGCGAGATTATCTAATAACAATACAAGAACGCCAGCAGCATATCAAAGGAGAAATTCTGCTAACAACACGGTATCTGCATAATGATAACTGACGATGGCGAAAACCAAGAGCCATATCCTAAAGACGAAGGAGATTGGTTTTGTCAATACTCAATGAGAATTGAGGAAGTTCGTATGCTTTATAATATTGTTTGTAGTCATATAGAGATGTTTCCTGGTCCTCCTGTTAGACCAATAGAGGAATTAGAATATTTAAAATACCTTAGAAATAGGTTGTTTGCAATGATATCTGATTATAATTTTACTGAAATGGAATCTCATGAAGTTGACGAACCCTGACATTTCTGCTAGAATGTTTGCATGTGTAATTTTCTTCGTTATAATTATACTGTAACACTATGAACATTATGAGACTAAACGAGGGAGACGTAGCTCGTGCTATAACTG
>VTLG01009943.1_pt1 | contig 15362 bp, 29 predicted proteins | sample 4694571 | NCBI WGS metagenome assembly VTLG01 (sample SAMN12604809, study PRJNA352737) | marine metagenome | biome: ENVO:00000447; feature: ENVO:00000209|ENVO:00000569|ENVO:01000036; material: ENVO:00002151; isolation source: viral sequences binned using virsorter ...
CCAGAGCTGATAAGTCTGCAAAAGAGAATCGTGCAAGAGCAAAGCAGTTAGATCGTGATATAAAAGGTAAGGGACTTCCTGGTGCTACTAAGGTAACTGGTTCATATGTAGAGAAGGGTGATGATGGCAAGGAGAAGAGAGTAAAGGAAAGAAGTCACGTTGTCAGTTCGGGTAAGAAGGGTAAGAGAGCATTCAAGAAAGCAGTTAAGTCACTAGGGAAGAAGTATGGTCAGGACTCAGTGTTGACACAAACGAAAAAAACTGGTACACTATCCGCAACAAGAAAAGGTGGTCTAGGTAAAAAGAAAAATATTAAATTAGGCAAATTTAAACCTCAGGGTAAAAACCCAGAGGGTCAATCACAAATCAAAGGAAAGACTTTTACTTATGGATAAAAAACCTTATGATGACTCTAATTGGAGAGAAGAATCTCTTCCATACCACACTGGCCGACAAGCAGAGTTATTGAGAGATGGTCCTCATAGTCTTGCAGCTAGCTGGATGATGCAAGCAATGTATGGGCAATGGAAAAAAAGAAATGGTTACCATAAATTGGATCCAAAAGAAAATGAAGGTCAGTTACAATCTAGTATGAAAGAGTTTTTCCAACGACAAAAAGATCAAGGAATATGAAACTAAACAAACCCCTAATGCATGTGAGGTTGGATCAATGTCAGTTTTTTTACTGGGATCCAAGGATAGATCCAAGAGAACCAGAATACAAACTGTCACAACCTCCTAGTACAGGAGGTTTTTTTGCATTATAATAGGTTCAACAAAACGAACCAACCATGTTTGAAATTAAAATGACTGCAGACGAAATCATTGAAGGCTTGAGAAACACATATGGTAAAGAGTTCACTGCTCCTGATGTTCGTGGATTCTGTGCTGCTAATGACATTGCTTATCAAACTGTTACTAAAAAAATTAAACAGTTTTGTGTAGGTCGTGGTAAGTGGAATTTAGAAGTTACCACAAAGGCAGTGGAGAACATCGAGAAGTCTTTTAGTGCTCCTGCTGTTCAACCAACTCTTTTACAAAATCTTGTTCCAGAATCTGATTCAACCTTTGTTAAGTTTGGTTCTTTTAATGATGTAAAGAAAGTAATTCAGTCTAAACAGTTCTATCCAACATTTATCACTGGTTTATCTGGTAATGGTAAAACCTTTGGTGTGGAACAAGCATGTGCTCAGTTAAAGAGAGAATTGATTCGTGTAAACATTACTATTGAAACTGATGAAGACGATCTTATTGGTGGGTTCCGTCTTGTTGATGGGGCAACTGTTTGGCATAACGGACCTGTCATTGAAGCACTCGAAAGAGGAGCTATCTTGCTACTCGATGAAGTTGACTTGGCAAGTAACAAAATACTATGCCTACAACCCATTCTTGAAGGCAAAGGTTTGTTCTTGAAGAAAATTGGTAGATTTGTTCAACCAGCAGCAGGTTTCAATGTAATCGCAACTGCTAATACAAAGGGTAAAGGATCTGATGACGGTAGATTCATTGGTACTAATGTTCTTAATGAAGCATTCCTTGAGAGATTCCCTGTAACCTTTGAGCAAGACTATCCAGCACCCTCTGTAGAGAAGAGAATCCTTGGTGGAGTGGCGGCTAATCTTGGCATCACTGATACAGACTTTATTGCACGACTTGTAGATTGGGGTGACATAATCCGTAAAACATTCTATGATGGTGGTATCGAAGAGATTATTAGTACTCGTCGTTTAGTTCACATTGTTCGTGCTTATAGCATTTTTAACGATAAGATGAAAGCAATTCAGGTTTGTGTCAATCGTTTTGATGATGAGACAAAGCAAGCATTTCTTGAACTATATGATAAAGTAGATGCTGATGTAGATCTTGACAAATTGGAGGATAAAATGTATGATTAATGCATGGAGCCTTCTATATGAAGAATTAAATGGTACTATGACAAAAACCTACCCTATTGAGGATAATGATATGAGTCCTTGCAAACTTGACGGTGTAACTTTTACAACAGCAGATGATCCTATCGTTACGGTAGGATCAGGCAATACAGCAGCAGCATCCACTCATACTTATTGTGTGGATACTACTCAAATGGGTGATATAAAGATTGATACTTCTGCCTTAGATAATGAGCATATCACTATTGATGGTGGGGATACGGTTGTTAACTTTGATGATATTGTATTCACTGATACTGCGGAGTATGAGACTCTCAATCTTAATACTTCGACGTATAGTGGATTTAATATTCCAGATAGTGACATACCACTTCCGCAGAATTTTCTAGCAGATAATGATGATGCTGCTGCTCATCATTTTACTACACCAGGAATACAAAAAGATTGTACTAGAAAGTATAAAGAAGATGAGTCCATCAAAGCTCTTCAGGATTATATTTCTACCACTTATGGTGGACATTATACTTCTGACAATAATAACGTCCAGACACTTGATCTTATTGAGTCCGTAGGAGATGCAGAATCTTTCTGTCGTTCTAATGCAATCAAGTATCTAAGTCGTTATGATAAGAAGGGACAAGCAAAACGTGATATACTAAAAGCACTACATTATTCACTCCTACTATACCATTTCAGTGGGCAATTAAATGAAACTACGACCCGTGGCTATGAAACTTTCTAAGAATACCTTTAAGATCCTAGAGAACTTTAAGGATATTAATCAATCTATTCTATTCAAGCAAGGTAATAGACTTCGCACCATTAGTGTTATGAAGAATATTCTTGCTGAAGTGACTATTGAAGAAGAGTTACCTAAAGATTTTGGTATCTATGATCTCAGTCAATTTCTAAATGGTATTGGTAATCTTTATCATGATCCAGAATTAGATTTCGCTAATGATGGACATGTGGTTATCAAAGAAGGGAAGATGCGTTCTAAGTACTTCTTTGCAGATCCTAATGTTATCATTACTCCTCCTGAGAAACCAATCACTCTTCCTAGTGAGGATGTTACTTTTACCATTAGTACAGAACAGTTAGATAAGTTGCTTAAAGCGGCTGCCATTTATCAGTTATCAGATCTTTCTGTAGTTGGTGAAGCAGGAGTAGTAAAAGTCGTAGTAAGAGATAAGAAGAATGATACTTCTAATAGTTTCTCTATTACTGTAGGAGATACTGATAAAGAGTTTTCATTTAACTTTAAAGTTGAGAATATTAAGATCCTTCCTGGAACATATGAAGTAGTTGTTTCTCAGAAACTTCTTTCTCGTTTTGTTAATGCAGATAGAGATCTCACATATTACATTGCTCTAGAACCAGATTCTACATTTGGATAATGGAGTATTCGGAAGAAGAACTAGAAGTAGAAAGATGTATTGATGATGACTATAATGTCATTAATCATTACTATGGTGCTAAGAGAATGTATCCCAATATGCCATTCTATCTTCAAGATGAAAACGGTGAAACTTATGAATTTAAGTGGGATTTAATCTATCAGTATATTGGTAAGTTAAATGAGTAAAACGCATAATTACGAAAACCCTTCCGAGGCTCAAGATCTTGGACATGTAGAGGCACAAGTTACTGAGGGTAAGAAGTATTATGATGATCAGGGGTGGGAGATTTCCCCACCCATAAGTGATAGAGAATGTATCTATCGTTGTTTAGAAAACTGTCAAGCACTTGCTGGACTTGATAAGAAACAAGTTCAGAGATTGATGGAAGATTTCAAGACTATGAAAACTGAATTTGTACGCAACGAGGAGTATCCTGTATTATGAGTAAAGAAATTCCTACTGAGGAGTACATGCAAGATGGATGGGACAGTGGGCCTTATGGTTGCCATCCATACCAAAGGGGAAGTAGGCACAATAAAATAGGAATGTGGATTATGTACATTTTCTATGGTATTGTTCTTATACAAGTGGTTCATGCTATGACAGTCATACCATTTTTCCCCATTACCTTTTCTATATTATTAGGTCTATTTTTTATTTGTTATGTTGCTTGGAGGGCAAGTTATGACTAGTGAATACAAACCTCTCATAGTAGAGGGTGAAGAAGTTGCTGATTATGATGACACCACAATTTCTTATAACAAATGGCAGATGGCAACTGTAGAGTTGTGGACATCTCCCAAAGAATTTGATGCGTATCAATACGACTGGGAAACATTTAAAGAGTTCTATAAAGAAGAGACTGATGACTATAAGTATGTTGATTGTGAAGATGAAGAGTTCACACCAGGAATGAATGGCATCGATACTACTAATGTTGAGAAATGGTTATTAGAATTCTGTAATGATAAGGAGTGGATTAAGGATGAATTTTATTTCATCGTTCACTGGAGAAGATATGCTATTTTTAAGAAAGAAGATTATGAAGATGGAAACTTTGAATGGTGTGTAGAGGATATGGGTGATTCTAATCCAGAAAGATATTATTATAAAGATGGTAAGATAGAGTATGATTGGACAACTCCTATGGAGGAGGAAGAATGAAGTTAACCCAAGAGGTAATTGATAAGATTCAGGAGGCCATGTTACATACTAAAATGAATGGTGATATGAATTGGTTGGATGGTGATGAGATTGATGTATGTTTGGGAGGAACCTTTGCAGGAGACAAATTTATTAGTATAATAAACAGAACACGTAGCAACACTACTAAAAGATGAACATCTTTGTTACTCATCCAGACCCACATGTATCAGCAAAAGTATTGCCTGATAAACATGTGGTCAAGATGCCATTAGAGACATGCCAGATGCTCTCTATTGTCTTCTCACACTGGTATTATGACTGGGGTGATGATTTGGTCAAGAAGAAAGATGGAACCTCTTATGCGGTCAAGAAAGGGGCATTCCGCAATCATCCTTGCACTCAATGGGCTGCTGCTAGTTTATATAATACTGCATGGTTAATTCAGCATGGATGTGCTTTAGTGGATGAATATAATCATCGTTATGGTAAAGTTCATGGATGTGCTAATTCTTTATTTGAAGCAAAGAAAACATTTCATAAATTTGCAGGTGAGGTAATTACATGTTATTGTATGGTGGAATCCTTTACTCGTGCAATGCCAGATGAGTTTAAACATAACACAAGCATTGACACTTTTACTGCTTACAAAAATTACATTAGCAGCAAACCTTGGGCTGCATCTAATTATCTACGTGACCCATCCAGAAAACCAGATTGGTTATGATAGAAATAATTGATGATTTCTTACCAGAAGAAGAATTTAAAACCATTCAATCTTTTATGATGGGTGGAGAATTTAGATGGTTTTATACGGAGGGAAGGACTACCCCTGATGATGGGTTGTTTCTTATGATTCATATGTTTTTTCAACCTGAAGTAGGGTCAAATAGTGAGCATATTAATATGTGGAACACCTTTATGCAGCAGGTAGGGGCTAAAAAATGTCATAGGATAAAGGCAAATTTAACATTTAAAACACCTACAATTGAACCTGCATCTTTTCATTATGATTATTCTCAAGGGAAGACTGCTGTATTTTATATCAATACTAATGATGGGTATACAGAATTTGAAAATGGTGTTAGAGTAAGTAGTGTCGGGAATAGAGTATGTATTTTTGATTCTACTCTTAACCATCGTGGGACAACTCACACTGAAGGTGATCAACAAAGAGTAGTTGTGAATTTTAATTATGAATGATGAATTTCTTTGGGTTGAGAAGTATCGACCCAAAACAATTGAAGACTGTATTTTACCAGAACAGACTAAGAAAACGTTCTTAGAATTTCTAAATAAAGGTGAGATACCAAATATGCTTCTTGCTGGGCCTGCAGGATGCGGAAAGACTACAGTAGCAAAGGCTTTATGTAAACAATTAGGAGTAGATGTTTATGTTATTAATGGATCGGATGAAGGAAGGTTTCTTGATACAGTTCGGAATAGTGCCAAGAACTTTGCGTCTACAGTCTCTCTTAGCAGCGAGTCAAAGCATAAAGTCATCATCATCGACGAAGCAGATAATACCACTCCCGACGTACAACTCCTTCTTAGAGCGAGTATTGAGGAGTTCTCCAGAAACTGCAGATTCATTTTTACCTGCAATTACAAAAACAAAATCATCGAACCCCTCCACAGTCGATGTGCTGTTATCGAATTTGGAATCAAAGGAAAGCAAAAAGCAGATCTCGCAACATGCTTTTTCAAACGTCTTAACTCAATTTTGGAACAAGAGAAGATTGAAGCAGATAAGAAAGTCTTAGCAGAATTAATTAATAAACACTTCCCTGATTGGAGAAGAGTATTAAATGAGTGTCAGAGATACTCAGTTGGAGGTAAGATAGATACTGGTATACTTGCCCATTTTAGTGATGTTAAGGTAAATGATCTCATTAAAAACCTCAAAGAAAAGAACTTTCCAGAAGTACGTAAATGGTGTGTCAATAACTTGGACAATGATCCTAGTGTATTATTGCGTCGCATTTACGATAGTCTTTACGAATCCCTTGTCCCTAGCTCTATTCCTGCTGCCGTTCTTGTTATTGCGAAGTATCAGTACCAAATCGCATTCGTCGCAGACCAAGAGATAAATATGCTTGCATGTTTAACCGAAATCATGGTAGAATGTAATTTCAAATGAGAAAATTTAAAGTCAATGCCTGTGTAGGAATTTCTAAAATTAATAATCATTGGACAATTAAAAATAAAATTTTATCTTTAATTGATTCTTCTAACGATTCTCCCTGTACTCAATCAGACGGATCTTTTATTTCTAAATATGATTATCCTCTGGCAGATACTTTTGAAAGGCAATGGGTAAAAGAAATTAAACCATATCTTTTACCTGTTTTAAGTGATATGATTAATGATTTGGGATACCAAGGTATGGATGTAAAGGAAATATGGTATCAACAATATTTGAAAGGATCTGCTCATTCCTGGCATGTACATGGAAGAAATTTTACAGGAGTTTATTACTTAGAATATCCTGAAGGATCGCCACCCACTGAAATTATATCTCCCTATGATTTGGGGGTAATTAAAATGGATATGGTATCTGAAGGAGATGTTATAATATTCCCTGCTTGTTGGATTCATCGTGCTCCTATCAATGAAGGATGTCGTAAAACCATTATTTCTTACAATTTAAATATTCGCCTACCATATCCAGATGAATTTAAAAGAAAAAATCTCTACAGCAAGAGATAGAATTAAAGAGCTGGAGGTATTGATCGATGCATGGGAATCAAAATTACCAAAAAGAAAATTTGGTGAAAAGAATGATCATGTAGAACCTACAGTTAAAACACCCAACGGTCCTATTAGTGAAACTCTAATGAGTGGAACATTAGGTGATTATTATAGTAAACCATTAAAGGAAAACAAATGATTTTAGTATTCATTATCGTAGGATTATTATTCTTTATTATGGGGTATGGATTGTACCTTACAATAGGACCAGGTAAGAAAGATTTAAGAGATCCTATTGATGAACATGCAAAGATGCATGAACTAGGAATTGCACATGGCCACGGGGGCAATAAAGAGGCATATGAGATGTCTGGAAAGTTGGATCATAAACATGAGAGTTGAAACGAGAGAAGCAATGGAGATGTTGTTTTCGGCAAAATGGAACTTGCCTAAAGCAGCAAAACATTGTAGACTATCACGTAAGGAGATGATGATTACCTTTAGTGAGTATTGTGCTTTGCATGATCCAACTTACACTAACTTTGATACTGCAATTCAGTTAGAATTTAAATTATGATTATCAGTGAGGCAGATGCTATATGGGCTGCTAACGAATTTATTAATTACTTTGAAAGATTTAATACTATTGAGGATTATATTCGGGTAACTAAAGAAGCAGCAGTTAATGAAAGAGGAAAGTCTATAGTTTCTTTGAAGGATGAGTTCTTTAATGAGGACGTTCATCCTGAGGATATGGATTTTGAGGTTAGATTTGTTGGAGAGAGATTTCAGCAGTCAGTTCCTCAAGCATATTATCATGAACTTTTAACTGCAACTTCTTCTGCAGTTATTGAGAAGAATATTCCTGGTAGAGAATTACGTTGGATAGTATATGAAAAGAATAGTAAGAAAATAGTTGGATTTATTAGGTTTGGTTCTCCCACTATTAATTCTAAACCAAGGAATGAATGGTTAGGTCAGCCAGCAAATCTTTCTATATTCAATCGTCATGCTGTAATGGGGTTTGCGATTGTTCCCTCTCAACCTTTTGGATATAATTGTCTTGGTGGAAAACTACTTGCATTGATGTGTGTATCTCACTTTGCTAGAGAACATTTGAATGAAGTATTTAAGAAAGATATTGGGTGGTTTGAGACCACTTCATTGTACGGTTCTACGACCTCTGCATCGCAGTATGACGGTCTTAAACCCTTCATAAGGTATAAAGGTCTAACAGATAGTAAATTCCTTCCGTTGCTTCATGATAAAGCATTTCATGAACTTCATGATCGATTTACTAGGATCAATGATAATAATCCTGTAACTCCTAGTTATGTTTCATCTAAAAAGATGAAAAGACAAACTAGGATGATTTCATGGACTAAGAATTCTTTAAAAGAACATGACCAACTTGAGAAACTTGAAGAGTTAGATGGAGTTCTTAAAAATGCATTTACTCTTACACAAAGGAAGAGGTCATATACATCTGACTATGGATATGGAAATGTCAGAGAAGTCTTACTTGGTGAGCAAGATAAGTTAATACGTGGACCTAACTGGGATAAATTTTACCTAGATAACATTATATCATGGTGGAAACGTAAAGCAGGTAAACGCTATGAGAAACTTAAAAAGGAAGGAAGGTTCAGAACTGAGGTCGAACTCTGGACAGAAGATGACAACATTCAAATCATAAGATAATGGAAGAAGATCATTTACCCGAACACATTAATAACCTTTGGGAGGATATGGATCGTCTCAATGCTTTATATGAAGAGTTAATGTGGCCTCATGATGCGGAACTAGAGTTTAGTGCTGACTATGAAAATAATAGAATTATTATTTCAGTAAAAGATGAAAAGATGAAACGCCCTGCATTATGAAAACTGAATTGAAAGATTGGTTGAATTCAATCAATTTTACTAAAGAAGATTTATCTCATGATAGTAAGGATTATCCTCCTTATATTGTTAACCGTTGTTTATCAGGACATATTGATTGTATAATGTATGCTAATGAAATGAATAAGTATTCTTTCTTAGATAAAGACATGCAATATTCATTTTATCTAAATACACTTAGGAAAAAGAAAAGATTCAGTCCCTGGCTCCGTAAGGATAAAGTCACAGACCTTGAAATCATCAAACAATACTATGGTTATAGTAACGAAAAGGCATCTAATGCTTTGAAAATATTAACCCCTGAACAAATTAATTTTATTAAACAACGACTTGAAATTGGAGGATCGAAATGACTACCACTGAACCTGAAGTAAAGTGGTCGCAAGCCCAAATGGTAGAGGTGACCTTAAATGAACCTGATGATTTTCTAAAGGTTAGAGAAACTCTTACACGAATTGGTGTAGCATCACGTAAGGAAAAGAAATTATATCAAAGTTGTCATATACTGCATAAGCAGGGTAGATACTATATTGTACATTTTAAGGAACTGTTTGCTCTTGATGGTAAACATGCTAACCTTACTGGTAATGATGTTCAACGTAGGAATCGAATTACTCGTCTTCTTGCGGATTGGGGCCTTATCTCTGTGGTAAAGGAGGAAGCAGTTACTGATATTGCACCTTTAAATCAGATTAAAGTTCTTTCATATAAAGATAAAGGAGATTGGATACTAGAACAGAAATATAACATCGGTAAGAAAACTAAACCAGCAGAAGATACTTAACTTTACTAAAATTTACTAAGAAAGTACTTTACACATAAATAGTTTTGTGTTAGAATGAAGACAAATGATCCTAAACTAAATTGGTTATGGATGTTATTAGAAGTACACTGGAGGTAAAATGCACAATTTAATCTCGTACAATAATCTCAAAGCATGGCCTTCTTATGAAGAGCCTAATGGTACAGATCAAGTAGCGGAATACTTTGAGTGTATCACTGACTGTGCGATAGATGACAAAAACTGCATTAGGGAATGCAGATTAGTTTTAGATTAAGTTCAGAAAACCGAATAATACTAGACGGGGTTCAACACCCCGTTTTTTTATGTTTCTTGTATAATTAGTAGTGTACGCCGCAAGGGTACACACAAACACACTCGCTTAGTAAAGGAGCTACAATCATGGGAAACCTAACAAGGTATCATGCTGCTAATCTTCCAGAATTGATGGAGAAGATTAATAGAAATAGTATCGGTTTAGATGATTATCTAGATCGTTTTTTTAGTGTCAACAATCAAACCAACTATCCACCATACAATCTTGTCAATGTAAACAATGTTGAGTCTCGTTTAGAGATAGCACTAGCAGGATTTAAAAAGAAAGAGGTGCATGTTTACACAGAGTATGGTAAACTAACAGTTGAAGGACAAAAAGAAGAGAAGGAGGATGCCGATTATGCCCATAAGGGTTTGGCACAAAGATCCTTTGAAAGATCTTGGACACTCTCTGATGATACAGAAATTAGAGATGTAAATTTTGAAGATGGACTTCTTACCATTAAGTTGGGCAAAATTGTTCCTGAACACCACACACGTAAGGATTGGTTTTAATTATGGCTTTATCTCAACAAACACTAGATCATCTACTGGAAGCAGAAGGTAGTCTAAGAGCAGCAGTTAGATGTGCTGCTACGAATGAAAAACCCATTGTGGTTACTCAACTATCTCAATTGCTTATGGATATTGAACGTGTTAGAGAATTTGAGAAACTACAAGATATTGTAGATGCCGAAATTGAGAAGAAGAGAGAGTCTTGACAGACTCTCTTTTTTTTCTTATAATATAAGGAGGTAAATATCTATTATGACAACTAAATTAGTACTCTTAAAATCTGGAGAGGACATCATTGCTGATGTTACTGAGATGGTTGTAGGAGAAGAAGAGGAAAGAAGAATAGTTGGATATTTTTTCGATAAACCTTGTATCATAAAACTGAGAGAAGGCGAAGAAAGTCCAGATCAGAAATCTGCTTATAAGATTTCTATGTTTCCTTGGATGCCCCTCTCAGCAGATTCTAAGATCCCTGTTCCAGCTGATTGGGTAGTAACAATGGTTGAACCAAAAGATCAATTAAGAAAAATGTATTTGGAGGATGTAGTAGGAAATGGCAAAGATAGTGAAGATAGTTCAACTGACGACGAATCAGACTCTGATTAGTGAGATTGCAGAAATTGCAGCTGTAGTTCCTGGTGAACCAGATTGTAAGTTAATCAATCCTTTTGTTGTTAAGGCAGAGAATGTATTAGAACCTTGGTTGCTTAATGTGACCAAAGATGATATATTCATGATGAGTTCTGACAAGATTCTTACTCTTGTTGATCCCACCCCAACTTTACTTGAAAAATACTTAGATCTTACAGAATGAAATTCTACACCAATGTTCAACTAATCGGAAACCAGTTCTTGGTTCGTGGAGTTGAAAATGGTAGAAGGTATGAACATCGTGATGAGTTCTTCCCGACTCTATTTGTCAAATCTAAAAAGAATCTTAAGACTAAATATAAAACGTTGAGTGGAGAATCAGTTGAAGCAATTAATCCAGGTACGGTTAGGGACTGTCGTGACTTCTATAAGAAGTACGAGGATATTGAGGGATTTGAGATATACGGGAATGACAGGTATATTTACCAATATATTTCAGAGAAATACCCAGAGGATGAAATCAAGTTTGACATATCTAAGATTAAGCTTGTTACTTTGGATATTGAAACTACGTCTGAGCAAGGTTTCCCTAATGTTGAGTCGTGCTCAGAAGAGATTCTGGCAATCACAATCCAAGACTATACAACTAAGCAGATCGTTACTTGGGGAAGTAAACCCTTTAAGAATACTAGGAATGATGTAATCTATCATCATTGCCCAACTGAGTATGAACTTCTTACTTCATTTATAAACTATTGGATGCAAGATGTTCCAGATGTGATTACTGGTTGGAACATACAGTTATTTGATATACCTTATATTTGTAAGAGATTAGATAGAGTTCTTGGTGAGAAGTTGATGAAGAGATTCTCACCTTGGGGACTTGTATCTGAGAGTGAGATTCATATTATGGGTAGAACTCATACGGTATTTGATGTGGGTGGTGTAACGCAGTTAGACTATATTGATCTTTATAAAAAGTTTACTTATAAAGCACAAGAGTCTTATCGATTGGATTATATTGCTCAAGTAGAATTAGGACAGAAGAAGTTGGATCATAGTGAGTATGATACTTTTAAGGATTTCTATACAAAGGGTTGGCAGAAGTTTATTGAATATAATATAATTGACGTGGAACTTGTTGACCGTCTGGAAGACAAGATGAAGTTAATAGAACTTTGTCTTACTATGGCTTATGATGCCAAGGTCAATTATAATGATGTGTTCTATCAGGTACGAATGTGGGACACCATCATTTACAACTATTTGAAGAAGAGGAATATTGTTATTCCCCCTAAGAATAGATCTCAAAAAAATGAAAAGTATGCGGGGGCTTATGTCAAGGAACCGAAACCAGGAAAGTATGATTGGGTGGTCTCTTTTGACCTTAACAGTCTGTATCCTCATCTTATTATGCAATACAACATTTCCCCAGAGACCCTCAGGGAAACTCGACATCCCAGTTCGAGCGTTGAAAGGATCTTAAACGAAGAGGTAACAGATTTTAATCCTGAATATGCTACATGTGCTAATGGAGCACAGTATCGAAAGGATGTGCGTGGATTCTTACCAGAGTTGATGGATAAGATGTATGGTGATAGAGTGGTATTTAAGAAAAGAATGTTACAGGCAAAGCAAGCATATGAAAAGAATCCGTCCAATGCACTTACCAAAGAGATTGCTAGGTGTAACAATATCCAGATGGCGAAGAAGATTGCCCTTAATAGTGCTTATGGTGCTATCGGCAATCAGTACTTTAGGTATTACAAACTTGCTAACGCAGAAGCAATTACTTTGTCTGGCCAAGTATCCATACGTTGGATAGAGAATAAAATGAACCAAAAGGTCAATAAGATCTTAAAAACAGAAGGTGTTGATTATGTTATTGCTTCGGATACTGATTCCATCTACCTTAATCTTGGTCCTTTGGTTGACCGTGTATACGAGGGAAGAGAGAAAACTAATGAAGGCGTTGTCACGTTCCTTAATAAGGTGTGTGAAAATGAATTTGAACCTTATATTGAGAGTTCTTACCAAGCGTTGGCCGATTACGTAAGTGCTTATGATCAAAAGATGCAGATGAAGCGAGAGAACATCGCAGAGAGGGGTATATGGACTGCTAAGAAGCGATACATCCTCAATGTGTGGGATAGTGAGGGTGTTCGATATGAAGAACCCAAACTTAAGATGATGGGTATTGAGGCAGTTAAATCCTCAACACCAGCACCTTGTCGGGATATGATTAAGTCTGCTCTCAAGATCATGATGAATGGAACAGAAGAAGAAGTAATTGACTTTATTGATAAGTCACGGAAGAAATTTAAGTCACTTCCACCAGAGGAGATTGCATTTCCTCGGACTGCTTCTAATGTGACAAAGTATAAGGCATCTTCCACAATATATGCCAAAGGAACTCCTATACATATACGTGGTGCTTTGTTATATAACCATTATGTTAAGCAACATAAGTTGGATAATAAGTACTCTCTCATTCAGAATGGCGAAAAAATTAAATTCTGTTACCTGAAGAAACCTAATATTATTCACGAGAATATTATTTCGTTTATTCAGGATTTTCCATGCGAAATTGGTCTTGACAAGTATATAGATTATGATCTACAATTTGACAAAGCCTTCTTGGAACCACTTAAAATCATCTTAGATGCTATTGGGTGGAATGTTGAGAAAACTGTAAACCTAGAACTTTTCTTCTCCTAATGCACTTACCTATCGATCATAAAGATTTGGATACTATTATTCATGCACTTTCTTTGGGTGGAGATACTAGACTCTACTTTCTTTTAAAGAATATTCGTGATACCAACAATCTAGAGAAGGAGAAATTCGATATAGCAGAGTGTGATATTTAATGGGTATACAGTACTTCGATGACGTAGTTCCCTATAATATAAGGGAGACGATATGGCATTGTAGTGTAAGTGCGGATTTAAAATTGGGGTGGGAGGATAGTAATCAGCCAGAAAAATATGATTTGAATATTCATAGTGATTTAGGAATGTCTGATCTGGAACCTACTGGTATATTGCCGTATTTTAAAAAATGTACAGATGAAACAGAATGGTTTAAAAATAAAAAGTTACATAGAGTAGTTTTAAATTTAGTTAGATCTAATGATGTTCATTATATTCATCACCATCAAGATAAACACGTATTGTTATACTATGTAAATCTTGAGTGGAGAGATGGGTGGTATGGTGAAACATTATTCTATGATCCCTATGATATTGAGAAGATCTCTTTTACAAGTGTTTATAAACCTGGTAGAATAATATTATTTGATGGATCTATACCTCATGCTATTAGACCCCAATCCATAAAAGCACCAAAGTTTAGATTTTCATTAAGTTTGTTTTTTGAATAATTTAGTGCTATACTATGAAAAAGTAAAATTTTATAATGGATTTTTTAAAAGAGATTGTAAAAGAAATCGGTGATGACTACACCCAACTCGCAAAAGACATCGAAGGAACAGAACAATTCATCGACACAGGTTCGTACATCTTTAATGGACTGGTTAGCGGTTCCATTTATGGTGGCGTATCTAGCAATAAGATTACTGCCATCGCTGGTGAAAGCAGTACTGGAAAAACTTTCTTCTCCCTCGCAGTTGTCAAGAACTTTTTGGAGTCTAATCCTGACGGTTACTGTCTTTATTTCGATACTGAGGCTGCTGTTAATAAAGGATTACTTGAGTCTCGTGGTATAGATCTTAATAGATTAGTTGTTATTAACGTAGTTACTATTGAGGAGTTTAGGGGTAAGGCACTGAAGGCAGTTGATAAATATCTACAAATGCCCATAGAGGATCGCAAACCCTGCATGTTTGTGTTAGACTCTCTTGGAATGCTCTCCACCGAGAAAGAGATTAGGGACGCACTTGACGACAAACAGGTGCGTGATATGACCAAATCTCAATTGGTTAAGGGAGCATTTAGAATGTTAACCCTTAAACTTGGTCAAGCGAATGTACCACTCATTGTCACTAATCATACGTACGATGTCATCGGAGCTTACGTACCAACGAAAGAAATGGGGGGAGGCAGTGGACTCAAATATGCAGCGAGTACAATCATATATCTCAGCAAGAAAAAAGAGAAAGATGGAAAAGAAG
>VTLG01011695.1_pt1 | contig 15362 bp, 25 predicted proteins | sample 4694571 | NCBI WGS metagenome assembly VTLG01 (sample SAMN12604809, study PRJNA352737) | marine metagenome | biome: ENVO:00000447; feature: ENVO:00000209|ENVO:00000569|ENVO:01000036; material: ENVO:00002151; isolation source: viral sequences binned using virsorter ...
TACTGACTTTACCAAACAACATTTTATTTGCACTATCATCATGATATGCTATAAATAAATTATTAAATCCAGCAGCTACATCAAATAACCCATTTCCGTCTGTTCCATTATTTTTAAGAGTGGCTACAGTTTGAGCACCAGCAAAGAGTAAACCTGAGGAATTACCGTCTATAAAATCGTCAAATAAAAGTCTGTTGTATTTTAACACATTACTAGAATCAACATAAAAAATGTAGAAAAAATCATCAAAGGCAGCTACTCTTATTTTAGTTCCTCCAGAAGCAATAGTAGTATCATAAACTAAATAAGCCTCTGTTTCTTGATCTTGTACGGTTAATTTTACAGTGTCCGTACCTGTTTCGTAAGCATAAAAATTATACTTATTCATAACAGCCGTTTGAACATTTCTTTGTTCTATTCCGTTTTGTACTATCGGTTTTGATTCAGGATTACAAGAGTCATAACTACCTTCTGCATGCCATCTTTCTGCTGCTTCACTATATGAGTAAACTTGGTCTCTAGAAATCCACAAAGGTTGTTCTTTAAACTTAGAAACACTTATAGGTTCTTGGACAGAAGTAACACCAATGTTTTCAGATTTTAAATTTTCATATCCTTCTCTTTTATGAAACTCACCTTCTTTGTCAAATGTAACATTTTCTACAGCTACAAAAGTACCAAAAGGTTGTTGTTTGGGGTCAAACTGTGTGTTCATCCCCTGATTTAAAGATAAAGGAACATTTTGTTTTTGCAAAGGCATAACAGCTCCTAGATTCTAACCCATTTATTTGTTGCTCCGTAAAGAAAATAAACTGCTTGAAAATTAGAATTTATAACGACTGAAGTAGAAGCATCATCTATTGTGTCACTTGAAGTTCCGTTAACTTGAACTGTTATATTGTTTACAGCAGCATTTCCTGTAATGTCTTTTACAATATAAAATCTACCAAGACCAACCCCACTAGAACCTCCAGTAGGAAGAGTAATAGTTATGGCTGTACCTGCGTTACATAAATGAGCAACAGCTTGAGCGTCTGTGCCAGTAGCCGTTCCTATATCATAATTACCTGTTATAAATGTAGACTTAACAGCAAATACGTTAGCAGCAGAGGTAGAAACAGGAATGTTAAGCGATCCACCTGAAGTAATTTTAACTTGGTTTCCAGCATTGTCTCTAAAGTAAAGCTCTCCATCTGTACCAGTAGAAGCTCCGTAACTATATAAAGTATTGTTAACTGTAGGTTGAGATGTAATCCTAGTAAGGTTGTAGTAGGTAGAATTTAGAATAGGGTAATTACTTCCTGATTTATTTAAATCAAAATTACCATTAATAGTAATCCCATCTACTCCAATTTGAGCACCTTTTCCAGCACTATGATCGTGAGAATCTATAAGAGTAAGAGCAGAGTTTAAATCACTAGCCCATGTTGGTCCTAATCTTTCCCCAGGTGTAGGAAGAATTAAAGCCATATTTGTTGTTGTACTTGTTTCAGCCATTTTTATATCCTTAAAAAATCCATAAGTTAACTGTTACTGCTCCACTTGATTTTAATTTTAAAAATAACTTTCTGTTAGCATAATCACCTGCATCTTCAAATACAGTTTGGGCAGCAGATTTTCTTATAACTATATAACCTCTTGGTTTTCTTCCTAACTTGTGTTCTATAGTAGTAAACGTACTTGAGTTAAGAGCAATATCTTCTAATATAACTCCGTCAATTATTTGTGAATCAGTAATAGGGTTTATAACTTCCTCTAAATGATCTTGAGCATTGTTAAAAACTCTAGCCATTGGAAAATCAGGAGGAATAATAAGTTTTTTAAGTCTTTTCAACTAGTACTCCTAGTATACCAAAACCTGTTATTAGCTGTATAAATATCACTTACTGTTAGTGGATTATCAGCATCCCTATTAGCTGCTGCTTCAGTAATTCTTCTTCTTAAATCTTGTTTTTGAGCCATTAAGACACTTACATCACTTTCTTCTTTTTGTAACATTCTTATAGCTGCAAATGTTATAACGTATTCAGCATATCCATTTATATCGTCCCACTTTGTACTTGAGTCTGTGCTACTAGAAAATTGCGCAGCTTGGGGGATATACCAAACCTTAACGGCAGTAGTGGTGTCAGGAGTAGGAGTAAATACTACATTTCCCCCAACCATTCTATATCTTATATTTGTTAAACCCAGAAGGCTCCAAGAACCCCAATTCTGGTATAAATTTCTTTCATTAAAGTTAAATGGCTGGAGAGTAAACCAATCATTACCATTTATTTTAGCATCCATTCCACGTAATTTATAAAAATCTGAAATATTTATATTTTCAGTAGAAGTAGAGTCGTTTATAGGATAAGTATCCTTATCTGCTGCTGTGTTAAATTCTTTGGACGAAACGTAGTAATCTTGTCCATACTCTTGAACTAGTATGTCATGTAACTCTGCTATACCTGCATTTATATAATCAACTAACTCCGCATCTTGTACGAAGTCATTATCTTCCATATCGGCTCTTTGCCTAGACCTAGACATAAGAGTTGCGATAGTTACATTAGCCATACAACCCCCAAAAAAAGGAGAGCCGAAGCTCCCCTAGTATTTGTCCTCTTTTTCTTCGTCTTTAGAAACGCACTTAGTTATAAATCCTTTTAGAGCCTTAGCAAATTTTTCTTTGTCACCTACACCTAGGGCATCGAAAATAGCATCTACTTCTGGCTTGTAGTGTTCATAGGCAGAATCGTGTCCACCTTTTTCCATGAATTTCTCGTTAGATTCTTTCCCACTCTCATAATGTCCAGGTTTTTTAAACTTTTCCATTATGGAGACAATCATTGCTCCTTTGTCTTTTTTAGGACCCATCATAATCATGATTTACTCCTTTAGCTAACACCTACACCTGGAAGGGCAGAGTTCTTAAGAACAAACATGAAATGGACTGTTTCACCTGAACCAATTTCAGCAGCGGCTCCTGAAGCGTTAAGAGCAATAAAGTTAATTGTACCGTTAGTAGAAACAGTAGGAGCACCTTTTATTTGAAACCCTAGTCCACCAGCAGTAGAACCAATAGCTGTACCTTTTTGAATGTCAAAGTAACCACCAAAAAAGTGACTGTACTTATCAGTAGCACCACCTACAGTACCAAGAACTAGTGTGTAATCTCCTGCACTATTTCTAGCTATACTTTTTACACCAACACTTTTTGAAGCAGAAAGAGTAGGAGCACCAGTTGAACCTACAGCGAACTGTCCATGAATTATTTTTATTTCTTTGTCTAAGGCTTGTAGCCTTTGAAAACTTCTGTTTGCCATTTTTTTTCTCCTTTAGTCAGAGTGGATGTGACCACGCTGCAAAAAAAAGAGAAGCCCCGAAAGGCTTCCCATGATTAGTTAAATTATGCTAATGCAACCCTTACGTTATACCCAGGACCTCTACATCCTAACTGAGCGTAGTAACCAACTCTAACTTCAACAGAGTCAGCCGATGAGTCCCTTAGGAACTTAAGACCGTCTGAGTCAAGAATCTTAGGAGCTTTACCAAGAGAGTAAAGTTTCCAAACATCCATTTGAAGCATGAAAGCTACATTGTTAGGACAGTTTTGATCAGGTATTACCTTGATAGGACCTCTAGGACCGTGAATCAAGATACCTCTAAAACCAATTTGAGGGTTAACTTTTTCATCAACGTAAGAAACTTTAGAACCAAGAGCTTTTTCTAGGTCAGCAAAGTTTGCGTAGTTAACAAAACATACATCAGGTTTTCCACCTTCTCTAGCAACTCTAGCAGCAGCACCGATAAGAGCTTCTTCAAGAGGAAGTGATGAACCGTCGAAACGGATACCAGCTAGACGAGTGGAGTCAGCACTTCTATCGACTGAGAAAAAAGAATCCCCAGCAGTAGGAGCAGTAGAAGGAAGCCATGCTTTAAGACCTTTAACCTTAAGATCATAATCTCCTTCAGGAACGATAAAGTCAGCCGCAGTAAGAGAGGTAATAGTGTTAAGGTTAGCACTAACTACCATAGACCCAGCATCTCTATTTACAGAGTTAATAGTCAAAGGACCGTTTGCTCTTACAGTACCACCAGTAGCAGCAGTGTAGAAATCAATTTGCATACCAACTTCAAAGTTAGTAATGTCTTGAGTTTCATTAAGAGTTAGGGTAGTACCAGCAACAGTAGTATCAATCTGACCGATAGAACCACCACCGTCACCAAAAAGACCGATAGCTAAAGACCGAGTAGCAGATTCAATAGCACCATCAATTTCGAAAGTAGCAGCTTCCATGAATGCATTCGCATTACCTTTAGAAGCTTCAATAGTTTCGTTAGCGATAGAAGCTAGAGAGTAGTCAGAAACCCTAGTAAGCAAAAATGCTTTTAACTGAGAGTTAGTTTTGTTTGCCTGAGCATCGGAAAAGGTAGCTGAACGACCTTGAGGAATCCCATACTTGATAGGAAGCTTCAGGTTTTCACCACCGAATTGTTCATATTTTGAAAGCATGGCAAGGAATGGATTATCCTTATATACCATGTTTTCAATCCTTTCATTTGTGTAATGCTGCTTAAGAGCCGCAGCAAAAGTTGTCATATTTAAAGCCATTTTAAAACTCCTTAAGTTTAAGCTTAGTTAATTATTATTCCCATTGTAACATTCTGGCTGATCGAGCCTTGCTTTCTTCATCCGATAACATTCTGTTTGCACCATCATACTGCACCTGTGCGGAGTGGTCATTGGATAATGTTACTTGTTCCAATTGTTCTAACTCTCTTGGGTCAACACCTAACCTTGAACTTATTTTTCTGAGCTTCATAAATTTGTTTGCTTCTTGTTCTAGATAATCCTCTACTGCATCAGCAGCTTCTTCTATATCTAATATACTTCCAGTTTCATTATAATGTTCTTCTATAACATCAAAAACTAGGTCGTTTGCGTTACTTGCTTCTATAAGTTCATATTTTTCTGGATTTTGCGCTACAAAACTTCCTATCTCTTCTTGAAAATTATTTTGGACAGAATCGTAATAAGCATTTTCTTCGGCTTGTTCCTTTTCTGTTAGTCTATTTTCCAAATCCTCAAATTTTCTTCTATACTCACTTTCCATCTCTTCTCTCATAGCCGCTAATTGCATATCGGGCGTGAGTTTTCCATCGTTTAGGGCTAATTCAGTTAACTTATCATAACCTAAACCTACTTCTTCTAAAGCTCCAAGAGGGTCGTTTCTTAACATACTCTCCCAGTCAACATCTGGCTCTGAACTTTGATTTTCATACTCAGCTAGTCTATGCTGCATATCCTCAAATCTTGCTTCATACTCAGCCTCTCTATCTCTTAAGGCTTTTTCTTTTCTGCTTAGAGCAGCAAATTTTGAAGCAAATTGATCTTGGCTTCCTTCTTGAGGTTGATCATAACTATCTGCTACATAACCCTGATCTTCGTACTCTATCGAGGAGTCTAACTGTTCTCCTTCTGGGTTTCCGTCTACATTCTGAACCACATCATTTAAATGTGCATGATTCTCTGACATAAATTCTCCTTGCTTAAATGGGCATTGCCCGATCTAGTGATCTACTATTGTTTTCTTATTATTATTCAGTAACTTCTTCTTCTGTTAACTGTGTTTCTTGTAACATTTCCTCTGGTGGAGGTACTCCTTCCCCACCTACCATTAGGTTTTCCATAGGAGCCTGTTCTTCTTGTTGTTCCATAACTTCTGTAGCCCCCATTTGTTGCAGCTTTTCCCCTAATGCTTCAGGAGATTCTGGTGGTTCTTGAGATTTCATGAGTAAAGACTGACAATCTTCCATATATTGGCGTAATAACTCCAGTCTTTCTTCTGGGGCGTTTCTCATTCTGTACATTAAATAAGCTTGCTGTACTTTACGAACAGCGTTTTCTAAGTTTTGATATGGTTCAGGTGGAAAATATTTTCCTTCATGAATCATAGTTTCTATAATTTTTTCTAAATTTTTATTATCTGAAGTTAATAAGTCCATTGTAGACTCTAAGTCTGGAAAATCTAAAAGACTTATAGCTTGTTCTTTGTTTATAAATCCTGCTGATAACATGTCTTGAACATCGGCTAACCTAGCCGCTGGAGTAGTAGATAGAGCAGAGGTTGGAAAAATTTGCATCATGTACTTGTCAGCATCCATGTTTACATCTTTCCATTTAATAGTTTCTACGAATTTTCCATCACTAGATTTAACGCTGTATTCTTGATTTTTTTCATAGATGTCTTTTCCTAGATCAATCATAATTTCAGCAGCATCTAGAAAAGCTTGCTCATACCTTTTCCCAACCGACATAAACCTTTCAGTTTCTAAATCATTAAAAGTTCTTAGAGCTTTACCGGAGTCTAGACCAGCAGGTTTAACAGACTGGGCAGATAGCTGAGAAACTCCGGCAATTTCAAAAGCTCTACCATATAATCTGTCTACATGAGAAAATAATTCAGGAGGTATTCCCCCTAAAGGAGCGTAAGTAGGAGGAGTTCCTGCATACTTAATAACCCCACCAATTCTATTGTTTAAGTGAGAAGAGACTACCTTAGAACTTGCTTCGACTAAAAGCTTAGGAACTGAAACAAGATGCATAGAAACTTGAATTGTTCTTAGGGTTTTATTAATTTCTAATTGTAATCCTTGTAGTTGTTCAGCTAGACCTTGACCAAAAAATCCTACAGGTCTTACGTTCCATCTAAAAAATACAAAAGGAAAATATTCTTTGTAATAAGCTTCTTCAAATAAAGTAGCATTAGATACACAAATAGTGTGCTTTCCGTCTTTTGCTTTAGGTCCAGAGGATAAATGCCAAGACTCTACTACTTTTACCATTTCTTTTAAGTCACCCATGTAGCTTTCTTGTCCTGTAGTGTCTATGCTACTAGCTATTTCTATCTCTTTAGCTTTAGCAGGAAACATTTGTTTCAAAACATCTTTATGGATGTATTTTTCTTGGTGCATTTGTCTTGGTTTAGAATAATAACACTCAATATCATCTACTTTTATTTCTTCTATAAATACTTTTTCTACTTTTATTTGACCTCTCTCAACGTATACTTTAAGACAACCTGTACCAAAAATACAAGCATCAGTAAAAGCTAGAGCAGCTTTTTCATAAAACTGAGAATAGGAAAAAATACCTTCAACAAATTTTGTTAATTTCTGTGCTTTAGATTGTAGACTGAAATCACCCCCTGAAGTCAAAAATGTAGCTTTAGGTTTGTTTTTGGTAATTTTAGATACGACTGTATCTATCATAGATTGTACTATATTTAAAGTAACTCTGTTTATGGTGTTATAAGAAGTTTCAACTCTAGAGTAATTTACTAGGTCTAAACCACTTAAATCATAATTTCCATATAATCTTGCATACTTAAGATTGTCTGCGGTTCTATAGGCTTGTCTACTCTGAAGGGCGGAAACAAATGCAAATAGTTCTTGATATAGATCATTTTTATTAGCCGTCCACCACCGAGTACCGTTAATTTCTTCAAACATAAATAATCCTATCTACCTGAAGACCAAAAAAGCATCTCATCATCTTCTTGGTCTTGTTGTTGTTTTTCAAATTTAGATTCGTCTAATGCGGTTTGAAGCTTGTCAGTGTATCCATCTACTCCGTCAACAAAGCTTAACTCAGATAATTCAAACTGAATATCCCCAGATTTAAAGGACCTTACCTTGTTTTCTTTGCACCATTCAATGAATAATTTTATATCTTCTATGCTCTCTAACATACTTACCTCTTATTGTTCATCTATTATATTGTCCAAATCGTCCATATCTTCTTGATATAACTTGTCCAATTCATAGCCAAATGGGTCCTTCTTACGTTCCTCACATTCTTCAGCTTCTCTCATTTCTAACTCCTTCATATATGCGTCTGTTCCTTCTTTTGGTTGCTCTTTTGGCTTTTCAGATAGATAATGTCTGCATTCCCTCCAAGCATACAGTACAGCGTCACAGATATCAGAGTGATAAGTGTCTGAAATCTTTGGTTTTTCTGGATTACGAATTTTCGAGTCCTTGTCCCATTGGACCAACATGCAATCCTCTTCAAATAAAGAACTCTTGAAGGCTTTAAATTTTTCAGTTCGTAAATCATCATTTAATAACTCAATAAATTCTACTTTCCTAGTCTTGTCAGCAGCCTCGATATTAAGACCATGCCTCATTCGAAGCTCCTCTTGAATTTTTTTACCTAAAGCTCCTGCATCCATGACCATTCTAATAGGATTATATAAGTCTTTGTATTCATTAATAGCAGCCACTAATTGACTGATGTTTTGTTTGTTTTTAACATGTTCGTCCACCAAGTAGACTCGCTTATGGTATGTATTATAACCGATAACAGCGATAGCGTCACTGTCATTGTAGCCAATATCAATACCAATAATATAGTGCCACTCCCCTTCAGTAGGGAGTTTATCAAAGATGTTTTTTGCTTTGCTGAACTTAAAAACCAAGGCATCTTTATCCTCCACCCATTTACCAAATGTTTCTCTTATATAAGACGGGTCTGACTCGTCAATCCCTCTTATTACTCTTTCTTCTGCTAATATGTCCTCTAGGTTTAACTTAGGAGGATTATGCATATAAGGATTATCAAAAGCTGTCCAGTGATGTGCTTTCCAGTTCTTTGATTGAGAGTATTCATAGAAAATCCCTGCTTTAACTGGACCTGGAGTTCCTGTTAGGTATAATTGACCACGTTTATCTCTTAGTGCTGGAATGATAATGTCATTTATTAACTCTTTTAGGTAGGACCTGAACGACTGACACTCATCTATGTAGCACTTCATTAGTTTCCAACCTCTAAATTTTTCAATTTCGGTACGGTCTTTAGCTCCTGCAATGTAGATTTTGGACTTGTTAGGAAACGCTATAGTTAACCTAACATTATCCATTTTACATTCTAATTCGTACTCTTCTATAATCTTAACTAAGTCAGACCATATAATAGCTCTAGCTTGTTGTTGAGTTATAGTAATATAAAGCAGATTGACTTCTTCATTTTCCAGAGCAGAGTCGATCATGTCGGCAGCTATACCGACTGTCTTACCTGCTCTACGAGAACATACAGCATTTCTAAACCTGGAACCTGAGCCACGAAAAAAATCAACCTGCTTCTTAAAACAAAATTTATCAAAAAGAAACTTAGGTTTTTCAGCTTTTGTTTTCCTTTTTTGAAGCTCCGCTATCAGGGCTTCCCTGTTTACGCTCTGCAAATTCTGACACCTCACCTTTTCTTGTTAAAGTTTCTTTATATCTGGCATCGCTTTGATCACTAGGTATTCTCATTGACTTATCGTATATTTTTCCGTCCTCCATTATACAAGACCAGTGAGAATTAAAGGCTAATGACCTACGTTCACCTGGACCTTTAAATGGGTAAACAGTGTGTAACAGGTTAGATGGAAAAATAGCAAGTTGTCCTGGTGTAGGTAAAAAAGATATAGAGCCTTTTTCTAAACCTCCAGGGCAAGCTGTTTTATAAACAAACTCAATCATACCATCTCTTTGTTGCTTATAACTTGGAAGCCTTCCATTTATACTTCTATCATCCATTTCTGGTACTTTAAGCCATATAACAGATGATAAATCGCAATAAGTATGGAAATGAATCGGATTATACTCATTCTCATGTTGACTTACCATCCACATATGATCTAAATGAACACTTAACTGTTTTATCTTATGTCCATCCTGCGTAAGAGTGTTGTAGACGTAGTTATAAAGCATATTATTGATATATTGATATACCCCTGCTTCTTCTAAAGCTTCATTGGATACCCAAGGTTCTTCAGCTACTTGACCTACTAGGTTTTTACCCCAATCAACTCGGTTTGGGTCCTCTAAGATTTTATCACTTAACTTGATTAATTTTTTTAGCACTTCATCTGGCATTTGTATAAACCCAAAAGTAGGTCCAAAGGGTTTAGTAAGTTGAAACTGAGAGGCTCTGTTCCACCTTTCTATTTTTTCTTTATCAGTTTCATTTTCTTTTTTCTCTTTTCTTTCTTTTTTCGCTTGTTTGGCACTCATGTTATCCCCTATAGGCTGTTTGTTTAACTCTTGGTTTTTTAATAACAGAAGGAGAAGCTAATTTAGCTCTTTCTTCTTTATCTTTTTTTTCCTGCTCTAGTTTGATAGGAGACTTTAGATAAATTGCCGAAACATTTGTTATAGGAATTAAAATGTGGTCTCTTTGATTTTTAATTGAAACCATTTGTAAATTCTCTATAATTTCAAGTTCAATAGCCGATCTTTCATTTATCTGTCTTGTAGCAAAAAATGTTTCTTGCCGTTTATCAAACATAACTGCTTGATAGCATCTTACTGCATCTATATCATACTTCATTAAAACCTCCTCCAAAAAGGTACAAATTTATATTTTACTTTTTTTACAACTAAACTAAATGGTCTTATCTCGTCTATAATATTAGACTTAAGGGCTTCTTTAGCATCCCACCATTTATCATCTTTGTAGATTTCAAAAAACTCTTTGGGGTCTACACCCATTCTTTTTGATATTTCATTTAACACTAGATTATCGAAAAAGTCAAGAGCCTTAAATAACTTCTTATTGTTTTCAGTTCTTTTAGGTCTGCCATATCCTACCTGTACTAGGTGATGCATGTAGGTAGAGTTCTCACTTCCTATACGATTGTCACAGTATTGTAAGATTATAAACCCCATAGAGTAAGCATTTCGTACAAAACAGTTAAACTTGTATCCTAAACTTTTCAGATACTTCATTTCTTCGATCATTTCTAACCCGATGTGGACTGAACCACCACCTGAGTTAATAACCATGTCGATAACTTTGTCCTTTCCGTTTACTCTTGCTGCTGTTTTGAAGTCTTTTAGTGTAGGGTCTATACTGTAGCCATTAATAGCTCCAATAGAAACATCATACTTATTCTCTAATACTTCTTTTCTTTCGATTGATAGAAAGGTGCCTAAAAATAGCCCCCCCAACAAAGCTAGGGTCAGTAACTTTTTCATTCTTCTGTCTCCTCCGATTCAGGTTTTCTTGCGATCAACTTAGTGTCGTCGCCATATTGTTCTAATAGAGTCTTAATCGACTCTAGCTTGTCCTTCGTCTGTAGTTTTAATTGTCTTATATCCCATCTAAAATGTCCTGAGTCTATAAGCTTTAGACCATTTTTTTCTCTATGAGAATTGCGTTTAGCTATACGGTCTACTTTCTTGAATACTTCGTCTATTAATTCTATGCTAATCTCCATCATATTATAAGCTACTTCATGACTGCGGTTCTTAAAAGATTTCATCTACAACTCCATACTCTAAACATTCATCTGGAGTCAAGTAAAAATTCTTCTTGTAGGTCTTATCGTACCAAAACTCAGCATCCTTATTACTTAACTCTGCCATCCAAGAGCACCATTGGCGTTCCTGTTTTTCAACTTGATCTACTTCTTCTTTCGTTTCAGCATGAGACCCTCCTATATAGTAACTCATTTGGTGAGACATGAAAACACAATACTTAGATATTCTACGTTTTTTACCTGCTGCCAGTAATAACGTAGCAGCACTCATAACGTGACCGTAGGCTTCTGTGACTATTCTACAGCTTGAAGAATTAAGTCTACCAATTACAGCTAGGGCATCATAAACAGACCCCCCTGGAGAGTTAATCCTAACAGTTATAGTTTTCTTACTAGCTCTTTCTAGTTCACTGAGAGCAGCATCTATAAATGCAAAACTATGGTCATCTATTTCTTCGTTAATTTGAATAACTCGATCAACAAAATTAACCCCCTGGTCAAAGAGGTAGTCGAGTCTTAACTTTTCCTTATCTACATCTTTAGTCCTGCTCATCGGGAGCCTCCGGTAGGGCAAATAATAAGTATGGGTGAAAAACAAAATTGTATTTGGAAGCGAGTTTATCTGACATCCTAGTATGGTGTGTGTAAACTGCGGCTTTGTCACTCTCATGACCTACTGCGTCTAAAAGAGTTTTCCCAATCCCCATATTTCTGAAGGTATGCTTAACATACAAAAAGTGTAACACAAGGACTCCGCCTTCTTCTGCTGCTACGCTGTAGCCATAAAGTTGAGAAGGGTCAGATGGGTTACACGCTATTAGGACTTTTGAGTTTTTAATTATGCGCTCTATTACTTTGTGATGATCTTCAAAATAAATAGTGTTGGTAATCTTTTCTGCAAAGTGAGAGGACCTGTAGGACTTAAGCCAGCTACTAAATAGAAAAGGAAGATCGTCATCAATAAGAGTTCTAAGCCTTACTGATTCTTTCATCTCATACTCCTTCAACTTCTTCTGATTGAAGTATGTCTGATTCTACTTGTTCTATGTGGGGCTTACTGAGAACTAAAGCTTTTAATTTAAACTCAAGGTCCTTCAGGTTAAGGTCCTGCTCCTCAAGTTGTTGCTCTAGTTGTTTCTTCTGCATGATGGTGTACCCGATTTGGGCGTAGAGCTGGTCTACTTTTTCCTGAAAAATCTTATTCGCTTTCATTGTCACTCCTTTCGTTCTTATCTATTGTCTTATTATTATTATCTAGCACTCGTTTGGCTAGGCGCATCAATTCTGAATCTGACAGGGCAGACAAATCTTGGGCATCTGCCATTTCTCGTTCTTCTCTCTGTATCTTAACTAGGGACTCCAGGTAGCCTTGGACTATTCGAGCCTCCTTTGGGTCCAGAGTTACCCCCCTGACCGCCTTAGACCTGTAGTGGGCAAGCTCAGCACCGATGATAGCCTTAGCGTCATGGAGCAGAAGCTCGGTAGCAGGGATGACGGAACTGGTCTCTAAGGTCACAGTTCTTTTCTTTGGTGGTAGTAGTATGCGCTTGGGTTTGTCTTTGCTCATAATTTTTCCATAAAGAGGCGGTTTGTTATTATTTGTATACCTGTCGGGGTTTTGAAAATGAAGGCGTTTTTTGGACCCCCCCCTATTGTTAAGATTTGATTAAGTTTTCTTTGCATTTGCTACATTGATTGCCAAGATATCTTAACACTCTCCATACAATCTGTCCTTGCATAAATTAATATCAATAATTTCAAATACTTAAGCTTGGTGTGTACATAGAAAATGGAATAGGGTTTCCCTTTTCTGCCCTTTTTGTTTAAAGGGTATTCAAAATTCTCTCGTAAGTAGTCGGAAATACGTTGAGTTGTATAACCTTTTCCGTGTAATTCTAGTACTTTACGGTCTATTTTAGGTAAAAAAGTAGCGTTATAGCTTAAAAAACTTGCTATATTATAGTATTTTTCAGTAAATAAATCATATTTTGCCCTTATTACGCTTGTCGGTCTCTTTAGTATTCCCGAATACTCGTCGAAAAAACGTTGTCTATTCTTTCCAGATCGTTCGATATCGTCAAAACCCGACTCGTCGAGTAGTTTATACCATGCTCTTTGTAGCTCTTTAAATTTGGGCGTTTTTTGCTCTTTTTTACTCATATATAAAATGTACTCTTTTTATTATAAAAAGTCTTGTAGGTTTTGCCTTATCGTGTTATACTCTTATTAACCAATAACCAAAGGGGACAAAATGAAAAAAAATGATGCTTTTGTTATATTTTCAGTATTTCAATCAAGACTCTCTAAGGCTGATAACCTTGAGAACCATAAAAAGGTTTTAAATCATCTTAAGACATTCGGTCTTAGTTATAAAGTAGTTGAGGGTGTTTATCGTGGGGAGTCGGAGCTATCAATTTTAGTTCCTGTTATTAATCAGGTTTTTGACTATTCTACGGTTGAGCAACTTGCCCATATCTATAACCAACATTCCATACTTTTTGTTGACTCTGATAGGAATGCTGAATTGAGGTTTATGGTTCAACCTTTTGACGCTTCATTAAATGAGTTGCCTAAGAGTGAGAAGTTAGGAAAATTTATTGCTACAACTAAGGGTATAGCAACTCAATGTGAAAATTATACTAAGGATGGGAATGACTATTATATTTGCGATTTAAGGCATATTGCATAAAAACGCTTGACCAAGGAAGGTTTTTCTGTTAATATGTTTATAAGGGGATTCAAAATGGAAACAAAAACAATAAAACTTGAAACATTAGAAAACGTTATTCCGCTTATTATAAAGCCTGATACTCAAAAAGACTGTCAGGAGTGGGTTTACTCTGAATTCCCTTATAAACACCTTTTACCTGTATTGGAGGCGGCGTGATGAAAAATTTTTGGGCTTATAAAATCATAAAGCCTACGGTTTCTCAGGATAAGATTAAGAGAGATAAAAGAATTAAGTTAATTAATAAAGCGTTTGGGGGTAAAGATGCGACAAAGAAAAGGTCTTAATGTTTTTAGTATTGGAAACAAAGAGTATTATAAGCTTTATGATACTGTAATAGTTATAGCAGAGCACCTTGAGGACGGTTCTACTAGAATAAGATTGAATAATGGTGGTTGGAAAACTAATCATACTAAGAATTGCATAAATGATTTTTTAAAGCGTTTTGGGTTTAAGGTCTATCAAAAAAACTTTGTCTGGTATGTTAGGGGTAGAGAGCTGTCTTTTGAGTTTGAAACTGACACTGTTTATTTTACTGCACATCCAAACAATGGAAGCTTTGTTGTAGGAAGGTTCATTGAAGAACCATACAAGCCTTATACGGTAGAGAGTTGGAATGAATCTTTTACTTATGGTCAGTATCAGCAAATAATGAAGTAAAATCTCAGTCAATAAGCCAGGGAAGGCAAAGGAGTTATTATGATTTTAAAGATAATGAAGGATATGCTTTTAATAGTGGTTTTGTTTATAGCCATGAGTAAAATAGGCGAAACTAAAGAATTAGAGTTTGATGATGGTGGTGTTAGACTTAAAAATGGGTGTTATAGCCTTATATTATTACTTAAACAAGCGGATGGTTCTATTTTGATTAGGACCGTTCAAGACTGTAGAGGAGGCAGACCAATATGAATTTAAGAGAAGACTTGTACAACATTTATGTTAAGGCAAAAGGAATGAAAAAGTTTAGACCGATGGACCTTCAAAATAATAAGCCTGTTATTAATTTGATTTATGCTTCATTACTTAATCATAAAGATGCTTATGAGGTTTTGATGGACTTGAGAGCGTATAACCCAACAATGGACTTTAAAATGGTTAAGGTCAAAGCGTGAAAATATTATATAGGTCTTGACCTACAAGGATTTTTCTGGTAATATAGTATTAACAAAACAACAAAGGGGAAACAATGAAAGTACAGTTTAATATGGTTACAATGAAAGATGGAAAAATTAACGTCGAAGAGAAAAAAGACGTATCAAAAATGTTAACACAGATGAGTGAAAACTGGTGTCCAAGTGGAGATAAGAGTCACCTAAATGAGTCAATGAAGGAAGCTATAAAGA
>VTLG01013459.1_pt1 | contig 15361 bp, 11 predicted proteins | sample 4694571 | NCBI WGS metagenome assembly VTLG01 (sample SAMN12604809, study PRJNA352737) | marine metagenome | biome: ENVO:00000447; feature: ENVO:00000209|ENVO:00000569|ENVO:01000036; material: ENVO:00002151; isolation source: viral sequences binned using virsorter ...
GGTTACACTATCAGAAGTTGTTGTTCCGATACCAACTGCAATATTATGATATGGATCGCTAAAACGTGGATAAGCATGTTCCGTAGCATTTCCATCCATAGCACATGTGAATACAAATCCGTCATTTGCTAATTTAATAGAATCACCTTGAACAGAAATACAATTATTTAAAGCAGATTTAAAAAAGTGTGTAGAAGTATTAGAGGATGTACCGACATAAACTCTAAATGTATTTGCAGTTAAAGGTGTAACAGTCAACCACTTTCCACTATAAGGATCTGATGAACGTGGATATGGATGTTCAGTCTGCCTATTATCCATATTACAAGTAAAGATTAGTGACCTATCTTGAATCCTAATCTTATCACCAAGAGTTAGTCCATGACCATTTACAGTAAAGTCCATTAATCCTGTTGTAGGATTATAAGATGCTGCTGTTGGTGTCTTTAATGTCTGTCCTGTTAATGCATAATTTGTACCAAGAGTTAATTTCATATCTCCAGTATCACCATCATAATAAGCAGAAGAAGGATTATGATATTTAATAGGAGATTTTCCTACAAACAAACTAACAGTTGTATCAGTTGTTGCTCCTATTCCTATTGACTTCTGATAATATGGATCTCTCGCACGAGGATAACTATGAACTGACATTGGTGATGTACCAACATTAATAGTAAATGCTGTATTTGAAGTCTTAGTGATTGCTAATGTTGCACCAGAAGCAGGGTCAGTTGTTCTTGGATAAGTATGAGATGTAGCATGATTATCCTTATCACAAGTAAATGATATTGAATTATTATCTAAAGTAATAGTATCTCCCGTTGCCATGCTATGAGCACTAGCAAATGATAAACTCAAAACACCAGTAACAGGATTATATGTTGCTCCGTTAGGTGATTTTTGTTGCCCATTTTGAGAACCACTCGTTACATTAACTGCATTAGTAGCAGTACCTCCATTGTAAATATGTGAATAATTACCAGTATTATCCATCGAACATGAGAATAACAAAGAATTATCTCCAATCCTACAAGAATCAGAACCAACTTTCATACCATTTGATGCACAAGATACAAATGTATGTGCAAATTGCCCTGTAGATCCTGCAGGTGAAATTTGAAGTTTAAAATGATTTAGATCAGGGACTTCTGTTATATAAAGCCACTTATTACTTTCAGGATCTGTTGCCCTTGGATACTTATGTTGTCCAACATTATTATCTTTAGTACAAGTAAATATTAATGCTTCATCATCAAATCTTATCTTATCACCAATAGCAAGTCCATGTGACGTTAATTTAATATTTAATATACCAGTATTTGGATCATAAGTCGTTGGACCAGATCCACCTTCAGCAGTTTTTGTTTGAATTGCTCTATTAATATTATATCCAGCAGGAATAGTAAGAACCATTTCACCTGTTCCAGCATTATATGTTGCGTCTGATACTGTATGTCTTGTTGTAGCAGAAGCACCAACATTAATAATAAATGATGTTCCTCCAGCACCACTAATTGCTACATTTGTTAAACCATTAATAGGATCACCAACACGAGGATAAGCATGAACAGTGGCATGATTATCCATTGCACATGTGAATTTTATTGAAGTTGTAGCAACACTTATCTGACTACCATTTGCTAATCCAGGATTACTTGCAAAACTTAATTTAAGATTTCCATTTAAAGGAGTATAATCAGCATAAACTGGACTTAATGTACCAGAACCACCACTCTGAACCTGTACACAACTTGGTGCAGCAGATACAAATGTATGAGCATATTCACCACCAAGAACCAATGCACCAACAGATGTACTTAATCCAGCACCTTTAAATACATGCTCATGATCCCCACCTGTGATTGTTGAATTATTAACTGCTTTTACAAATGTATGTGGAGAAGGATTATAGAAATGATCTACATTTAAAACACCAGTACCACCTATAACAGAAGTAAATGTCTTTGATGTTCCAACAACATCTACAATACTTTCTACAATATTAGATTGTGATGGATCTGGGAATATAGTTGTTGTAATACCAGCATTACTTGAACAAGTAAACGCTATACCAACCATTGAAATCTGATCATTCACACTGAATCCGTGAGGATTCATGGTGGTTATAGTAGCAATTCCACTATAAGGACTATAATCAACACCAGTAATAGTACCAATACCAGTCTGAACACCCTTAATGAATAATCTATCTAAAGTTGTTGCTGTCTTTTCTAATACTAATCTTCCATCAATTAGAATTGCAGCATCATTTGGTGGAATTTCAATATCTTTTATTATTCTTATATCTCTTGTTATTCCTGTACTTCTTGTTTCTCTTCTATGAATTAGTGTGACTGTTGGATATGTCTGTCCTATTCCTACATTTGATACTTGTGCATACAACAAAATAGCAGAAGTTCCTGTTGGTACTTCATATATCTTTTGCTCTCCTGGTGTGACAGGAACAGCAACCGAAAGAAACTTATTAACTGGTGCTATTGCCATTTATTTCAACGCTAGTATTAAGGGTGTTAATTGTGCCTGGATTGCTCTATTAAAGTCTCTTCCAGAAATCGTAGAAGTTGTTTGATCAATTGTCAGTCCTTCTCCAATTCTAAAGTTACCTTTTTGATCCGTACTTGTGAATGGAACTTGTCCACCATTTATGGCAACAATTTCATTTTCAGGTATAGGCTCACCACCCTGGAAAGGGTTTGCTCTATTTATGTCCGTACCTGCACCGACGTATTCAAACGAATGCGAACTGGTGATAATTCTACTGATTCTTCTAAACTCAGTATCAGTACCTTTTGCTATTGGATAAGGAATAAATTCATTAAAGGTTACAGTTGATAATCCAACATTATCACTTGGTGTTGTTGAGGTATTAACAGTATAATATATTGGATCAGTAACTACTTCTAAGATTGCTGGAGTTCCAGAACCAGCAGAAGTCGTTAATCCAATATTTTGAGTTGGACCACTTCCAGATTGTGGTAAGAAATTTCTACCACTAGCAATCACATCAACAGAAGTAATCGTTCCAGCAGCACTAACATTTGCAGAAAGTTCTGCTCTAATTGCTTCTGGACCTTGTGGGATATCTACAATTATATTTGGTGGTGCTGATTCAACGTAACCGCTACCACCATCAAGAACTTTAATAGAGCGAATTACCTGGAATGGTTGTGCCATTGTACCAGTAGCAGTTGTATCTGGGAAATCAGATAAATCAACTTTGAAGAAACATGCTTGTCCATCAAAAGGTTTTCTAAAGTTGTTACTAGAATCCTTAACATCAGCCATTAGGAATGAATCCTGTTCTGCTAATGCTGTTGTAGTAACAACTCCAGTATATTCAGTACCACTAACACCATCAGCATATAGTCCAAATATACCGAATGATGAGTTAGAGTTTGTCAGATCACACTGTCCACCAGTATCAGCATAAATTGCTTTCTCACAAGAAATAGTGAAAATAGAAACTAACTGAGCATATCCTCTATTAGTAAGTGAAACACCGATACCTGCCTCATTATACTGGGTAAAGGAGTCACAAACCATACTCTTAATATCCTGTCCAAGATTATTTGTTCCTGTATATGCAGCATCAACATGGTTTCCATCAATCTTCATACCGATACTACCAGTCATGAAGTTAGTGCAGTTTCTTACATAAGGACTCTTATATCTACCACCAAAAGCAGGATTTCCTCTTCTTGGACCTTCGTTTGCTGGACCAAGAGCAATATATCCGCTTATTGCTTTCTCTGCATTTGTTAATGGTGGGAATGCTACACATGCACCTGTTACTAAAGTACCACTTGTTGCTCCAGCAAAGTTTAAGTTCTGTACTAAACATCCTCTTCTAACATGGAAGACATCTTTATCATTATTATTGGGAACTACCGTCACCAATCTCATATCTTCACCATCAACGGCAACATCAGTTCTTAGACCAACAGGATTGTTTTCATAATAAACACCTGAACGAACAAGAATTGTATCCCCTGCTTGTGCTATTGCTGCTGCACCACCAATAGTTCTCTTTGCATCACCTTCCAATAATCCACTATTAGCATCATTACCATCAACAGTAACCCAAATAGCATTATTAGTTTCAACACCTGGAGGTCTCCATGATACACCAGTTCCAACTGATGATAGTAAATAATTTGTCTGAGCAACACCAGGTCCAGATGGATTATCATGTACATCATATACAGTTGCTCCAAGTGATACAGTTCCGTGGAATGTTGAAGCAGCACCTACAGTAAGAATACCTACAACATTTAAAGAATCTGTTCCAGGATTGTATATAATTCCAGTATCAACCCTTACTGTCTGTCCTGTTCCAGCAGCAGTATCAACAGCATCATCAACAAAAGTTAAAAAATAATCCCTATTGGTATTTGTTACTTTTGTAGCAACATAAGTTGTAACACCAGCATTTAGAACAAAAGTAGCAATACCTGCTGTATCAGCATAAGTTGCGAATCCTGCTCTATGTGCATTTGTAGCAAATCCTGCTACCGCAGCAAACGTAGATATTCCAGCTTTATCGGAAAATGTAGAGAAACCAGCATTATCAGAAAATGTAGCAAATCCAGCTCTATGGGCATTAGTAGCAAATCCTGCTACTACAGCAAACGTAGATATTCCCGCATTATCCGAATAAGTTGCGAATCCAGCTCTATGAGCATTAGTAGAGAAACCAGCAGTCAATGCATACATTGCTGTTGATATCGTACCAGTAGTAAATCCAGTAACAATTAATCCAGAATCAATGTAAGTTGGTCCTTGAATAGTTACAAGGTTTTCAACTGTTAAATCACCACTAATAATTGCATTACCATCTATATCTGCCTTTCCACCAATAAATACATCCTTTCCAAATCCAGCACCACCACCAACAATAAATGCACCACTTTCTTTATTAACTGCCTGTGTTGTGTCGGTAACACTAGTAATACCAGTAAATTTAGCAGTACCTTCTACATGTAATCGTTCTGATGGACTTGCAACATTAATACCAACATTCACACCCATCGTGTGAATACCCTGAGCATTCTTTACCCAATTATCTCTAACATGAATATGAGCAATGTTAGCATTTGAACCATCTTGTAAAACATCAACTATATCACCACCACTACCAGTTCCAATAAAGTTTAATGTTGTAAATGAGGAACCACCACTAACAAAATTTCCTTCATTCTGTATAAAAACACCTTCAACTTGAGCAGGAGGAGGTGATACCCATCTTATACCATGTCCATCTCTTTGAAGATAAAATCCATTAGCACCTGCAGAATTAACAGAGTCGAAAATATATCTGTCAATCTTTACACTACCAGCAACATCAAGCATCTGCTCTGGTCTAGTACTACCAATACCAACAGAAGAACCAGCAGATACAATTATAGATCCACCAACATCTAATGTTGCTGAATCTTGAGGCATAGATGTTCCTATACCTACTCTAAAGGCATCTCTTTCAGGATATACCTGCAATACTGTACCACCAGCACCAACAGAAAATCTCTTATATACATTTAGATAATCAATATCTAATGGTTCTGTAAATGATGATATTCCAGTAAAATAATTACCACCAGAAAAAATAGTAGGACCAGTAAAACTAGTAATCCCAGTCACATACAGATTATCTAAATCTGCCTGAGTATTAATTGTTATATTATCAGCTCTAAAATTATCTGTTCCGTCTAAATCGTAATATAAATTCCCATAAATGTATACGTCGCTAAAAAACTTAGCGTCATCATTGGCATGTAACTGACTGACGTAAGTAGTTTCTGACATTATTTAAACTTAGATACTACTTTATCTTGTGCTGCAGCAACAGCATCGGCACCGACCTTAAGACCCTTATAGACTCTACTTAAAAATCTATATGGTGCTAAATTTCCATAAATTTCATTACCACGTAAGGTATTTCCTCTAAATTCAATATCATTTGCTTCAAAGGTAATCTTATCACCACCATCAATTAACATACTTTTATCAGCTCTAATACTAATATTCTTTCCTTGTATTCTTATTTCACCATTTTCATCAGCATGTATTTCAATATTACCCTTACAACTATGAATAAGAATATCAACACCACCAGCAGGTTTTAAAGCACCAGCAACAATTTCAATATCCTTATCAGCAAACATCTTCAATTTACCATTCTCATCATAGGAGATTGATGCTTTAGCATCATCATCCGTCCAAGCATAATGAGTTACAACATCAGATCCACCAAGTCCATTGGCAGGATTATTAATATCTACCCTATACTTAGGATAGGCTTCTGTATAATGTTCGTGTTCAGTTTTCTTTGACATTATGTTTCTGGGCAGTCGATTACTTGTTTAACTTCACCTTGGAATTCTGGTCTAACATCAAGATTTGCCTTCAATATAGCACCAGATCCTGTACTAGAAATCACAGTTAATGTAGGTATATCAGTTATATCTTGACTATTTATTGGTGTTACTTTAATGATGGCTCCGAAAGAAATTTTCACATCAAATTTATTACCAAAATCATCCACTACAGTATCACCTTCTTCATATCCAGAACCAGGATTAATAATTGTTACTGTTGAAATAATTGGTGGAGTACCATCTTGTATAGGATAAAGTTCACCTTCAGATACCATATAAATTTCATTTACTTTACCATCCTTAACTGTTGCCCTAGCAATTGCACCATAACCTTGCTTACAATTATCAACAATTTCAACAAATGGTGGATATAAGTATCCATTACCAGGATTTGTCATCTTAATACCAATAATACTTCCAGTCTTTCTAACATCACCCACAATATTTCCATAGAAAGGAATTGCTTCAGCATCTCTACCGCCACCACCAAAGATATTAATTTTAGGTGGTTCACAAAGAGTAGGTAAAGCAGAACTACAGGATCTTATACCATCACCAATGCCACCTCCAAGTGCAGATTTTGCATTGCTAATTCCACCACTTAATAAACTAAATCCACCAAGTATATCCTGAACTCCATCTAATGGGACACCAGCAATAGCAGCAGCATCTGATATTGCCTTTGCAGTATTAGCATCCTTAATAATAGCACTCAAATCTGGTGCATCTTGAACAATAGGTCCAAATCCAACTCTATATTTGGCAGCACCAGTATGAGGACTAGGTGAAACTCCACAATCACCCATACCTGCCATACCAAGAAGAGCATCTACACCATTTCTCAATACATTCTCTACACTAAAATCACCCATATATTTCATCAATTTACCAATACCAGATATAGCACCTGCCATACCTTCTGATATCTGTCCAATAACATCATTCATTATTGCTCCTGTTACCTGATCTCCTACACAATCAGCATAAGAAAATACATTATTAGCAACTGATTCAAGAATAGAAGTTAAAGAATTAGTTAAATTATTAGTAACCTTATTAGTAAGACAAGGTAAAAGACCTTCTATATCACCAATAGGACTTAACATTGATGCTTGTGCTGCTGTACCTGCTTTATTAGCAAACATTGGTGATTTTGTAGCAAGAAAGACTTTCATATAAACATCATCATATAAAGATGACAATCCACCATTAAGCATAGGTGTCATATTTTCATAAAGTTTATTAGACATACCACCTACTATCCCAGAACCAACTCCAGCAAGATGCTGTGCCTTATCACCTATCAATCCTTTAAGTTTATCCTGACCAAAATCACTAGCCATATCTAATCCACCAGCTTTCAAATTATCTAATTCTTGTGTAAAACCTTCAACACTGGTCTTCATTTTATTAACTGCTTCAACAGTCTTACTGTCTCCTGACCCTAAATGAATTACTTTACCAACAGCACTATTAAGAAATGCCTTATTCTTATTACCAGATGAATCTGCTACCTTTTTAGCATCTGATGCGGATAGGTTTTTAGGTGATTCTGGATCTATAGCACCAGTACTATTTGATGATGCTAAAACACCTTCAGAAGGTTCTTTAAGAGTACTTGTATATCCAGTAAAAGATTGGAATGGTAATGGTTCTCCTTCAGCTGCCTTATATTGTGAATTACCAAATGCTCCAAAAATTACAGGAATTTGTGCATTATCACCATCTAAGAAAAATCCTATAACAGTATCACCCTGCTGAAATCTAATTGTCTTAAACAATCCAGCAGAACCAGTTCCATATCCTGGTGGTGAAATAACCTGTGCCCAAGGTAAATCTTCATCAGAAAGTTCAATAGTATTATAAGGATGATACCCCATAATACGAACTTTATACCTATTACTAAAAGGAGGTGGTCCATCTTTACTATATCTACCACCAGTTTTTGCTGTACCTTTAGTTTGTGGTGCTTGAACTGGATCAGGTGCAATCTGTCCTATCCACCAACGAAAACCATCCTTTCCAACAAAATTAGTTTTTATTAAAGCCTGATCCATTATTTCCCTCCATTATCATTATTTACACCATATAATCCAAACGTATCCCTCAGTAAAAGCATGGATGTTTCTGATTTATCATTTCCAAAATGATGACGTATCTCTTTAATTAAATACAATCCACTCTGTTCATCATCAATATCCTCATCTTCACTAGTAACCTTCGGAAACATACATTTAATAATATCACCTGCTCTTAGATTTGTATTCAAAGGAACCTGCATATGCATTTGTTGAGTATTTAAAGTATTATATCTCATAAGAGACTGTGCCTGATATTGCATAGGATCAGCATTCTTATCAGTTTTTACCCCCTTTTCCAAAACACCCCTATCAAGAACCATCGTCATAATCCTACTTGGTATATCACCTAGAGTTTTATCAGAAGTATCATCAATAGGTGGTAATTTTAATTCCTGTCCCAAATTCTTAGTTTTATCCTTATCCATAGACTTAGAAAGAGTAAATTCTGCCTGTTGAGGTAAATTAAACTCACTCTTTAATGGATCGTATGTTGCTACAAAACTAGAATATGCACCTAATTTCAATTTTTCAAGTAAATCCTGATTTTTATTGGTTTCATACCTTAATATATTAAAATCATTATTTCTTTCAGTATCACTTACATTAACTTCAGTATATTCATAGGTTGCTTTTGGTTCCTGATTTATTAAATTATCAATCGATTTAAACTGATACCCATCCTGTGTCTGATAAAAGAAATAACCAGCATTACTTTGTTCAGAAACTGCCTTAGATGCCAACCAAGTTATAATACTAAATGGTTTTCTCATATTAGCAATAAAACCATATGCATTAGATACCTTATCAACATCCATTTCCTTTTCAGTTTTTAAATAATCCTGAAGAATTTTTTTAACTGATACATCAATAGTAGAAGATGACGGAAATTTAATAGGAACTCTTGTAGTCTCATTAGTAATTGCTTCTCTTGAAACCAAATTTAATGTAAACGTCTCCTTCTTTGCCATACTAATGACATTGGTGACACTAGAAACATACAAATAATCCTGATAATTTTCAGAAAAATCCAATCCTCCATTATCTTCAGTATTTGGAGCAATTCTTATTGATACTCTTTCTCCACCTCTCAATGGTAATCCATTATAAAGAGATTGTATCTTTCCATCCTTACCTTCAATAGTATCACCAGTATTATATACAAGAATTTTTGCAGTAACTGTAGGTGAAAAAATATCCTCATAATAATCAATACTGATTACACCAGTACGAATATCTACATCCTGAGACTGATCATTAGCCTCTATAGTAACTACTTCTAATATTGATTCGCTTTTTGCCGTCATTTATCTATCAATACCATGTAGGGCTATTTCTTTACTATTTACACCATCAGAATTTCTCTGAATAGGTGTATGAACAGTACTTTCTTGGGTTGGTGTTTTATTTGCAGGAATAGGAACATCAACAGTAACTATTTTAGGACCAGATGGAGTCTTTACAAGATTCATATCCTTTAATGTACCTTTCATAATCTTAGATGTAGTTCCTCCAGGTCCAAAGAAGGCATTATATTCTACTGTACCTGGTTGTAAAACTACAGTCTCACCTTTAATCACTACAGTAACTGGTTTTCCTGTGCCAATCCTTTGAGGTTTTGAAGCAAGTTTAGTTTTTGGAGTACTCTTAGTTTTAACAAGAGGATCTGCTTTACCAGACCCTGTTGTTGATGCTACGGTTTTACCATCAGCACTAGTTGATGTTTTCTTACCTTCTACATCTCCTTGCACTTCATCTTTTACTTCTTTATCAACGTCATCAAGATCTTTTTTAAGACTACCTTCTTCTTTTTTAGCTTTTTTCTCTAATTCATTAAATCCTTCTTTCTGTTTCTTAAATGTACCTTCTAACTCCTTAGTTTTACCTTCAAGTGCTTTCTTCTCAGCATCAGCAGAATCACTACTGCCAGTTATAGCAGTCCATAACTTAGAAACACCACCACCAATCCATTTGAAAAAGTCAATAATACCTTTAACCCATTTACCCAACATCTCAAAAGCAGGTTTTGCCCATTCAATAAATTTCTTAATCCCTGCCACAATCTTTGGAAGTTGATTAACCAACCATCCAGCAAATACCATTAAAACAAATTTAAGTGGATTAAATCCTCCTTTAGACGCTATAGCTTTTTTTGCCCCTTTTAAAACTCTCTTTCCACCTTCCAATGCTGCTTCTGCTGCTTTCCTCTTTATTAAACTTGCCTTTTTTCTAATCCACCTATTTCTAACCCTTTTATTAACCTTAAAGAATTTTTTAGCAAATTTTACATTCTTATTTGCATTAACCTTTGCTCTAAGAAATCTACCTTTAGTCTTATTACTGGCTCCCATAAATTTCTTGAATCCAGCAACATTTTTCCTTGCCCCTAACGTTTTTCTACTAATAAATCTTTTTTGTACCTTTGGTCTAGCTTTCCCTAATTTGAAGCCACCTGCCATCGACCCTAAAAAACCCTTTGCCATTATACAAACGTGTTATAAGTAAGTTTTGCATCAAGAAGATATCTATTATCAGAATTACCAGATGTTAAAGGTTCAACTCCCTTAATTCTTCCTTTTTGTATTGTATCGGTTTTTTCTGTAAACTTAGGAATAACAGTTACATTACCTTCAGTAGTCTCTGCTGGTCCAATACCATCAGCAGCAGTACTGCCTGATGCCGTAGATCCTACATTACTACCATCACCCTTTACCCCACCTATGTTCAGAGCCTGTTTATTATAATCAGCATACATCCCCTTTTCCTTCTCTGCCCACTCTTTCCTGGCTTTATCCCAATACTCTTTTCTTTCTTTCCGTTTACCCCATCCTTTTGGTTCTCCTGCTCTTACTTCATCAAAATATGCTTTCTTAGAATCCTCCACATCAGATTTCATCGTCTTTTTAAGTTCCTTGAGCTGTTCACGCTCTGCTTCAACTTTTTCTAATATCTTCAATTGTTCTGGATCAGTAGTACGTACCCATTTACCCTCCTCATTTCTAACTTTACCTTCTTTATCCATTCCAGCATCTACCAATTGCTGATCAAGCTCATTATGCTTATCTCTAAATCCTTCACCACCCAATGCTTTCTTTCTACCCCATTTCCATAATGCTCTTATTCCCATAATTGCACCACCAACTCCAACTGCTATTAATAAAGCAGTTAATGTAACTGGATTAAACAATAATCCTGCTAATACACCAATTAAAGATCCAATACCAGCAAGAACAGGTCCAATAGCACCTGCAGCAAGTAACATTATACTACCTACTGCTGCTGCACCTGCTAATAATTTTAAACCAATTTGTCTAATTTGTTTCTGATTACCACTTTGGAATGCTTCAATTAATTTAAAGGTTTTATCAGTAAACCATCCAGCAACAACAAACGTCAAAAACTGCTTCAATCGGTCAAGAATACCCATTGACTTTTTAGCAGAATCCTTGCTCTTATTATCCTGAGCATCTACATCCTTCTTCTCACCACCTTCTTCAAGACTCGCTTCTGCACTTTTTCTCTTAAGTTTTTGCTCTTCTAATTTTCTTTGCTTCGCATCATCTTTTGACTTATCTTTGGCATTATCAATAATTGCTTTTTGTCCAGATTGTAAGAAATTTATACGTTCATTGATAACTGCTATTTGTCCATCTAAACGTCCAGATAAAGTTTGTAAAAAATTCTGTTGATTCTGTATTCTTCTATCTAATGCATCAGTATGTTGTTCTAGAGCAATAGTATTATCGATTTGTTGGATATTATTACTAGCACTTCTCCCAATATCAGCAAATTGATTTGTAGGTTGAGACGCATTAGAACCACCACGACCAGCAAAATTGCTGAAATTGATAGTTGTTTTCTTTGCTGTTGGTTTACTAGTAACTGCCACTATTTGCTTGTTGTTGTTTTGCCTTTAAATTTTCTTCTTCAATGTATTGTTGTAAAAGAGTTAAATAGACTTCTCGTTCCCAAGGTATCATATTTTCTAGCTCTGTTAAGCTATATTTATGATGCTGCATCAAGGCAAAATTTACCTTATAGTATGACTCAAGACTTTCATGAGCCATACCTACCCGAAAAAACTCTGTAGACCCTCCAATACAATTTCATTTTCTACCTTTGTCTTAGGATTAGTCACTTTAAGAGTATGAGACAATTTTGGCATTGTGACAAAAAAGTTCTCAACGTCCTTAAACTGCTTTGTTCCTAATTGGTCAATAAAATTAACTAATTCCTTTTTAGTACAATCAGACGCATTCCAAGATTCTTCTTCATTATAAACTTGTTCAATACAAGAAGCAATTAATTCAAATGTCTGATCAACATCCATTTCTTCATTTAAATCAAAGTTATTTTTAATAAATTCGTCTAATGATGGATATTTCATCCTAATCGTCAAAGTGTCATCCACTTTAATATCAGTAGTATGAGTATCATCAGTAATAACCTGAATGGCATCCAAACTGATTACGACAGGAATTTCAGTCTCACCGTCATCAGGGCAAGTAATCATAACTTCAACTTCTTCACCAACTGACTTACCTCGAATATTCAAGAATAAGTACTCAATGTCAAAAGTAGCAAGTTTCTCTACTTTAATACCTCTTGTCAAAATACAATTTTTAAGGACTTGTTGAACAGCAGTAGTTATCTGTTTTGTATCCTCACTCTCCATTGCAATAATAAGGAGTTTTTCCTCTTTTACAAGAAAAGGTCTATATCTACATTTTCTTCCAGATGACGGAAGTACCAACTCGTAAGTTGGTGCGGTAATTTTTGGTAAAGGCATAATGTTTGTAGCACTTCAGTATTTTTATTTATACCACTTTTTGAAAATCCTGTGGCTCAAAAAAATTGCGGAGTTTTTTTTCCGCTATATTTGAAACAAAAAGTCGAATTTGCTGGGCTATCTAAAATTATTCAGGAAGGGGATATTAAAATTACTACCAGTTAATCTTCTGTTGTTTGAATTGCCTCTGAAGATAGAGAAGCTAGTATTCTTTCCACAAATATATCTATCGTATGAGAAGGAACAAGTTGCTCTCAATATATCTGACTGGTCATATGACACAGACATATCATTCAACTGTCTAGGGAACAATCCATAGAAAGTATATTCTAACTCGGAATTATAATCCTTATCGAACTTAATTATCTTTGTCTGACTAGTTTTATATTCATCAGGGTATGCCATTCTAATATAATATCCATCTTCCGATTGATCAGCAGCAGAACCACTTGCCATAAATTCAATCCAATGCTCAAAGAACTTAACAGTTCTATAATCACTGTCAACATAAAATTCAAGGGATATATCCATAAACATTCTACTATGAGCAAACTTCTCCTTAATACCCATGTAATGTCCATCCAATTCACCAGTAGCAACAGCACTACCTGGTAGCACTGCATTATTACAAAGCAATCCTATCGTTTCAGCAGTAAATCTCCAACCAACATCCCTTACATTAAGATGCTGTCTTAATCCTGATGGTAAACCACCAAAGATAACCTGATAATGAGAAGTTGTGGCTAACTTTGATAAGGTTGGTTTGAAATCTGCTATTCTACGAGGTTGTACCACTCTAAATATTTCTATGATAATTATATTTATTTATGGCTTATAAAGGTAAGTACAAAGTGAGAGCTCCTTACAAGTATAAAGGGGATCCAACTAAAGTTGTTTACCGTTCTCTTTGGGAACGAAAATTCATGACTTACTGTGATACTAATATTAATATTATTGAATGGGGAAGTGAAGAAATGTATGTCTGGTACAGATCTCCAATTGATAACCGTCCTCATAGATACTTTCCTGACTTTTATATTAAAGCAAGAGAAAGTAACGGACAAATAAAAAAATATATTATTGAGGTAAAACCACAACGACAAACTGCACCACCAGCAAAACCAAAACGTCAGACTAAAGGTTATTTACGTGAAGCATTTGAATATGCAAAGAACCAAGCAAAGTGGAAAGCAGCAAACGAATGGTGTCTTGATAGAGGATTTGAATTTAAAATACTCACAGAAAAAGAACTAGGAATTAAATGAGTCGCATAGCAGACATAAGAAAAAATTTAATTGGAACTGAAGGTTCCGATGATTTAATGATGGAATTAATGGAAGCATGTAATGATACAGTCACACCAATACCTGATGTAGGTAACTTTTATTTTTTTGTATACGCCCCCAAAACTCCTGGTATTAGATACGATCAAAATCCTTTAATTGCTTGTACAGATATGTACCAATGGGGATTCCGTGGTATCAACTTTCATTGGAATAAACCAAGGAATTATACATGGAATGAAATTGTTGGGCAACTCTATCAAGTATATGATAATGAGCTAAATCATCTTGATAGTATTCCTTTCGCAAATTTCCGTATAAATATATAAAAAAGGTCGATATGAGTATAACAGGTGGTCTTACAGACCCAGGAAAAAATCTTACCCAAACAGTTAACGACACATTAAAACGTGTTGGTGAGACTGATCATATAAGAGAAGAAATAAGAAGTCAAAGAGAGAGTAAGAATACAAACACCAACTCTAGTACCACACAAAACAATCAACGAAGTAGAAGTGGTGGAGGTGGAAGATTCCAATCTTATAGGTATCCTAACAAGATGCTTACAAGTAGTACTGACTATCTAAAGATTAAGATAGTAAAATACTTGCCAATGCAGCATGGTAAGAAAGGTGGTGATAATAGTGCTGGTGGAGAAGGAAAAAATTCAACTAAAAAAACCTTTATGAAGCAATTGGAAGGTGGATTTAGTATGGAAACTGTATCCTCTAGGGTAAAGAAACAGTCTCCTCTTGCTCAAATAATTCTACCAATTCCACAAAGTATAACTGATTCAAATGGCGTAAATTGGGG
>VTLG01016891.1_pt1 | contig 15360 bp, 15 predicted proteins | sample 4694571 | NCBI WGS metagenome assembly VTLG01 (sample SAMN12604809, study PRJNA352737) | marine metagenome | biome: ENVO:00000447; feature: ENVO:00000209|ENVO:00000569|ENVO:01000036; material: ENVO:00002151; isolation source: viral sequences binned using virsorter ...
GCTGATTTCTTAAATCCATCAGACATCAACGCATTTTCACCAAAGTTAGCATTACAGTTTGCAAGTGATAGTTCACCACCTGTATCTGCTACATATTGACTCTTATGTCCAATCGCAAAAACTGAAACAGCCTGTATGACTGAATCATTTGATGCACGAACATGAGTTGTTTCATACTCTGGACGATAAACAGCTGATGGATCTAAGTGTAAGTTATCTACACTTGTATAATCTTCATACTGACCAGATGTTGCATTGTATCTAACAAATGCCTTGTCATCTTTCTGAAGTGCGTTACCTGTAAACTGTGCAAGTAATCCACTCTTAAATCCTGTAACCTTTGCACCATCTAAGTGAATACCATTCATACCAAAGACAGATCTCTTTGATAGGTTGAATAAGTATGGTGAAGCAGAGTTGATTGTATCAACTTCGATGTTCACGTTTGCACTTGTAAGTGTTGGTAGTGGATTATTTGGTGCAGCACCAACCACATACTTAAACTGTGTGGTTGATACAACCTCTGAAACGACAAAGATACCATTATATCCAGATGTGCTAATACCAGAGATACGAACAGGTGTATCGATTGAAAGGTCTGTAAGAGTTGAATCTAAATCAACAGTAACTGTTGTGGATGCAGTTGTACCATCACCAGACTTGATAGATGAGATACCAACCTGTTGACCTTTTGAACCAACAATACGATATTCTTCAACTCTTGTTTGGAAGTCAAGACTACCTGATGGAAAGTCTGGTTCGATTGGTCTACCTGTACCAGCATCATAAACATCACCAACCTTCTGATAATACATGTCAAGGTCAGTTGATGTAGATGTGACATCAATGAAACTATCTTTGATACGAACTGCGTTTGCACCATCAGCATATTCAAAACAAGTTAACTTATGGTGAGAGAAACTTGGTGTGAATAAGTTTGAGGTGTAGTCTTTATATACGTTACCTGATGGGTCTCCATCAAATATAGTAAACTGTGAAATATAACAAGCACCTGTTAATCTGAATATTGCACTTGGTTCGATATTACCATTCTCTGGGTCTGGAACATATTTTGGTCTTATCTTTGTCTTACGAAGGTCTTTACCTACAATTGATGTACCTCTAGGTATGATGACACCACCACGAACACTATTTAATTTGAATAGTTCGTTGTCAGGAGATGTTAAATCAAAGTTACTACCTAATCCAAATGGACTTAATATTTGATTAGTATTTCCAAATCTTGTTGTATATCTTGCTTCTGAACTTACGTTAACAGGTATAAATCCTGGCCTGTTATCTACTGTATGTGTACCAGCAGCGAGGATTATGGTCGTTAAATCAAACTTATCATTTCTTTGTCCTACAACATAAGAGAACCTAGCAGCTTCAATCAGAGCTCTCTGTATCGTTTTAAATGGTCGTGTTTGGGAGTTTCCTTGGTTTTCAATACTATCAGTCGCATCCAATTCGTTGGGGTCAACGTAGATAACATTACCTTGTATATTCTTTAGAAAATTCTCCAGTCTTGAAAGAGGCATCCTATTCTTCTCTAATTACAGATTCTGTCTAAGTTTATTTATTCAATGAATTATACCAGAATGATAAAACAAACCTCTCATCACCTTCAACCTTACTAACGTAATGAAGATATTGTGAATTTGAGAATATTATGAGTTTTCCTGGCTCTGGTTTGACTTCAAAATCTTCAAAACAAGTGCTTCCACCAGAGAAATTATTATTTAGGTACAACATCGCAGCGAATATGTCTGGATTATGTACGTTATTATCATCAACATGAGGTTTCATAAAAGTGCCTACTGGCCATCTTATGACACCAACATAATCAAGGTTTGCAGATGAGTCGAAACTTTTGCAAATATTATTTACTCTGGTTACAACCTCATCATCTAATGATGGTATAGTAGGTTCAACATTACCACCTAGATAAACAGCGGTATGGTCTTTCCACTCAACAGTAGTTAGGTAAGTATCACCACCTCTAGTTTCATCACCATAAGGCATCTCTTTTCCTTTATTTGCAAGAGATAAATCAATAAATCTTTGACACTCATCAGAAGAGATAAAGTTCTCCTCAACATAAATTAATTTTTTCAAGCGGTATAAGTGTTAGGCGGGCCTGCAAACTGAGGGTCAGTATATGTTCTTTTATCATCATCAACTTTATTTGGATCAAAGTTAGGATCTGGATAATCTTGCCATGTCTCACCCTCATATTCAACTATCAAAGGATTAATATCCTTTCTCTCACCATATACATGGTAGAAACAATCAATAGTAGATAAATCAGTAATCAAATCAGTATTAGTTGAATCCTCTGCGATGACAATGAATTCATTATTAAACTCTTGAATCACAAGATTTTGATTTGATCCAATTGGTTGTAACTGAACAGTGATACTATCTTCATTAACTAAATCTTTCCAATAGTATGGTAATTGAATTACGTTTGATTCTTTTAATCTACCACGATAATAAACTCCTACCTCTGGGCCTTCAATACATGCATAACGAAGTCGATGACCCTCTCCCTTCGTAGGATGTTGTATATCAAATGGTTTTGGACGACCATCAGCAGCAGAAAATCTAGATGCAAGTTTTCCCTTATTACCACAATCAACTGCACCACTCACAAACATGTCACCCTCAACATGAATCGTATCCACAGATGATCCACCAGATATGAGTAAAGCATTAGCAGTCTTACCATCACCTGCAACAGTCAGATTACCGTCAGCTTTAATTGCTAGACTTGCACTACAAGCTGGTTGAGTATCAAGAGAGTTTTGAGACGCAGAATTTGATGTTACATTTAAAACTGCCTCATAACCTGGCGATGCACCAGTTTTTCCAACATAAACAGGGCCATTCAACACCGCAGTCCCTGTAGGAGAGGTGTCAGGTGCAGAGTAGGAGACATCATTTGTCCCTACGATTAACTTATCTGATTGTAATCTAGAAATGTTCATAATGTTCTCTGTGTTGATAACTGTGTTCTCTTCAAATTATTTGTTAAAGCACCAAAATTTGCATCAGCAAACGATGCAGCAACCATAAATCCATATCTAAGTTCAACCTGACCTTTAGCAATTACAGTCATGTCCTTGGTAGCCTTGGCTGTAATTTTTTCACCCTGTAGTCGAATGTCTGGAGCACCAATGTCTGCAAGTCTTTCTGCTTTCACAGTGAATTGACCATCTTGACCACCACCATTTGCATCAACAAATATATTTTTAGCTCTCAATAATATATTACCATTTTCACATTCAAAAATCATATCACCTCTTTTGGCTTTTATGATTTTCGCTGGTAGTTGTGATATATCACCAGGCTTTCTGACTTTTAATCCCTCACCAAGAACCTCAGTTGAAGAACCAGGCGTGTATAAGACATGTTTACCTGTGCCAGGCCCACCTCTTGAAGATGAACCTTGACCAGTGCTAGCGTAAAATCCAAAAGATTGAGCTTCCTGAGTTGAGATTTCATAGTTTGTGTCACCATGAATACTACTCTGTCCACTTTGAACAGCGTATCTTAATTTAACCTGTCTTTCAAGATTTTTTTTATCGTTTGGACACTTTGCCATTTTATTTCTCGATACAATCTATTACTGTAATCACAGTTGTTTGTGGTAAATTCCTATCAAAAGGAACATCCGTATCAGCAGATGAAGTTGCATCCTCAACCTTAGTGAATTTAAGAACTGGTTTTAATTTAGCGCCAGCTCCAGTATCGCTATTTATTGTAATATCTGGAAGTGAGGTGAATCCAGAACCACCATTTACAACTGTTGCACCTACAATAAAACCATTTTGAATATTCAACTCAACTTGTGCTTCTCCTATTGTATCATCTGTGGCAATAGACCCTCCACTGACTGTTGCTGTATCATCATCTGAATATTCAAATCCAACATTATCAACAACAACCTCACCTAGAGATGTTACATATGACTGTTTACCATCATAATTTGCATTTGGATCTGGTGATACTTCTTTCTCAGTCAAGGTTCCATCTGAATTAAGAGTTGTTTCTGTTGTAGTTGGTAGATACTCTTGTCCAGTATCAGTAATCACAACACCAACCACTCCTAATTTATCTCCATTTGGATCAGGAACATACAATAAATCTTCATCACTCTCTCCACCAACAGTTATGGTAAACCCTTCAAAATCTTGAGTTTGACCTATAACTAGAGGGAATCCACCAGCACTTAAACCTTTACCACCTTCACCATTGACGATAAGAGGAACACCATCAACAAGTATTGGTATTTCCCCAACGCTTCCAGCTTTCACAGGTGTTCCACCAACACTACCAGCCAATAATAAATTACCATTAACTGTGATAGTGTCACCATCAGATGTTAATACTGGTATTCCTCCCTGACCACCTAAATTAATTGGAAGTCCGTTTGAAAATAATTGTATTCCCCCAGCACCGCCAACAAATACTCCTGCTCCATCTGCAATTTTTGAAACAGGCCCCATAACTGGATAACCACCAGCACCATAACCCTTGTCACAACTATCAAAGAATGAGAGTAGAGGTGGTTCTTCAAATCCAAATCCTGGCCCATTGATAGAAACGCCAATAATCTGTCCTATAGCATTTACGATGGCACTACCACTTGCACCTTCACCACTACTTCCTATAAAATCGACTCTTGGTGGGCCACATTTAAGAACGTTCGTACTACAATCAGGTGCTGATGGTGAAGCTTCGATTGCATCATCAATTTTATCTAAGAGTGGAGTTAATTTAGAGTTCAATCCTACTTTATCAATTATATTATCAAAACTATCTTCAATTGATTTTGAAACTCCACCCTTTGAATTATATGATGTTGGTTCTGGAGGGCAATTAGCCTTATCACAATCAAGAACGTTTGTAAGAATGTTTGCAAATTTTATTGCTTTTGAAAATGTTTCACTCGGAAGTGCAATACCACCACCTTGAATATTATTCAGTTGATCAAACATGCCACCGAGACTTGAATCTATGAGGTTGTTAATTTGTCCAAACATATCACCCATAAAATTTTCTACACCACAAATCGGAACATCTAAAACTTGTCCAATCATATTCTCTAGACTTTTAGATAGATAATCAACTAATCCATCCTGTATTTTTTCAATATTACAGAAAATCACACTTGTGAGTGCATTTGTGGCCTGACCTAAAACAACTTGATTAAATTTATCAACACTGTCCTCCATTCTTTTATCTAATTTATCAAGAGTATCTTGAATTAACCATGAACGACCACGACGAACTAACTTTGTCATTGAGTCGTGAATTTTATTTGTAGCTAATTGTATCTCTGATTCAATATCAACAATACCACCGTAAATTGGATCAATATATGTTGATGCTTCATTTAACTCTTGAAGTGCCTGCGCTTTTCGGGTAAAGTTTTTTATTGCATTACTTATCTTTGATATCTCATTATCTTCACATGGACTGAAAGTATCAATAGTAATATTTGTGGCAGCCTCTTTTTGTTTTGCACCAATACTTTTTGCAAGTTCACCAGCCGTAAATCCACGGCGCCAACGTGACTCTTGATATTGTTGTTGTTTACCAGATGTTTGAACTACTTTTGGTGGAGTATATGGTTGAAAACAAGTTTGTCTTTTTGATTTAAATTGTGAGGTTGTTAAACTGTCGTTGAGAAAAGGCTGTTTAAATAAAGTTCCAAATATCACTGGTTGTTGTGCATCCTCACCATCCATAAAAAATCCAACTACAACCTCTCCACCTTGATATTGTACTGTTTCTCCACAACCACCAGTGGTTGCAGTATTCGGTGGCAACAAAATGTGTGCTAGAGGTAAATCCTCATCAGGGAGGTCATCTGCACAGTCATGATATCCAACAATACGAACTCGACATCTAAAACCATAGATATCTTCTCCATTATCAGCTTGAGTGCATTCAAGAGAATCTTTCCACTTTCCTTTCTCTGGATCAGTCACTTGACCAATCCACCAGTTCATAGGATCTTTTCCCCAAAAATTAGTTGATGGTTGATACATCTAATTAATCGTCATAGACTAAACATTCTGGTTCATCAGGATGCATATCGCAAAATAGTTCTAATGCGTTTGGATCATGATGATCGCCTGCTTCGATTTCATCCTTATGATGTTCGACATACTCTTCGAGTTCATGTAGTTCTTCTTTTGCATGTCTGCGTGCTGCTGGATTTGCTTGTGGGTCATCAGCAATTTTCTTATCGTATTCGATATGGTCTTCAATAGATTTCATTTGATTACTCCTGTTTCTTTTATTTAAGCGGTAAATACATCACGAATTAATGTTAATTGAGTGTGAGCTTGATTATTTGATATGTCATGAGATAATTCTGATATTAGATACTTTCCACTAACGTCATCATCAGACTCCTCTCCATATGTAGTGGTCTCTTGTTCTTCACCCTTTCTAAGGGGAAACCTAAGATTCATCATTTGTCCAGCTCTAAGAGTTGGATTAAATGGAATCGAAACACTCATTGACTGTGAAAATATTAAATTATTTCTAGCATAAGACTTACTTTGGTAAATGGCAAGCTCATTTTCTTTTTGCAATTTTTTCTTCTGTGACCCCTTTTGTAACGCACCCTTATCCAAAACTCTTAACATTAATCGAGTTGGATTTTTTTCCAATCCTTTTGGTAATTTTGGTGGTTTTTTTAATTTCAAACTTTCGATTCTAAAGTCAACAGTTTTTTGATTTGCATTGTCAATATTAATATAAATTGTTTTATTTGCATACATTCCCATTCTACAACCCATACCAATATCGTTTGTTTGGTTCAAATTATTTTCTAATATTCTAAGATCATCGTTGTTACCTTCTACCTTTTCTGATTTTTTATATTCAACTGCGTTTTCATCCAATAGGTTTTCAATTGATCTAAAAACATAACCATCAAGAGTTTCAAAAAATAAAAAACCATAACCATCTTTAGATGATTGAGTCTTTGAACATAACCATTGAATTGTGTCAAATGGTCTTTTTAAATTACCTACAAATGAATATGCGTTTGATGCTCTGTCACTATCTAAATTTTTCTTTGTCTCTATTCCTTTTTTTCCTTTTAATAATTTTTTCACAGTTTCAGTGACGTTGCCAGTGAATCTTTGATTCACTCTTGCAGTTTCATTAATAATTGATTCAACAGATAAAAACTCTAGAGTCGCTTCCTGTTTAGATGAAGATGTTGTGACATCTTTAACAGAGTTAAGCATCAGTAAATGTTTGTCTGGTTTTATCTCAAAATCCTCATCATAACCCTCAACACCAATTCTTAAAGATAGATACTCACCACCAGTTACACCCTCACGACTTATTAATTGGTCAACATCAATAAAACTTAATGATAATGATATGGCTGGGCTTCTTATACTTTCATAATATGTTATAGAGGGATTACCACCAGCTATGTTAAACTCCTCTTTTAAAGAAGAACCCTCTGATGGGATTAATGAACAATCTTTGATTATAAATCTATTTTCCATTATCTTATTAATTTAGCTAGTGTGTTGTTGTTGTTTGATGAATCAAAAAATATTGTATTAGTTTTACCTTTTACAGGAACTGGAGTTGGTTGAGGAACAGGTGTTGGTACTTGCACATTATTAACCACAGGTTGAATCACGGTGGTGATTTTCCCTTGAGCTAGATCTGAACGTAGATTTATAGACTTAGAGAGTTGTGACATGTAATGTGCATCTGTACCCTCTAATTGTGAATTAATTGCAAACGCAGCATCATCTCTGTTCATTCCAGATGCAGATAAAACTTGATCTAAGGGATTACCATCTTTATTATTTAATGATTCAATACCACCAGCTATACCAGCGGCAGTATCAACATACTTTTTACCTACGTTTGGAAGAAATCCACCTCCCTCCATTTCCATGCCCATGCCTTTGTATGCGTTGGCTAATTTCTCCTTTGTCTCTTCAACACTCATAATGCGGCTTTTATTTTCATAAGTGCCATCTTTGAGTGAGCCACTGGTTTCAGTGTACACTCGATCTTGAAAACTTAGATTAAATCTTGTGTCTTTCACTGGCAAATGATAAGTGCTTGGGTCATTCTCATTAAAAAATTTTTTTGTGTTTATTGTCATTTACACCACCGATAGATATTGATTTGAAATTACATCAATAAAAGGCATTGGACTTTTAGTGGGAGATAATCCTGTATAGCCAGGTGTAGAGGGTTGAAATGGTGAAACTCCACCTTGAATACCACCGCCACCGCCATCATCTCCTTGAATTTGTGGTGGTAGTTCAATTGTTTCTGATGGTGGTGGTGGCGGTGGTGACATTAAACCTTTAGCAGCGGTTTTTATAGAATCGTCAGAGGAAATACTAGTGTTAGGACTATACTTAGAACTCGGCGCACTCGATAAAAGTTGACTACCCTTTTCTTTTTTATCCCCTCTGAACATATTCATGAATTTCTCACCAAGAGTTTGTTCTGGTTTAATATTTTTTGATTTTTCTTTATCTGGTTTAACACTCTTCGATTTTTCTTTCTCATAATTATCAAATTCTTCTTTAGAAGGAGCTCCACCAGCGTTGTTGTATTTTTCCATTATCTCTGAACTATATGTATTTCCCATCTGTATATTCATAGTCATCGCTGCTCTTTGCATTGGAGTTAGTGGTTCACCAGGCTTTACCAATTCACCTCCAATAAATGTTCCAGATCCTTCACTTGTAATTGATCCATCAGGATTTACAGTGGTTTCCATTGGGAGTTGACTCGCTTTATTATATAAGTTCTTATCCATCATTTTTTGAAAATTCTTTTTCCTTGCATTATCACCAATATATCTACCATCTTTGTCACGCAATTTTTTCTTCTCTTCTTCACCCCTTCCTCTTCTATCAAAATCAAATAAATTTCCTGTCATAGCGTCAGCCACACCAGTCGCTAATCTCATTGTTCCAAATGGTTTTCCACCTCTACGGTCTAAGTCAGTCAGTCCACCTGTCATGGCATCGATAGAACCAGTGATACCTCTCATCAAACCAAATGGTTTACCACCTCTGCGATCTAAATCAGTTAACCCACCAGTAGCAGCATCAATAGAACCAGTGATGCCTCTCATTAAACCAAATGGTTTTCCACCTCTACGATCTAAGTCAGTCAATCCGCCAGTCATAGCGTCTACAGATCCACCAATCATACCAAACAAACCTCTCTTATCATCAGACTTAACCGAGTCTACATCAAAGGCGTCTCCAAACTGATTTTTGTAGAATTCAAAATCTTCATCATTTTTAAAATCCTTTCTAGAGAGTCTCCCCATGTCATAATTTTCTTTTGAGAATCCAGATTGTGTCTCTTTCTTACCACCACCAAATAATCCACCAAATATTCCTTTGTTTTCTTTCTTCTCTGATTTAGTAAAGTCATCATCATCATATGTTGAGAAACCTTTAGTTAATTGTTCGGTAGTAGGGGCTACAACAAAGTTACCGCCTGCGTCTTTAACATACCTCGGAACATCTGACATATTAGTAGCATCTTCTGGATTTACAAAATAATCATTCTTTTTGACATTTTCATTCTTTTTACCGCCAAATAATTTACTAAAAAATCCTTTGTTTTCTTTATCATCAAATTGTTTCATATACTCAACATAATCTTTTCTACTGCTAAAATCCTTTCTAGAGAGTCTTCCTTGATCATAGTTTTCTTTTGAAAATCCAGATTCTCTTTCTTTTCCACCAGTAAATGCTCTACCCAAAGCACCAAATAGACCACCACCTTTTACAAAATCAATAAGTGGATTAGAACCAAGTTCTTCAACTTTTTCTTTTGGAACAATAAATTCACCAGGCGTTAGTTTAGCATTAACAGTATCAGCATTACCACTGCCAGGCACAAGACCACCAAAGAAAAAGGGTTTTGAACCTTCAACAAATCTCTCTTGAAACTGAGCAACACCTTGTCTTTCACCAATACTTGACATTCCAGCGGTCAGTCCTTCAGAAAATCTAGCCTCAGGAAAAAATGGTAGAGAATCTTCTAAACCTGTTGGTTGAGCACTCTCAGGTCTTACTAATCCTTTTTGTATAGCATCTTCTCTTTCAAATTCTTCTAATTCTCTTCGTTGTAATATTTTATTCCTCTCCTGTTTATCGACAATAATATAATTTGTTATTTGTTGTATTTCACTTCTAAGTGATTCTATACTTGTTTGTAGAGCTCGAATTAAATTAAGATTATTTGTTGTAGACTTTAAACTTGTATTTGATTGCAATAAGGCACGATTAGCCAATCCACCAATAGGTGATCCAAAAAAATTACCAATATCGATTTTGTTAGATTGTTCTAAACTCGAACGCAGAATCTCTTCTTCATCCATACCTTTCAACACCCTCTCGTTGTTGTTGTTTTAGTTTCTGTTCTTCAATATATTCCTGTAAGAGAGTCAAATAAATTTCTCTCTCCCAAGGCATCATGTTTTCAATCTCAGTTAATGAATATTTATGGTATTGCATGAGGGCGAAATTAATTCGATAATGTGCCTCTAAATCCTCTCTTGCAATACTTAGCCGAAAAAATCGGCTAGACCCTCTAAAACGATACTACTTTTCTTTTTGGTGTTTGGGTTTGTCACTTCGATAGTATGAGATAATTTAGGCATCGTTGCAAAAAATTTCTCAACCTCTTTAAATTGTTTTGAACTCAACTGTTCTATAAATTGCATTCTCTCCTCTGGAGAGTAATCATTTGAATCCCATGCGTCTTCTTTTGTAAAGACAGTCTCCATGCAGTCTGCCACTAATTGAAAAGTTTTATTAACTGTGGTTTCTGGATTATCCTCTACGTTAAAATTGTTTTCAACAAACTGATTCAAAGAGGGATATTTCATTCTAAGAGTCATATCCTTGTCAAGAGTTATGTCTTTATTATGTTCTTTTGACTTAATTACTTCAATTTCATCAACATATATCGTTACTGGAACTTCAGTTTCTTTATCATCTGGACAAGTTACAACTAAATTAATATCTTCACCAACTGATTTTGCACGAACATTTAGGAACAGATACTCAATATCAAAAGTAGGTAAATCATCAATTTTTATTCCTCTTGTAAGCACACATTTTTTCAACACATCCTTTACGGAGTTGGTAATTTCCACTTGGTCTTTTGAATCAAGTGCTAATATCAATAGTTTTTCTTCTTTTACCAAAAAAGGTCTATATTTTATTTTTTTACCTGTTGATGGTAAAGTCAACTCATAAGTGGGAGTCGCAATCGTTGGTAACGGCATAATTTATTAATTCAGTGTTTTTATTTAGTATAAATTAAATAGGGTTGCTTGGTGGCATAATACCAAATCCCAGATTCAACCACCAAGGTCTGTTACTTTTTGAATCTCCCTTAGTGTTAGTGTCATTTGCTAATCCATCACCTGTATTAAGAACAGCTGAGAGTGAATCATCATAATGAAATTTTGTGAAGAATCGATCATACGCAAGTTGTACACTTAATCTTAACACATTTGTCTCACCATAGGCAACTCTCATCGATGCTAAGTTGGTAGGCCAAACATTAACAAATTCGTATGATGAAAGTTTAGATCCAGACTTTTGAAACGCATCTCTCTCAAACTTGGTAATATGCATGATTTCTTTGTAATCCTCTGGATAATTAAAACGACCAAAAGCATTGAAATTTCTTTTGTTGTTTGTAATTGGATTAATAAAAGTCATCCATGTTTCCAATACTTCAAGAATCACATGATCTGCGTCAACATAGAAAGTTAAATTAAGTGGTGGAAAAGTTCTAAGATTTGGAAACTCCTCTTGAATACCTTGATGATGACCAACAGCAAGACTTGTTTGATAAGACGTGCCTGGCAATTCTGCTTCAGTACACATTATTGACATTTTTTCTCTAAAGTCTAATCCATTCGTTCTACTTTTACCAATGGCATTTCCTGTGGATTCTAACCAATTTTGATAATTTCCAAAAGAAAAAATCACCTGATATTGTGTATCAACAGACGGGCGGCCAATAATATTCTGTACATCCTTTGTACTCTTCTGAAAAATATCTTTCTTTCTTGGGAATAAATTATTCTCTGACACGATAAATAAATTTAAGTTGTTATTACTATATATGAGCTATAAAGGGATATATCGACCTTCTAATCCTAAAAAGTATAAAGGTGACTCTCAAAATATTATTTATAGGTCTTTATGGGAAAGAAAATTCATGAATTACTGCGATTTGAATGAAAATATACTTGAATGGGCGTCTGAGGAGTTCTGGATTCCTTATCTAGACCCAACAACCAACCGTGTGCGTAGATATTTTCCTGATTTTTTCATTAAATATAAGGATAAAGACAGTAATATTCGTAGATCAGTGATTGAAGTCAAGCCAATGAGAGAAACCCTTGAACCAAAAGTCACAAAGGGTAAATCAAGAAAAACAATGATAAACGAATCTCTGACATACGTTAAAAATCAAGCAAAGTGGAAAGCAGCAAGAGAGTTTTGTGATGACCGTAAATTAGAGTTTAAAATCATGACTGAGAAAGAATTAGGAATCAGATGAGTATTCTACAGAACATATTAGGCAGAGTTAGTGGTCAAGTTAACGAAAATTATTTTCGTGAACAATTAATTCAAGAACTTGGGTCAACGAACTTTGATAGTGACGCTGCAGACACAGGTGGATTTGCTGCTGGGCAATTATATTTTTTTACATATCAAGCACAAACAAAACAACCATATTATGACATGTATCCTTTGTCATATATTATTGAAATGAGATCGGGTGGATTTCTTGGTTGTAATCTACATTATGTCAAATTAACTGAAAGAGAAGAACTTGCAATGAGCTTACTAAATAACTCTGCTCAGGGTGCGGTTGCAGTTCCTCGTCGAACTCTGCATAAATATCTCTACGCTGGTGTCAGAGGTCAACCATATCGTATCCCAGACACGGAATGGGTCGATGTGGCACAGTTACCCACTGAAAAATTTGTTGATATGAGAGGAATTAGTGTTCCACGAAGTAGAATTTACAACACAAACTAATGGCAAAAAGTAAAAAATTTAGAGTTGATGGAAGGTGGGTTTCCTATGAATTTAATAGTGATGGTCAGATAATTGGAGTTCTTGATCACTCAAACCCATTTAAACCTAAACCTGTTGACCCTAGAACTGATCTGTTCACTGATTTAGTATCTGACCGTAAAGCTCTGACAGCATCAAATTTTAATAATTATGGCGGAAATAAGAAGTCATACTCTGACACTGTTTCATTGCCATCACAAGAGGAGTTAAATGCACATTATGGAATTGAGAATAAATCAGACGATAATACAGAAAATATTATAGAGGAGACAGTATATCCAAATATAGATGATGGGATTGCAAATCCAAATCTTGCAACTCAATCACCAGCTTTTGCAGCGTATAAATCAACTCGAAAAATGCAATCTGGCACAGATTTCTTTACATATCCTCTTGATATTGATCCTATGCAAGATCATCTTAAGATATCAAAATATATATATGCGAGAAATGAAGATAGTGGCGTTAAATCATCTGTTCAAGGTTCAAGACCCCCTCGTGTTGATACAATAACGGTTCCAAATACTTTTGGCGAGAAACTTTATAATATTGGACTTAAAGAAGAAAGACAAATAAAACCAGTCAAATTAGAAAGAGTGTTTACAGAAGGTGACTCAATGTTAGGAAATCAACTTCAAGGTAGTGTCATGTTACCGATGCCAAAAGTAGTTGATACGAATGGTTGTGAATGGGGAGAAAGTGAAGTAAATATATTTGGTTTGGCTGCTCTTGGTACTATCGAGCAAGGGGGAAAACTTATCAGAAGGGGATTGTTCGGAAATCCTAGCGCAGAGAAATTAGGTCAAACTGAGGCATTATCTGGTGTCGAAAAAGAAGATATTAAAGCTGCTCAAGAAATAACTCGAAAAGCACAATCGGGAAAGACTGGAATATTTAAAAATATTAAACCAGGCGGTAGCGCACTTTTAAACGCATTTGCAGCAGAGGCAACAGCGAGAGTTACAGGACAATCAATATCACAAGACCAAATTTTAGCAAGAACAAGTGGAAGAGTTTTAAATCCTAATGCAGAGTTACTATTTCAAGGCCCTGTTCTAAGAGATTTTAACTTTGATTTTTTAATGATTGCAAGAAGTGAAAAAGAAGGTAAAGAAATCAGAAAAATTATTAGATGGTTCAAATCAGGAATGGCTCCCAAGTACAATAATTCAACTTTTCTTAAAACTCCTGATGTTTTTAAACTAGAATACAAAAACGGAGTTGGGGATGGTGATATTTTGAAAACTGTAAATAGATTTAGTCCAGGCGGTTTGGCGCTAAGAACAGTCGCAGTTGACTATGCTCCAAGTGGATATTGGTCTGCATACCAAGATTCTCAACCAGTTGCAATTAAAATGAGTCTAAACTTTGCTGAATTAAGACCAATTTACTCACAAGATCAAAATCATCCCGATATGGAAGACACAGTAGGATACTAAAATGACATATCAAGGTTCTCCAAACTCTTATTTCAAACAATTACCAAATTTAGATTATCCATCATTAAAAAATGATCGTACATCTGCATATGATTATGAAATAGTTAAAAATCTCTTTAAAAGAGCTGTGTTGCGTGATGATGTTTATGGTAGTCTTGTCAATTTTGAAAAATATTCTGTAAAAGATGATGAAAGACCAGATCAAGTTGCATATGATTTTTATAATGATTCAAATCTAGATTGGGTTATTTTGACTACAAATAATATTGTGCATGTGAGAGATGAATGGCCTATGGGTAGTCAAGACTTTTTAACATATTTAAATGCGAAATACACTGCTGCCGAGTTAACTAATATTCACCATTATGAGACGAAGGTAATAAGAGATGCAGCTAACAATTTGATACAACCAGCTGGTGTATATGTGGATTCTGATCATTCAATCACATATGTTGATAATGGTATAACAAAGACAAAATCAGAAATAACCTCAGTTACATTTTTAGAACATGAAACAAACGAGAATGATAAAAAGAGAAATATCAATATATTGAAAAGAGAGTTATTAGATACATTCTTTAGAGATATTAATAATATTATGGTATATAAAGAATCAAATCAATTTATAAATGATAAACTAAAACTAACAGAGAATCCAAGACTAATTTCGCCATAAAAAAAGAGGTCGTTTTGAGCGACCTCTGGCGTAAAAAATGGCCCGAATTTTTTTCGGGGTATTTTCTAATTTTCAGCTAATTTTGCAAAATAGCTAAGTGCAT
>VTLG01012475.1_pt1 | contig 15356 bp, 7 predicted proteins | sample 4694571 | NCBI WGS metagenome assembly VTLG01 (sample SAMN12604809, study PRJNA352737) | marine metagenome | biome: ENVO:00000447; feature: ENVO:00000209|ENVO:00000569|ENVO:01000036; material: ENVO:00002151; isolation source: viral sequences binned using virsorter ...
TATCAGCATTTATGCTATCCCCTCTAAGAGTCATATTCTTAAATGTATTTGCCATAATTATCCTTTAATTTCAACCGAGGGCAATCGACATCGCCACGCTTGCGTTATTTGCTTCTGTTTGAGTTTGAGCTTCGGTAAGTCCGAATGCTGTCCATGAGCTTCCATCATAATATCTTAATTTATCATCAGTTGTGTTATAATAAAGATCTCCTTCATCATTGTCAGATCCGGGAGCAGAACCAGCTATTCTATACTTTTCAGCAAAGTCATTAATAGTACTAATATTAGTATGACATGTCTGAATAGCTGTCATCTCTGATGTAGTAGGTTGTAGTTGTTTCCACTTAGTAGATGTAACATCATAGACCATCATCACATCATCAGTTGTATTGAAGTACAACATTCCATCTGCTAACGCATCTCCATCATTATCAGTAGCAGGACCATCTTTAGTACCATTAAATGTACCATATACACCATAACCAGTAAAGGCTAATGTAGGATCAGTCTCTGGACTTGCAGCAGTCATATTAGCGGAAATAACTATTGAAGTACTATCTATTGATAATACATTTGCTCCTGCTGGTATGGATGAATGTCCTGTTACAACTTGTCCTACCTTTATATTTGTATTTGCTGATACTGTAATTGTAGATGAATCCTTTGCCCATTCTCCTGTAGGTGTAGGATTAGTACCTTGAGTGGCATCATCTGCCATTGCTCCTAAGTACTTATCATAGAAGTTGTCTATAATACTTGAGACAGCATCTGCAGAGGCATTTGCTGCGGCTTCACTAGCTGCTGCAGCGGTTTTAGATGCTAAAGCTTCTCCTGCAGATGTAGATGCATCTTGTGCATGTTTTTTAGCAGAATATTCTCCTCCTGCTACGGCTGTACCTACAGTAGCTTCTCCACCAATAGCCCATTCTTTAGCAGAACCAGCAGAAGGTGCATCTGATGTTATTCCTGAAGCCCAGTTCTTTGCAGAATCCTCAAGAAAACTTCCTGTTACTGATCCACCAGAATAAGCTTTTACTTGAGAAGTAATTAATTGTGCCCAATCCTTTGCTTCTAACTTATAATCATTAGTAGTATCTCTATAGCCAGTAATAGTAGTATCGTGAACAGTTAATTGTCCTTTGTTTACTGCATCATTATCTGCTGCTCCATCAGCAAGGTTTTTCATTACCTTACTATTAGCTTCCCATTTATCATCACCAGCAAGTACAACTCCTTTAAGAGCTATATCAATCGCTTCCTGAGCTACATGAAGAGTTTGATTAGTACTGTTATCTAAATCTTGTTCTCTGATTACTGATCCGGGAGCAAAGTCTACTTGGGCTGTAGTACGATTGGAAAGTCTATATATAACTATTGTTCCTGAACTGGGATTAGTAACTAAGGTTATTTTTGTGGGATTAGTAAGACTATCTACATAGAAACCATGATCAGGATCTTTATTTGTAGCAGCAGTTGCGGAATCTGCAGTACCATCTCCTTCTATCTTTACAGCATTTACAATGACTTCTAAGATTTCACCATTATCAGCATTAAACTTAGCATTAGTTAGAGTATACTCACCATTAGATGTTCTAGGTATAGAATCATAACTAAATGGTCCTTGTCTTACTAAATCTGGCATATCTTATCCTTGTTTCTTTATATTGTCTACTTCATTTTGAAGTTGCATTTGTATATTTAAATCAACATTTCTTGGATTACCTTGCATCATATTGAATGCAGCAATTCTATTTTCTTCAATAATATTTTCCACTGTTTTAGCCATAATACTTTTTTTCATTCTCATTAATGGATGACCCATAGCTCCAGTATTCAAATCATGTATTAACTTTTTCCATTGAGGTTGATTAAATACGTCTTTATTTAGTCTTCCTGCATGAACCATCCACTCAAATCTTTGTTCTGCATTTAAAACAATTTTCTTTTTAGAAGTAGCTCCTCCTTTTTTTGGAGAAGGAATATTCCATTTAAAAGGATGATTATAAGGAACTTCTAAACCTACTATTAAATCTAAAGTATTAGAACGTACCGCAGTCTTTGGAGTCCACGGAATAGCTAAAGTTTTTAATCCCCTTTCAAGTTTATTTCTTGCAGTATCAGGAAGATGTTTCATTAAGTTACCTTCAGGATCAACCATAGCAAACATACTCTGCCCAACTTTAGGAAACTCTACATTAGTTATATCCATAATGGAGCGATTTTCCGCAGCTTCTCTTAAAGATTCAACCGCCATTATTAATTCATAAAAGGTATCTCCTTTTCTAACACTAAAGAGATTCTTTTCTTTACCGATTTTTGGTCTGATTTCTCCAAAAGGTACATTTAGATCTGTACGAGTATTTTGGATTATATTACCCTTTTCATCGGTTTGAGAAGGTTCATAATAACTTTCTTCTTGTTGATCTGAAAACCTTCTAATTGATCCTCTATCTGTAGCTTTATGAACACCTTTTCGGAATGAAGAATAAAAGGAATTAGTAGGATTTAAGAATTCTGCTAGAAAATTTGTAACTTCTTTAGAAGGGTCCATTCTTCCAGTAGCAGAAAATCCGGGAATAAAGTTATGCAACATATCTTTAATACCTTTAGCCATAGGAATATCTACCATCCAATTTCCTAAAGCATACAAAGCTTTCTGATGTATTTTCTTTCTTTCTTCCCATGTATCTTCATCGAAATCTTTCATTAGATTTCCGTCTGCATCTATATATTCTAAATTATCAGCTTCTCTTAATTGTTCATAATATGAGCCTATAATAGATCCTAGTACTAATGGAGCTTTTTGAAGATCTAATCTTGCTAATGGATATGATACTAGTTTTCCAGTGTTTAAATCTTTTACTAGTATCTCAGGAGATTGTAAACCTTGTGCTTGTCGTATATAAGTTTGCTTAGGATCTCCTGCATCTATACCTTCCATATACATTACAGTATCTCCTTCAGGTTTAGTACGTTCTGCAATATCTTCTGAAGAAGGATATAAACTTGAGGTTAAACCTTCTATATTCATATCATATTCATACCCTGCACTATTTAATTTACTACCTAATGAATATCCTAAATACATCATTAAAGATCCAGTACCTAACTTAGCTACTGATTCTTGTCTGAATGCTTCACTAGTAGCCCATAACTCTTTTTGTTTAGGAGATAATCCAATTCTTAAAGGAACTAATGGTCCTCTTTCCCAAAGAGATTGTTTGAAAATATTAGTCATAGTTCTAATAAAAGAAAACTTACTAGTTAAATAAGTAGTCCCAATATTTCCTATTGCAGATACTCCTTGTTGAAGAAGATTTGCATCTGCACCTCCCCAATCAAAAGTATGATTTTTACTTTTTTCTAATCCTCCAACAATTCTTCCGGGAGATTCCTGCATTAATCCCATCTTTGAAATAGATGCTGCTTCTTGTGCTATATCTTCTGGTAGATTGTCAACAACTTGAATGTATCGTTTCATGATATTTTCATTCATTTGTTTTGCTGAGATTTCCTTACCAGATTCTTTCATTAGACTTCGTTCTATTGATTCTGCTCTTAGCATACTCAGTCTATGAATCTCTCCTCTTTCAAGAACATTCCTATAGAATGCATCCTGCATCATTATAGCTCTTCCTGCTGCACTATTAACAAGTCCTGCACTATTAAAAAACATTTTCATAAGTTCTCCAGCTTGACTTTTCATGATTCCACTATCTTCACCAAAAAAGTCTTTTACCATGTTTTCATTAATACCACTTCCTATTTCAATTCTTGTATTTCCAATAGTAAGTTTTGCACCTCTTCTATCTCCTTTGAAAACATCTGTAAGTTCATGAAAATCATCGGCTACTGATGCTACTTCTAAACTTTTTCCTGCTTGTAATGCAGAACTAATAGCTCCTCTATCCATTGTAAAATGTCCTCTACCTACAAATACTTCTAATAAAGCTTGCATTCTACCGAAGCTCTGAGCATTAGCAGCATTGAAGGTCATCCCTTCTCCTGTACCAAATATTGTAGCTGAAGCTCTTCCTAGTTTAGATTGAGAATCTAAGTGTTTACTGAGCTTTTTTCCTATAGTATTTAATCCTGCAGCCGTATAGGTTTCAAGACCATTCTGTACTTTCCACGCAAGAATACCAAAACTTGTTGCAGCTTGAGTCATTACATTACTTAGTAATCCATTTACCGCAGTCTGTTTAGCACCTTCAAATAAATGATACTGAGAACTATGTCGTTTGATTTGATTTTGTAATTGTAAAGGATCTTCTGATTTTCCTATATTCTTTGCAAGTTCTCTCAGGACTTCTTTACCATTAGATCCAGAATCTTTTGCTCCTGCAATAACATTTTGAAGAACATTTTCAGGAGCAGATAAGATTGCTCTTCGATTTTGAAGAGTACGAGCAATATTTCCTGCAACTTTAATATCAGATTCCATTACATGTAGAAACTTATAAATATCCAAATAGTAATCTACCCACTCTTGAGAAGTAGGATCTACACCTGAGTCTAATATATCATTTAATTTCTTAGAAGCATTTACAAAATGTCTGGATTCTTCAAAGAGATATTGCCTAAGAGCAGCAGCAACGGCTGGAGTAGCATCTGTAGTACCAGCAAAAGTTTGGTAGTATTTAGCTTTATTTTCTGCTCCTACCCATGATTCAATTTCATCATCAATCCGTTTAGCATCTTCTAATAGTTGTTTATTAGTTTTTTTACCTTTTTTAAAAGTTCCCTCAAACATCACAGCTGCTTGATTAATAGCTTCTTTTACATCTTCTTTGGAACTAAATCTATCAACATTAAAAATGCTTTGCTGACTATTATGAAAATCTGTACTATTAGGATCACTAATAATACTTTTTATTAGATTTTCTTTTTCTCCCTTTTTGAATTTTTTCTTTACTAATGTAGATTTAACTTTCGGGATCATAACCATCATCCCATCTTTATTTATCTCATACCCTCTTTTCCTGAGTTCTTTTTTAAGACTTACTCCACTTTTAGGATTATCCTTGAGTGTTCTTTCTATTTCTTTTTTTGCTGCTGCCTTAACTTTTTGAACATCTTCCAGTTTACTGCTAGTAGGAGCATTAGGATCTTTTAAAGAAACTATTCTTGTTTGTTTCTTTCCATCTGCATCTATATAAGTTTCTTTTACTTGAGTTTTTCTTTTAGCTACATTTTTAGGAAAGAATTTTTCTACTTTTGTCCAGTAAGTAGATCCAACTTCAAAAGCTTCATAAGCTACTGGTCTACCCATATTAAATAAAGATCTAAATGCCATTGCAAAAGCAGGAAAAGCAGCTCCTATACCTACACCAGCAAATCCACCATCTACAAAAGTCCTAAATCTTTCCATAGCTTCTGAATCATCTTTTGATCCTACAAGCCATGTAGTCATTGGATCATCTGCACCCATGTCTTTTAAGAAAGCTGCTAATCTATTTTCTGGAGTGACAAATAAAGGAGCACCTACCATTTCTTTTACACCAGTAAATAGAAGAGGATCTGTTGATGCTTCTATTGCACGATCTACATATTTTGCTCCATAAGCAGTTCCAGCCCTATAAGTATTTAAACTATGTCCTATTTCAGGTAACCATTTTCTAAAGAAATCTCCAGCCCATCCTAACATTTTTCCACCAGAATAAATAGCTGAAGCTACTTGTCCTAAAGGTTCTGCTATTTGTCCAGTAAGCGTTGGTGTTTGGGAATATGTTTTATGTAATCCATAAGTAGATAAACTAAATACTTTCTTAGCAAATTCCTCTGCTTCTAGATCTGAACCAGTTCCTATTTTTGCTACTTGTTTAACTGGCTCTGACATAAGGAGTCCTCCAAATGATAGGATGCCTTGCATTGCATCCCAACCTATACGATTAGTAACATGTACTAAATCTATAAAAGCATCATCTATTGCTTTTGCTGATTCCTTACCAAACCATACTGCGGTATCAACCATTCCCACAGGACCTTTATATAATGTAGGTCTATTAACATCATTAATTTTTTCCTTTAAATATGCTTTTATAAGTTTAGATCCAGGAGTCTCTTCATTTATTGGAAATCTCTGTTCAAATTCTTTAAGAAGATTTGTCTCTTTTAATCCTGATCTTCTATCATCTGCAAGTTCTTCGTAAGGTTGTTTAGAAGGATCTATTACTGGTTTATCATAAGAATGACCAACTTCCAATCCTGCTAACGGACCACCATTAGGATCAAACTCAGCTAATTTTTTTTCAATCATTGTAATTAGCTGGTGTGCTCTATCTCCACTATCAGGTGTTTTAGATATAAGAGTCATATATTCCAACATGTTCTCATATTTTTTACTAGCTTCTGAAGGAAGAATAGCAGGAGAAGGAGGAATTTCAGGTGTATTTGAATCTAATGGAGGTGCTGGTTTTTGTTCTAATTTTGGTCCACGAGCTTTATCTACTTCATCACTAAACTGTTTAGCCCAAAGTGTAGCTTCTTCTGGAGTATCAAATTCTAAATAATCATCTTCTTCTTCTGCACGTCGTAAAGCATCTGTAGGACTAAGTTGTAGAAGTTTTCCATCTTCCTGCATTCTTATAGAAGGATATAACCATTCTTTCCCATCTACTTGACTAGACATAGTTTGAAGAGTAGCATCTTTATCCTTAATTTTTAATACAGGAGTATCAGGATTCTTAGCTCTTTCTTGCCACTTAAAGCTAGAAAATCCTCTCATTGGATCAGATTTTTTCACTTCTTCTTGAACTTGCTCTGCCATTAGCCTTCTTTCCCTTCGTCAGTACTAGAAAAATTAAGGATATTAACATCTCCAATTAGGGACCATGTATTTACATTATCTTTAGAAATATTTGCTGATTTCATGCTTGAACGATGTTGAAATCCATGTCTCTGTAAATTTTCCATCCAAGTACTTTTAAATTTATTTAATCTTGAATTTATACTTATTCTTCCTTCAGTTTGAATCTTACCATCAGGACCTGTAACTTCTTTTACATCCATTGAGCCTAAAGGATGTTGTTCAGATACATTAATTAAACTCCTTGCTAAATCCTGAGCATAAGTAAGTCCTCCATCATCTAAACAAGTATTACCATCTGGAGTATCACAACCAACAACCTTTACTTGATTTGGTCTTGTAGGATCTGAAACAATCGAATAAGGTTTTTTAAATTTATCAGCATTGGAATTCCATTCTGTTGTATAATATGTTCTAAAATCATTTCTTAATACTGATCCTTCTCCTAAAGGTAATCCTGAGATAGCATTTCCAGAACTATCTATTCCTCCTGAAAAGATAGAATTAATGATTTCTAATCCATGAGTTCTAGGATCTGATAGAGTAGGTTCATCTGGTCTTAATCCATTTATTCTTCTATTAAATTCTTTATAATCTTCATGAGCTAAAGTTTTTCGTAGAGGTTCTCCAGCTGCATTTTGTCCAGAAAAATTACTCATTATGTAGTTCTGAGCTTCTTGTATTAATCTATTTTTTTCTGTTCTATTCTCTGCATTTCTAATATTATTTATTGTTGCTTCCATTTTAGTAAGAACAAGCGGATCTGTTTCTTTTATTGCTGTTTTTCCATGTCCTGAAATTGTTTTAGCAACAGCAGCTCTTAATCTTAATTGATCCTGAACAGAAGGTTTTAATAAAGCAGGATTAGAAGACGATCCATCTTTATCAAAAAGATCTGATCCTTTACTGGATAAATTATCTAGTACTTCTTGAAACTTTATTTCAGAATAATTTCCATTTTCTGCAGCTTGTTCTAATTCATATAGTTTAGTATATATAGCTTCAGTTTGTTTTTCTCTAGTTTCTAATGAATTGGTATGTTGTTTAAGATTAAGTTTTGCAGTTTCACTCTTTGAAGCATCTGTTTGTTTACCAGCAATAGTAGCATACGCATCATCTATAGGATCTATCCAATTTATATTATCAGGATCTTTAGCCATTAAAGTTTGAAAATTAGGATCATCTTTAAGAGCATTCCTATAATCTAATAAGTTCTGCATCTCTTTTGTTGGATCTCCTCCAATTTGAGAAGCTTTTTCAATCATTGTAGTAATGTCTTTGTTTATTCCTGACATTCTTAAATTAACTTTACTTCGTATTTTTTGTTCTACTGCTAATTTAGCATCGAGTTCTTTTTTATTTTTTGTCTTGTCTCCGTATAATCTTATAGTACTTTGAACTCTACTTCTGATAGTTGGATCTTTAATACTTTCTGATTGTTTTTGTAAAGTGGCTAATTCTGAAGCTGTAGGATTTGTAGGAAATTCAAGTAATTTCTTATTAATATCCACTTCTTTGTTTCCTGAAGCTACTTTAATTTCCTCAGCTTCTACTTTTTCTATAAGACCTCGTAACTCCTTCTGACCTTCTGATACATGATCAGCAGTAAGTATTTTACTTTTTTCTACTTTTTTGAGAACCTTTTTTAATTCTTCAGAAGATTTAAGTAAAGAAAAGTCAGTTCTAAAGTTGTTTAGAGATCTTTGACTTAAATCAGATCTATCTTTTTCTTTGTCTACTTCAATAGCTTTGGTTAATTCAAGATTACGTTTTGCCTTGAATTTAAGAAGAGACTTTCTAGCATTAAAACCTAACTTAGGATTTTCTAATTCTTTGTTTATAGTTGTATTTAGTTTAGTTAAATCTGTTTCTTTGGATAAGTTAGCTTCAAGATTTAAACCAAATTCAACACCTTTGTTATCTACTTCAGCTTTTCTGAAATCTTTTGTTCCATTCTGAAACAATGTCATATCAGTTGCAGAAACATTTTTAAGACTATCAAATTGTGTTTTAGCCTCTTCAAAAGATATGGGATTTTCTCCTCCCATTTTAGCAACTATATCATGAACTTGTTTTGTTATTACTTTTTGTTGTAATCCTGCTCCATGTGTTAACAAATCTTTTTGGGCAGTTGCAATTAAAGTTCTATATTGTTCATGTTGTTTAGCTCCCATTGAATTATCATCAGGAGAGTATTGCATAAAATTATGAGCCATTTCACATGCCTCAGTAGATCCTGCTTTACATTGTGCAACTGCTGTATTAACTTGTTTCTGAAGTGTTCCTAGATTTTTTATATATCTTTTTTGATCTACAGGATCATCTTTAGTATCTTTTGCTAGATCAACAATTCTTGTTCTATGAACTTTTAATGCAGCTAATTTTCCTATCTTTGCCCATGCAGGTTCATCACTTTGAATAATTTTACTCTGTTCATCATCTACTGCTTGAACAGAAGTAATTTTATTTTCTTCGTTATCTAAAAATTGCTGATATTCAGGAAGTATCTTTGCTTCTTCACTTCCTTCTGGAGGAACAAAAGCTTTAGAATTTGGATCTACTGATTTTTTTATTCCTAATAATGTAGTAAGTCCTGTGCCATAACTATCATCCTTAGCTATAGCAAAATTTCCTCGTTGAGCTTGATAAGCTTCTACAGCAAATGTATAGTCATCCATTGAAATAGGTTCACCAGATTTAGCTTTAAAATCTAAATTTTGTACTGTACTTGTAGCTAAACTAGACATTTTTTCTGCAACTGCTACACCTTCAGTTTCAGCATCCTTTTTTTCTTTAGTTTCTTTTTGTCTTAGATGTTCTCGTGCTTCATGAGCTTCGTTAAAATAACCCATCCACTTTTCACCCATGCCCTGTCCTCTATCAAATAGCTCATTAGCTTTAGCAGGATTACTGAACATTTCTAAAGAATCAAAAATAGGATCAGAAGAATGACCATTTTTTCTTGCATATTGAAGTTTCTCTGTCAAGTGTTCAATATAAACTGTTTGAACTTGAGCACGAGGAATTAAATCTTTTTGTTCTCCATCTGGACCTATCTTTTTACCTTTCCATACATTTACTAATGTATTTAATTCCCCTACAGATTTAGGAACTCCAGATCCATTTATATGCATAGTGATGCGATTATCTAAATATGCATCTTGACTTTCTTTTATATGGTATGCTTGTTTATCTGCTAAAGCATCTTGTAATGAAGTATAATCTATAGGACCTGTTGGACCACCTACTTCTCCAAGATGTTTAAGCCCAGAAAGATTTTCGTAATGTCTTTTTTCTTTTAAATTTGTAATATTAGTAGATGCAAAAGAAAGAAAATCAGTCCTAGCAGGATCATCAGCAGGAAGATTCTCAAACTCTTCATAAAGTTTATCAACAATATTTACAGAATTTTCATTTATAAATGCTTGCTCTTCTTTAACTTTATCATTAGTATAAAGAAGTTCATATTCTTTTCTAAGTCCTGCATTTGCATTATTGAGTCCTTCTTTTGTTAATCCTTTATCTTCACCAGCAGGAGTCCAAACAGGAAGAGTGTCTCCAGTTTGTAAATCAGTTAAAGATTGTCCACCTGAAGCACTATATATTCTTTTAGCATCAGCTTTATTTTTTAATTCTAAATCTTCTTGGGCTTTTTTTTCTTCAGCAGCTTTTATTCTTTTGTTTACTTCTTCATTCTGCTTTCTAGCCATTGCTGCTTCTCCTCCTTTATTTGCCCAATCCATTAGACCTTGAGCAATAGTACCAGCATTTCCTAGATCATTAGGATTAACTCCAGTTTCATAATTTAATCTAGCGACTCCTCCTGCTTTAGCAGAATCAGCTATATTAAGTCCTGTAGTAGCTGTTCTTATACCATCGTTATAGCTCATTTATCCCCATGATGAATCCATTTTCTTATCAAATGTATAAGCATCCATAGCAGCACTACCCATACCAAATACTAAACTCATCGCTCCGGGACCTTTCTGATAAGAAGTTCCTGCTATTTGAGCATTTGCATCTAACCAAGCCATATCCATTCCTTGCTGAATTTCTCTATCTTTATAAGCTAACTGTTGAGCTTTTGTCTCCATTTCTTTTAAGAAAGCTCCTTCTTGCTGAAGAACTTGACCTATACCTCTTTGTGTAAGAGCTTCTGTACTTTTTCCTGCAGGACCTGCTAGAGCTGCTACAGTACCTTGTACTCTTAATTCCTTTAATCTATTCTGCATCATAGCATCTGCTTTAATGTCCATATTTTTAGTACGCATAACATTAAGATCAGCAACTTGTTGTCTTGCTTGAGATGCTTGAAGTTCAAATCTCTTTTTGATCGCTAAATCTTTTCTATACTTTAAAGCGTTAGCGGCTGAAGCTGCAGCATTTCCTGCCTGATGAGACATTAAAGTGCTAGCACCCTTCATTATCATCATAGCGGTAAAAGGGTCTATACTACCTCCTATCCATTGTATTTTTCAAATTTAATAAAAGGAATTTTTAAAAATCCGTACTTAATTTTTTTTGTGAAAGTAAATCCTAAATGTTTAAGCCATAGAATTGACTCTTTATTTCGTTGATCTACATAATTATGCATGGAAGGGTACATCTCTCCCATGTGTTCTATCCAAGATTTACTGCTCTTTAAGAAATTCCTCCTATTTCTTTTTTTCCAGAAATGAAAATATTCAGTTCTTATAAACCACGGAATTCCATTTCCATTTGGTTCTGGTGCTATTCCTCCTATTCCTAAAAGGTTATCTTTACTAAAATAACAAACTAATTCATTACTAGTTAATATAGAATGTAGTATTGCTCTTTTAGGTGAATAACCTGAACAGGCATAAACTTCATCCTTATCAACTTGACAAATATTTCTTGCTAATATATCTACATAATAAGGCTCAAAAGGTTTTACATGATCCTTATAATACATTTAAACTCTTGTGTTTCGTTTATGGAGAAATCCTTCCCATTCTGCAGACATAAAAGCACATGGAAGGTATTGATCATTTTCTAAAATGATATTACAATTACTTGCATTAGTCATTACAGAACTTTTGAATGTTCCTGAAAGTAGTTTATACTGTCCAAGAGAAGAAGTATTAGTCAACATTCCAGAGAAATTCTTAGAATAATTAACACGAGGTGTAATAGATTTTGTACTCCCTGCATTATCTGGATCAGGAATACTTATAGTTCCTGGAGTTACATTAACTTTTATATTGAAGAATCCAGTATTATTATAAAGTAAGTGAATATTCCTAACTTGTAATTTTGCAGTTTGTATTGGTTGTTCGTTTTCCTTATGAATAAATCTTGAGAATTCATATTCAAAGGTGTATGGGATTCCTGCGTAAACTACGTTAGAAGAATGTTCTGCTAAATATTCTGTTACTTGTGCTTCTGTAATTAATTTTTGTGCATTATCTGTAACATATTCCATGTTACTAGGTTTATCTGCATTATAGGGAAGATTAGCAGCTACAGTTTGATTATATGTAAGCTTTACTCTACGATCTAATAATACAGAAGTCTTATCTTCCATAACTGCTTCTGCAGAATCCAGACTAAGATTTATATCTTCCAGATAAATACCATCTGATCTTAATATAAGAAGTTTTAAAGTTGATCCTAAGAATGCACAGTTCAGTATATCTCCATCGAATGTCCAATGGGACCAAGAGTTTTGGAGTTTGTCCTGACCTTGCCAAAAGTTTTTATAAATATAAACTCGTTTAGAATCATCATCACTAAGAACTGCAAGCATCTGGTCTGTAGAACTTACAATCATCTTTGTAATATTCCCTTTAATATACTGAGGAACATGCGAAGTAATATCTGTAGCATCATTTGCATCTGCAGTTCCAGTATCTACAAAGTATTCCCTAACTCCTGAATATTCCCCACGTTTAAAAGGAAAATATACAAACTTTCCTGCAGATACAGGAGGAGTTTTAGAAGTTGATTCAAATTGTGTCACAACATCTACGGATACATTAGAAGGAGTAAATGCACCTTCACTACTACTTAAACTAAACTGTTGAAAATCTGAAAAGAGTAACAAGCTTTGGTCAAAAGCTGCTGCATGTCTCAGAATAGAAACTTCATTATTAGATACTGAAATATCAATAGGATTACTATCCAAGAATGTCATCACAGAAATAGGAAAGAAATTGTAGAAGTTTCCTGCTACTGAGAAGATCATATTTTCATCACTGAGAATACCAAAACGATTCTTATGAAAAGTTATATCATTAATCGTTCCTCCTGTGAATGAAGGAAATGGATTAGTATTATTATCTCCTGCTTTTCTAGAAGACCATCCGAAACGCTCTCCAAATGAAGAAGTAGTTCCTGTTCCTTTTAGTACTTCTTTTACAGGCTCATAGAGAAAGAATTTATCTCCTGATTGATCAAATAATCGTACAAGACGATGAGGCATGGTAAAGATATCAAATCCTAAATCTTGAGATGGACCTATAGATTCTTTCCAGACTTTATCTTTTTCATTATATTTTACATAAAAATCATCTGCTGAAGCATCTGCATTTCCTACAATCTTAACTATATAATCTTTAGGTGCTCCACTAGCAGGAAGATTTGTAAATGATTGAGTACTATCCGTAAATCCTATTAAAGCTGCTCCACCTTTTGAATCAGAAGTTTTAATAGTAAAAGCTTCTTTACATTGTATTTTTATTACACTTGAACTTGATTCCTGAGAAAATGCAAATTTACTTTGAGCACTAGCTATAGCATCTAAACTTGCATAATAAGTATCTCCTTGATATCCAGCACCAGAAGTTTTCCCATTCTCATCTCTTCCTGCAGTAGGTAACCATCCACCAAAACCTTCTTGAGGACCTTCTTCAGCTTCAGTATCAAAATCATCCCAGTGAGTATCCCCTGTTTCATTATTAGTTACAGTAGGACCGACTTTTAAAATCTGAGCAATTCTTGTAGTTGAAGTATAGCTTTGATTTATTCCTGATTGAGAAGATGGAGTTTGAAACCCAACTTTGTAAGGTCCACCACCAGCATCTAAAGTTAAAGATACCATATATTTACTGGAATAATCTCCGGCTTTTACATAAATTAATCCTTCATGAGTATATGCTCCAGTAATTAATTCTGAACCTCCTGAAGAAGTAGGAGGATTTGATCCTGTAAATCCTACATCATTTCCGTCAGCATCTTTTACTCCTTCTCCTGAAACTTCTCCATTTGCATCTGCTTTTTTGATAACAGTTTTTTTATTAATAAGAAAAGTAGTATCTGCTACAGTAGTTGCAACTATATTTTCTTTTACTGAATCCGTTTCAAGATATGCTAATGCAGTATTATCTACATTAGTTGCAGAAGTATAATCATTATGTGTGTTTTGTTTTACAGGAACAGAAAGTCCATCTTGATCATATATTTGAAGAGTTTTAGTTCCTCCTGAAGTTCTAGTAAGAACCATTGTATATTCTTCATTTGAGTCTCTCCTGATACTATGAATAAATGAATCTGTTTCAGTACTTGTTGAAAGTCTTGCTTTATGTTCTGTTCCGGGTCTTTTTTCTAGACCTCTTGCCACTGTACTAAGCCCATTTACTTGTCTCTCTGCTTGGGTAGGTAGTCGAATTTCTGGAGGTTGTTGAGAAATTCCATTAATTAAATTAGGTATAGAACTAGAAACTAAGGGCATATTAGGAATATAATCGTCTTTGAGAGTCGAGTACACTTACAGGAGCACCTACACCTCTATCTAGTGCTGCGTAAGTATCATAGTTATCGAAAATATTAAAATCAGCTGCTTGAGAATCTGCATCTCTAAGTGCAGCTAAAGCTTGTTGTTCATCTTTCCATTGAAGTTGTGTCATCTCACCAGAACCAAGAATATTTTCTTGGAATTTTCTTCCTGATCTTAATGTAATATATCGTCTAGCTACTTCAGGAAGAACATCAAATTCAAAAAGGTATACTAAATCTACTTTTACTTCTCCGTCAAATTCGTAAGAATTTTTTGTTCTATCATATAGCTTTCCATTACGTTCTATTACATCACTATCATAATCTCTTTTTAATCCTGTGGTATCTACTTGGAGAGTATTAGTAGGAAGTAAAATTTCTTTGGAGGAATTCGGAGAGAGTATATATCTTATGTCAGTATTAAAAGACCATCCAGCAGATTGTACTTCACGAGAGATTGAATCAAGAACTATTTCGGCTATCTCAGCTTCTTGAAGTCCTGAGTTAAGTGTATTAACAGGAGCTTCTCCAATTCCAATAAGCATGGAATTAATAGCATCTAGTTTGGAAGTCTTTGATACAGCCATATTTGAAGATAAATTAAATTGAGGAAAGGAGAGTAGAGGGGTATGGAGAACTACTATCACCCCTCTACAAAACGTGGGACATAGCAAGAGGATAAACTACATCCCACAAAAAAGGTTATTATGCTACAGGAGCAACAAGTGCTACAGCCATTGCTGGTCGTAGAATGTTGTGACCCATTGCATATTTAGAAACTACTAGAGTTCCCTGACGATTGACCATATAATCT
>VTLG01015175.1_pt1 | contig 15355 bp, 22 predicted proteins | sample 4694571 | NCBI WGS metagenome assembly VTLG01 (sample SAMN12604809, study PRJNA352737) | marine metagenome | biome: ENVO:00000447; feature: ENVO:00000209|ENVO:00000569|ENVO:01000036; material: ENVO:00002151; isolation source: viral sequences binned using virsorter ...
GGTTGATACAGATGATTCTGATTCTGATATTGAAGTAAAGGATACCTTAACTTTACTTAATGAATATATTGATGACGTTGATATCGCTGTCGATAAAACCGACCTCAAGAGACTTATGCAATCTTTATACATAGAGTCATGCGAGGTAGTATGAATGTTCATCCTTTGTCTAACAGGTAAACCAGAGAAGATCTTCTCGGTCATGGGACCAGATGAGGATCAGGTTGTTCCTATGTTTACAGAGGAAGAGGATGCTGAAAGGTATGCATTCATGATTGATGAGTTAAATGAACTTGATTTACCAGAACTGGATGTTATTGATGTTGATAGTGATGCTATAATGGCTGCTTGTACACACCAACAAACCCAATTTGTAGTTTATGATAAGGATGATTTGATTATCCCTCCACGCATTTTATGATTATATTTGAAAAAGTTCGTTGGAAGAATTTTCTATCTACAGGAAATAACTTCTCGGAGATAGACCTACTCAAAAATAAAACCAATCTTATCATCGGAGCAAACGGTGCAGGTAAGTCAACCATCTTAGATGCGTTGACCTTTGCTTTGTTTGGCAGAGGTTTTCGTAAGATCAGTAAGTCTGCTTTAATCAATAGCATTAATGAAAAGGATTGTGTTGTTGAGTTAGAGTTTCATATCGGTAATAATAAGTATACAGTCATACGTGGTATTAAACCTAATAAGTTTATAGTCTATCAGAATGGTGAACCTTTAGATCAAGATCATACAGTAGCAATACAGCAGAAGAATTTAGAACAGAACATATTACGAATGTCGTACAAGTCATTCACACAAGTTGTGGTGCTTGGATCTTCTACGTTCGTTCCTTTTATGCGACTACCACAAGTCCAACGTAGAGAGATCATTGAGGATATCTTAGACATTCAGATCTTCTCAGTTATGAATGACTTGCTAAAGGATAAGGTCAGAGAGAACAGGGATGAACTCTATAAACTAGAAGGTGAGTTGAATGTACAGAAGCAACAGATAGATCTTCAAAAAAGTTATATGTTAGACTTGGAGAAGAAGACTCAGGCAGAGGTGGAAAGAAAACAAAATAAGATTGTAGAACTAGAGGGTGATGAGACAGTATCAATGAAGGCAATAGAAGAACATAACAAGGATGCTGCTAGACTACAGTTACAGTTAACTGAACTATCTGATGTATCTAAGAAGTTGAAAAAACTTTATAGTTTTAGAACCAAGGTTGATCAAAAATTAAAGAGTCATAAGAGAGATCATAAGTTCTTCCATGATACAGAGAATTGTCCTAAGTGTGGTCAGGGTATTGGTGAGGAGCATAAGCTCCAGATGATTTCTTCTACAGAAGAAAGAATCTCTGAACTTGATAAAGGGTATGCAGAACTAGAACAGTCTATTAAGGAAGAAGAAGATAGAGAACAACAGTTTACTCAATTGTCTGGTAGGGTAATTGAAATAAATTCTGCTATCAATCAGTTGAATTTCCAGATCAGTTCTACCAGAGATATCATCAAAGATATTGAATTTGAGATAGATGAACTGAATAAAGATACTACTGATAAAAAAGCAGAGTTTGAGAAACTCAAAACACTTATAGAAACTAGCAATGATACTAAGACTTCACTTGCTGCTACCAAGAAGGATAAAGATACATTGTTTGTTGCTAGTAAACTCTTAAAAGACAGTGGTATTAAGACAAGAATCATTAAGACATATCTTCCTACGATGAATAAACTCATCAACAAATACCTTCAGGGTATGGAGTTTTATGTTAATTTTACTTTAGATGAGAACTTTGAAGAAACTATTAAGTCTAGATACAGAGACATCTTCACCTATGAAAGCTTTAGTGAGGGTGAGAAAGCACGTATAGATATTGCTCTCTTGCTTACTTGGAGAAACATTGCTAAACTAAAGAATAGTGTGGATACTAATTTACTTATTCTAGATGAAATCTTTGACGGCTCGCTTGATCAATCTGGTTCTTCTGATCTTGGTTGGATCTTACGTAATTTCGATGATAGCACTAATGTATTTGTGATCTCTCATAAAGAATCTATGAGCGATAAGTTTGATCGTACCCTTATTGTGGAGAAACCAAAGAACTATAGTACCATATCCGAATACTGATGTGACAGTTAACAAACTGGTCACTAGGTGGTTTACGTCATGGCTTTATGGTGTAATATAGGTATATCAAACAAAGAAACGCATGACTCTACAGAACGAAATCAAAGGTAACTTAGCAAAACTTCTTGCTACAGAGAACCTTATCGTAGAGCATCGTGAAGATATTTCAACAGCATCTTTTGATGTACATAGACGAGTTCTTCAACTTCCTAAGTGGGATCTTGCTAGTAACACTGTATATGATCTACTTGTAGCACATGAGGTAGGTCATGCATTGTGGACACCAGATGAAGATCCTACAGGTGATGCACCTATGGATTATGTTAACATCATCGAGGATGCACGTATTGAGAAACTAATCAAACGTAAGTATGCTGGTCTACCAAAAATCTTTGCGACTGCCTACAGAGAATTAACTGATCAAGACTTTTTTGGTATTGTTGATGAAGATATTGAAGAGTTCTCATTGGTTGATCGTATTAATCTTCACTGTAAGATTGGTGCTTATGCAATGATTCCTTTCACAGAAGAAGAGAAGGTATTTGTAACACGTACACAACAAGCAGAAACTTTTCAAGAAGTTTGTGATATTGCTAATGATGTTTATGCTTATCAGAATAAGAAGAAAGAGGAAACAGCACAGCAAGGAACAGCACAAGGATCTTCTGAGAACACATCATCTGATAATGGGGATGAACTAGAATCACCTAGCATGAAACCTACTGATGGTGAAGGTGAAGGTGAGGATGAATTTAAAGCATCTAATCCTGATAATCAAGGTGAAGGTGAAGAGGATTCTAACAGATCTGGTGGACAATCAGGTGGTCAGCACTATGATCCTTTAGATGATGATACTAGAACTCAGAAATCTTTTGATGAGCAAACCGAGAAATTAAGTCGTAAGAATTATCACGGAAGACCAAATCAGTACATTGAGTTACCTAAAAAGTTAGATACTGATAAAATTATTGTAGACTGGTCTGAAGTCCATGATTGGATTGATGAAAGACGTTCTCTTTACATCCAAGATCAGAAAGAACACATGGAGAATCATCAGTATTCTTATTACTATGGTTTAAACCATTCTGCTGTTGAAGCAGAATACAAAAAGTTTCGTAAGCAATCACAAAAGGAGGTGAATTACCTTGTTAAAGAATTCGAGTGCAGAAAGTCTGCTGATGCTTATGCTCGTGCTGCTACTAGTAGGACTGGAGTATTGGACACAGCGAGGTTACACACTTACAAGTATAACGAAGACCTTTTCAAGAAGGTAACAGTTCTACCTGATGGTAAGAATCACGGTCTAATCTTTGTAGTAGATTGGTCTGGATCTATGGCTCATTGCTTACATTCAACTGTTAAGCAAATGCTTAACCTGACTGCTTTTTGTAAGAAGGTTCAGATCCCATTTGAAGTTTATGCTTTTACAAATGAGTGGAGAATTGTTAACAGAATAAAGGAAAATGATACAGATCAACCATATCGTGATAATTGGTATTATGGTGGAAAAGATTATAGTAATGTTGTAGAAGGAGAACTATATGTAGATCCAAATGAATTTAGTATGGTTAACTTAATCTCTTCACGTACTAATGCACGTGACTATGAGAGACAGTGTTTGAATATCTGGTATGAATCATTCCAGTACACTGGTCAGCAAGTAACATACAGACCTACAACTGGACTTGAGTTATCTGGAACTCCATTGAATGAAGCGATCATTACTTTGAACTATATAATTCCACAGTTCAAAACATCCAATGATCTTCAGAAAGTTAATGTAGTTATCTTATCTGATGGAGAAAGCACCTATGCATCTTATGGTAAGAAGACCATGAATTCATATGATGTGGATGAAACTCTACGTGTAGTATCTGTTGGTGATTATTGCATACTAAGAGATCGTAAGACTGGAAGAGTTTATCCTCAGTTTCTATCTTCCTACACTCATGTAACTAATACCTTAATCCTTCAGTTGAGAGATAGGTTCCCAGAAGTTAATGTTGTTGGAATGAGAATTTGTAGAGGTTCTGAACTATCAAGTTTTGTATCTCACTATGCTGATGCTACTCAATATGATGAGATACAAAGACAGTGGAAGAAAGATAAGTCAGCAATCATTCCTGATGCTGTAGCTTATTCTGCACTGTATGCTTTGAGGTTAGAATCTTTAGATGAAGAGACTGAGTTCCAAGTTAATGATGGTGCTTCTAAAGGACAGATTACTAGAGCATTTAAAAAGATGCTTAAGAATAAGTCCACCAATAAAAAAGTCCTCAGTTCGTTCGCAGGAATGGTCAGTTAACAAACTGGCCACCTGTGGCTTGAACATACCACAAAATCTACTATACTTATATCATACACAAGAAATCCAATGCCTTTCCAATCTAAATTCTCAAATGATCAACTAAACGACTTCTTTTCAGGTAAGTCTGAGATTACTACATTGGACGTGAAGGCTGCTGCACAACATTTTGATGTCAAAGTCCAGAGTCTAACTAAGCGTCTTAACAAACTTCCAAACTACAATAAGGTTTCTAAAGGTAAGTGGAACCTATCTGTAGCAGAAAAACTTGAAAGAGTTTATGAGGGTCTACCTGCTGTACCTGCTGTAGAGCAAAACCTTGTCCCAATTAAGGATCCAAACTATGTTCCTTTTGGTAACTTCTCTGATGTAAAGAAGATCATCAGTTCTAGGATGTTCTATCCTACATTCATTACTGGTCTCTCAGGTAATGGTAAAACATTTTCAGTTGAGCAAGCATGTGCTCAGTTGGGTAGAGAGTTAGTCAGAGTAAATATTACAATTGAAACAGATGAAGATGATCTCATTGGCGGTTTTAGGCTTGTTGATGGTGCAACCGTCTGGCATGACGGACCAGTTATTCAAGCTCTCAACAGAGGAGCTGTATTGTTACTTGATGAAATCGACCTCGCCTCCAACAAAATCCTCTGCCTTCAATCAATCCTTGAAGGAAAAGGTGTTTTCCTTAAAAAGGTGGGAAGACTCGTTCAACCAAAACCAGGATTTAATATCATCGCAACAGCGAATACAAAAGGTAAAGGTTCAGATGATGGACGTTTCATTGGAACTAACGTGCTCAACGAAGCCTTTCTCGAAAGATTTGCTCTAACATTTGAGCAAGAATATCCTACTCCTAAGACTGAGCAGAGAATTCTAGAGAAAGTATCTGCTAACCTAGGTGTACTTGATGAGAAATTCTGTGAGAATCTAGCACAGTGGTCAGACATCATTCGTAGAACATTTAAGGATGGTGGTATCGATGAGATTATTTCAACTCGTAGACTTGTACACATCATTCGTGCTTTTGCAATCTGGAATGATAGACTCAAATCAATCAAAGTATGTGTAAATAGATTTGATGATGAGACTAAGCAATCATTCATTGATCTATACGACAAAATTGACGCAGAAGTATCTAGCGAGGAATCCGATGACCAGTAAGAACGGTTACCTAGGGCATGTAGCAACCCTAAAGGATGGTAGATCAGGTAGAATCCTAGAGGGAGTTGGTACTCCTTCTAGTCCCACCCATCAGATTTTGATCAAGTCCCTTGACGGATCGACCATAAGGTGTTATCATAATGAAATAAGATATGTATGGAACCCTTGAAGTACAATGAAGATGAACTCCTGAAGGAGATCCACGATTATATTAGCCAGACATACCGAGGTCATTATTCTGTAGGAAACGTACAGACTCTTGACCTCATTGATTCTGTGGGTGATGCTGAAGCATTCTGTAGAAGTAATGTTCTAAAGTATGCATCACGTTACGACAGAAAAGGATCAGCACGTAAGGATATCATTAAGATTATTCATTACGGTCTGCTTCTACTCCACTTCAATGATAAGACTGCACAACATCAATCATTGCAGACTGGATCTACATCATTCACCGTTGATTATGATAAATGAGCATAGTAACATTAACACCACTAACTAGAAACGTCCTTCAGAATTTCGCTACTATTAATTCCTCGATAGTAATGAAGAAAGGAAACACAATTAAAACAATTGCTAACGCAGAGAATGTTCTTGCTGAGTTTGAAGGTGAGGAATTTTGGCCAAGAGATTTTGCTATCTATGACTTGAGTCAATTTAACATGGCGATAGATTCCATGTACAGTTATGATAGTAATGGTCTTCTTACTGTACCGCCAACTTTAGAATTTTTAAATGAGGATTATGTAAACATTCGTAATCAGAATGGTTCAGCAGTCATTAGATATTATTTTAGTGATCCAGAGATTACATTAAAGGTAGCACCTGAGTTACAAGTTAATTTTCCAGGTTCAAATATATCATTTGATATTCCTAATGATATGCTTAATGCAATGAGACAATGTTCTGCTAATATGTCTCTTAATGATATTAAGTTTCTTAGTAAAGATAACAAGGTTAATGTTAAACTTTGTGATGCTGAGAATGAGACTGCTAACACTGCTAAATTCAATCCAGAAAATCCTGAATGTGATGGAGAATATGATTTAACACTTAAGATGGATAATCTTCTCATCTACACTAAAGGTAAGGTTGATTATTCAGTTCGTGTTTCAGAACAATTGTTATCGGAATGGGTAGTCACTAAACTTGATAAATTCCCTGATATAAAATTAAAGTATTACGTAGCACTGGAGCCTGTTAAGTGAGTAAAGAATTCTTATGGGTAGAAAAGTATAGACCAAGGAAAATTGATGACTGTATACTGCCAGAGAGTAGCAAGAAATCTTTCCTTGGATTTCTCAAACAAGGAGAGATTCCAAATCTCTTGTTATCTGGATCTGCTGGTGTCGGTAAGACAACAGTTGCTAGAGCTATCTGTGAGGAATTGGGGGCAACCTACATCGTAATTAATGGTTCTGATGAAGGTAGATACCTTGATACTATCAGGAACAAAGTACAGCAGTTTGCTACAACCGTCTCATTGACCTCTACAAAGACTCACAAGGTGGTCATACTGGATGAGGCAGACAATATGACTTCTGATGTTCAGATGATCCTTAGAGCAGCAATAGAGGAGTATCATTCTAATTGTAGGTTTATCTTTACCTGTAATTTTATTAATAGGTTAATTGAACCTATTCATTCTAGGTGTACTGTTGTTGATTTTAGAATTAATAAATCAGAACAACAAGTTCTTAGTGCTGCTTTCTTTCAGAGATTGAAAGATATCCTAAAAAAAGAATCTATTGGATATCAAGATAAAGTTCTTGCTAAACTTATCAATAGATATTATCCAGACTGGAGAAGGTTACTTAATGAGACTCAGAGACATGCTGCTAAGGGTAGCATCCAGTCAGATATTCTAACAGATATCAGTGATGTTAAAACTGAAGAACTTGTTAGAGCAATGAAGGCACGTGATTATAAAACTGTTAAGCATTGGGTTAATCAGCATATGGATCACGATCCATATCAAGTCATGCGTAGGTTGTATGATACAATGTACAAACATGCTACTGGTAAATCCATACCAAATATTGTTATAATTATAGCAAAGTATCAGTATCAAATTCAGTTTGTTGCTGATCAAGAAATTAATACACTCGCTTGTTTAACCGAAATTATGTTAGGAGTAGAATGGAAATGATACCAAATGATCACTTGTTATCTTTACTAAAAGATAGATGCTATAAGAAAGGTGACTTTACTCTTTCTTCTGGACAAAAAACAGACCACTATGTTAACTGTAAGAATGTAACTCTCTCAGGTGAGGGTCTTTATAATGTAGCATCATCTATGCTGGAGTTTATAGATCCAGATGTTGTTGCAGTTGCTGGTTTAACATTGGGTGCTGATCCTTTAGTGTCTGCTGTTGCTATGCATTCATTTCAAACATGGAGACCATTGGATGCTTTGATTGTTCGTAAGTTTCCTAAAGGACATGGTGCAGAATTGCAAATAGAAGGTCCACTACCACCAGCAGGTTCTAAGGTTGTTGTTTTAGAGGATGTAGTTACCACTGCTACTTCTGCTATTAAGGCAGTTAATGTGTTACGTGATCAGGCAGGTTTAAGTGTTGATCGTATAGTTACTATTGTTGATAGACAGAAGGATGGAGAAGCAGAACCTGCATTGAGAAATGCAAATGTAGAACTAAAGAGTTTATTCACATTACATGATTTGATTTATGCCTAGCACAATAAAATCATTAAAGACACCACTAAGATATCCAGGTGGGAAATCAAGAGCAGTATCAAAACTGTTTCAATTTTTTCCTGATCTTAGTAGTTACAAAGAATATCGTGAACCATTCATAGGTGGTGGTTCAGTAGCAATAGAAGTTACAAAAAGATACCCAGACATTGAAGTGTGGGTTAATGATCTCTATGAACCATTGTATAACTTCTGGTGTGAGTTGCAACATAATGGTTCAGAGATGCAGAAGGAACTGGTGAACTTAAAAGGAGTTCATTGTAATCCAGATTCTGCTAGATGTTTATTCCAATCAATGAAGGAGGTTATTAATGACCCAGAAGAATCGAAAACTGGACGTGCTGTTGCCTTTTATATTGTTAACAAGTGTAGTTTCTCTGGTCTCACTGAGAGTTCCTCGTTCTCAGAACAAGCCAGTGAATCCAACTTCTCCCTTAGAGGAATTGAACGACTTAGCGAGTATCAAGAACTCATTGAAAGTTGGACAATCACAAACCTAACATACGAAAGAATGTTAATTAGTGATTGGGATAAGAAAGGGATCTTTACATACATGGATCCACCATATGATATTAAAGATAATCTATATGGTAGAAAGGGTGGTATGCATAAAACATTTGATCATGATTTGTTTGCTGAGAATTGTGATGAGTATACTTCACCATTGTTGATCTCTTATAACTCCAGTCAACTTGTTAAGGATCGATTCAAAGAGTGGACAGTTGGAGAATTTGCACATACATATACTATGCGGTCTGTAGGATGCTATAATACAGATCAAGCATCCAGAAAAGAGTTGGTACTAACGAACTATGAAGTGCGAAGTTAAACTATTTGTAGCTGGATCTCAGTACACAGAGACTGTGATCGCTAGAAACTATGAGGAGGCAAGGAAAGTAGCTCTTGCTAGAAACCCTCATGCTAGAGTAATCTCAGTCACAGCAACCTTTAAATAAATGCCTGAAGTTATTATTACCGAAGAACAAGAACCTCTTTCAGTTGTTGTTCCGATTGACGACATGAGAGACATTGTAAAGCAATTGTGGAAGTCTCGTGACACAGAGCCCAAATGTGGCGAATTATACCATAAGTATAAGGAGTTAATCACATGGGAAAAATAGACACTCAGGGTATGAGTGGTGAAGCAACTGAAGGTTGCACTGATAACATATACCCACGTGACGAGAATGGTGAACCAATCTATCCACCATTTAATCCTACACCATTAACTTTGATTGAACCAAAACTTAAGGAAGAACTTAAGGAGTTGATTAACGAAGTCCTTGATGAAAGGGAGGCAAAATGAGACTAGGTGTTATGTGTTCTGGTGAAGGAACTAACTTCGAGAACATTATACGATACCCACAATTCAAACATGAGATTGTGTTGATGATACACAATACTAAGCAGTGCGGTGCTGTAGCGAGAGCAGCAAAGTTTGGAATCCCTCACTGTAGGATAGCACACAAAGATGAAGACCAAATGATTCAACTCTTCAAGGCATGGAGGGTTGATCTTGTTGTATTAGCAGGTTACATGAGAGTTCTTAAGAAACCATCTGAGTTCCCATGTCCTATCATAAATGTACATCCATCATTACTTCCTAAGTATAAGGGTTTACATGCAGTAGAACAAGCATTAGAATCAGGTGATAGAGAGAGTGGATGTACTGTCCACTATGTTAACGAGGAACTTGACGGTGGTGCTATAATAGAACAATCAGTAGTTCCTATATGTCCTGATGATACGGTGGAGACTTTACAGCATCGTATCCAACGAGCAGAATATAGACTGCTCCCACTTGTAATTAATAATTTAGCAGATGAGCAAACCAAAACTAGGCGATTGGCTTTACAGTATTAATCAATCAAAGAAGAATTTGATGGAACAAGATCCTAAGTTGGAGAAATCATATCCATCTTGGATCATTAATAAATGTTTATCATCCTTTACTGATACTGTATTGTTTGCTAATGAAATGAATATGTCTTCTCATGTAGATAAGCGTTTACAGTATGATTTTTTTATAAATAGTCTGAGACCTAGAAAGAGATTTTCTCCTTGGTCTAAGAAAGAGTCGGTTGATTATCTTGAGGATATTAAAGAGTATTATGGTTATAGTTATACCAAAGCTCTAGAAGCAGTCAGGATTCTCCCTAAAAGCGACCTTGAAAAAATAAGAAAATTATTGCATAAAGGTGGAACATAATGAATGGCGAGACAGAAGTATCATGGAAACAATCTGATATGGTCGAGGTGGTTCTTAAGGAACCAGATGACTTTCTCAAGGTTAGAGAAACATTAACAAGGATAGGTGTTGCTTCTAGAAAAGAAAAGAAGATATATCAATCTTGTCATATCTTGCATAAGCAAGGAAAGTATTACATAGTTCACTTCAAGGAACTCTTTGCCCTTGATGGTAAACAAACAAATATAACAGACAACGATGTACAGCGTAGAAATCGTATATCACAACTCCTTGCTGATTGGGGGTTGGTTAGCATCGTTGATATTGATGGGTTAGGTGAACTTGCTCCTTTAAATCAGATTAAAGTTATATCATTCAAGGATAAGTCCAACTGGACTCTTGAATCTAAGTACAATATAGGTAAAAAGAAACCTCAGTAGTACCATCCGAACTCTTTACTTCGGTTAGTACCATTGCGTTTTTCCAGTCTTGTGGTATAATTAGTAGTGTGATGCCTTCGGGGTCACATTCAACTAAGTCGCTCAAGGAGGACACAATGCAAAACGCAAGCACAGTTACATTTTTTGATAAGTTTACACCTTTCTCATTAGGTTTTGATGATACATTCAACAAACTCGCACAACTCGAAGGATCATCTAGCAATTACCCACCTTACAACATTGTTCGTGGACATAATGGTCGAACCATATTGGAAGTTGCTCTTGCTGGATTTTCAAAAGACGATATCGAAGTCACAACAGAAGAAAATACCTTAACAGTATCAACTAGACCTGACTTTAGTAGGAACGGTGAACACGTTGCTGATGATGAAAGGAAGTATATTCATAAAGGTATTGCTAGTAGAATATTTACTAGAACATGGGAGATATCAGAGAAGCTTAAGGTAGAGAACATTTGGTTTACAGATGGATTGTTGAAAGTAGTACTTCAAAAAGTATTAGCAGAACATGAGATGAAGAAGGTTTGGTTTGGTTATGATCATGATGGAAGTCTGAGTCCTACGAAAATGGTAGGTGGTAAAGCAACTACCAGTAATAAAGAAGAAGAGAAGTCGAAGAATAAGTTTTCAGGTTATAACTTGGATTAAACCACATCACGAACTGCACAAGGGAGCTTGACTTTTGTCGGGTTCCCTTTTATAATGTCTGTATGGTGAATTGCTTATGAGTATTAAATTAGTAACTCTGGTTTCCACAGAGAGACTCGTTGGTGATCTCTATGAGGTTCGCTTCAGTCACATGCCTGAAGCAGTTGTTGGATATATGATATGTAACCCACATATGATATCCATGACTAAATCATTACCTTCTCAAGGTCTTGATCAAACAAACGAACCTGAGTTTAGAGTTGCCTTCACTCCTTGGAATCCTTTCAGTAAGTCACAGAACTTTCGATTGAATCCTACCGTTATCATTTCTATTGATGATGTTAGAGAAGATATCGAAGAAATTTATCGTGAACAGTTTCACGTTGAAGAACCTAAAATCGAAGAAGAACCAATAGAATTTTTATACTATGACGATCCAAGTTTGCAGAATGAAGTACAGTGATGAACAAGTCATTGCTGATATTGGTGAAGTATATCAAACAGATGAAGCCAAAGAAAATGGTGAACGTCCTATCTGTATGTCGTTCAAGAACCCATATAGTCTTCATGTTGTTAATGAGACAGAAGGAGGTTATAATGTAACCTTTAAGAAATGGAATCCATTCTCAGACGATGGTACATACCATGTTGGGTTTGATTTAATTGGCCTAATTAGTAACTGTAAACCAGCAGTCATTGATGCCTACCAACAGAAAGTAACAGTGGACACAACACCACCAGAAGAATCTAATGAAGAAACTACTACGACTGAATAACGAACCTTGGATTCTTGCTGATGTGCAAGAAGTTGAGGAAGCAGAATATGGTCAACCAGATTGTTTACTGGTTGATCCTATTACATTAGATGGTAAGAGGTGGCCAGAACATTCAGCAGATAATGAACTATGTGTTCGATCTACTGATATAATTGTTATGGTTAATCCAACAGATGATGTATTAAACACAGCAGAGGCAAAGGAACTTCTTAACGAATGAAATTTTACACGAACGTAGAACAGGCAGGTAACAGAATTTACGTCCGAGGATATGAAGGTGGTGTAGCATTTAAGGATAGGGTTTTATTTAATCCTACTTTATATCTACCCACCTCTAATTTTTCTGAGTGGCGTACACTTGAAGGTCAGTGTGTTGCCCCCATGAAACAGGGGTCAATTGTTGATGCTAAGGCAACTGTTCAGAGGTATCGTGATTGTGAGACAGAGGTATATGGTAACACCAAATATCTCTACCAATATATCTCAGAAGAATATACAGATGATCAGATTAAATTTGATCCAAAGACCATTAGGGTATTTAATATTGATATTGAGACTGCTGCTGAGAATGGTTTTCCAGATATAGAATCAGCAGATCAAGAAATACTTGCTATCAGTCTTAAGGATTCTAAGACTAATAGGATAACAGTGTTTGGTGCTAGACCATTTGATAATCATGATGATCAAGTTGATTACATGCATTTCAAAAGGGAAGCAGATATGCTTAATGCTTTCTTAGAATATTGGGTTAAGAACTATCCTGATGTTATCACTGGTTGGAATGTTCAACTATTTGATATGCCTTACATTGTTAATCGTTTTAACAGGGTATTAGGTGAGAAGTATACTCGTTTTCTCAGTCCTTGGAAGTTGATCTCTACACGTGAGATTTATATTAAAGGTCGTAAGCAAATTGCTGTTGACCTACGTGGTATTTCAACACTAGATTATCTTGAATTGTATCGTAAGTTTACTTACACTAACCAAGAGTCTTATAGGTTAGATCATATCTGCTTTGTTGAACTTGGAGAAAGAAAACTAGATCATTCTGAGTATGATACATTTAAAGAGTTCTATGAGAATGATTGGCAAAAGTATATTGAGTATAACATCCATGATGTTAGGTTAGTTGATAAACTTGACGACAAGATGAAACTTCTAGACCTAGCATTCACTATGGCTTATGATGCTAAAGTGAATTATGAAGATGTGTTTAGTCAAGTACGTATGTGGGATAATTACATATACGTTGAACTTCTTAAGAGGAAGATTGCTATTCCCCCTAAGAAAGAGAGTGCTACAAAATCTGAAAAATATGCAGGAGCTTATGTCAAGGAACCGAAACCAGGACGCTATGATTGGGTGGTTAATTTTGACCTCAATAGCCTCTATCCTCATCTTATTATGCAATATAATATCTCCCCAGAAACACTCAGGGAGATTAGACATCCCAGCTCAAGTGTTGAGGGAATCCTCAAACAGGAAGTTGAGATAACTGGTGAGTATTCTGTGTGTGCTAACGGAGCACAGTACAGGAAAGATGTTCGTGGATTCTTACCAGAACTCATGGACAAAATGTATAATGAAAGAGTCATCTACAAGAAGAAGATGATTGAAGCAAAGAAAGCATATGAAAAGAAATCCTCCATTGAACTTACGAAGGAGATCGCCAGATGTAATAACATTCAGATGGCGAAAAAGATATCACTTAACTCTGCTTATGGTGCTATCGGCAATGAGCACTTCAGGTATTATAAGCTCGCTAATGCCGAAGCCATTACCCTTTCTGGTCAAGTATCTATTCGTTGGATAGAGAACAAGATTAATGTTTATCTAAATAAACTACTCTCTACAGAGAAAGTAGATTATGTCATCGCATCAGACACAGATTCAATATATCTTAATCTCGGACCTCTTGTTAATAAATTTTTTAGCAATAAGTCTGACGATAAGGTTAAGATTGTTGAACTCCTGGACAAGATCTGCAAAGATCAATTGGAACCGTTTATCGAGAAGTCTTACCAGGAACTGGCTTCGTATGTCTCGGCGTATGAACAGAAAATGATCATGAAGAGGGAGAACATTGCTGATCGTGGTATATGGACTGCTAAGAAGCGATACATATTGAATGTATGGGACTCAGAAGGAGTTAGGTATAGCGAACCCAAGATGAAGATCATGGGTTTAGAAACAGCGAGGTCTTCAACACCTCAATATTTCAGGGATAAATTATATGCAGCTTTTAAGATTATTATCAGCAAAACAAATGATGAACTTATCTCATTTGTCAATGGTGTCAGAGCAGAGACGAAGACCCAATCCTACGAGGACATTGCGTTTCCAAGGGGAGTCAACGGTCTCGGTAAATACTATTCAAGGAACACCATTTACACAAAAGGAACACCCATCCATGTAAGAGGAGCATTGTTGTATAACCATTATGTGAACATGAACAAGATCACAAACAAGTATCCTCTGATCCAAGAGGGAGAAAAGATAAAGTTTATCTATCTTAAGACACCCAATCCTATGAAGGAAGATTGTATATCATTCTTCAGTCAGATTCCAAAGGAGTTTAATGTAGACAAGTACATTGACCATAAGAAACAATTTGAAAAGAGTTTCTTGAAACCACTGGAAAATGTGCTAGAATGCATAGGGTGGAGAAGTAAAAAAGTAGTAACCATAGGGAGTTTCCTAACATGAGCAAGACAGTGTGGACAGTCACATACCAAGATGCCCAGATTGAGGCATTAGATGCAGATCAGATCAAAGTATTTGAAGAGAAAGAGACAGCAGATGCTTATGCTAAGCTCTTGTCAAAAGACCACGACTATGTTAGAATGTACGAAAGTGAGGTCACGGACGCATGGGTTTCTTAGATACTGTTATAAAAGAAAGTGGGAATGAGTTTGCAAGTAGAGTCAGTGACGGAGTTGCTGCAGGAGATACATCCAGTTTTGTCGATA